>ERZ791624.1396-NODE-1396-length-11300-cov-2.415385_pt1 | contig 11300 bp, 9 predicted proteins | sample MGYA00510058_ERZ791624 | MGnify/ENA primary metagenome ERZ791624 (study PRJEB30046, sample SAMN00715158) | human gut metagenome | study: EMG produced TPA metagenomics assembly of the A metagenome-wide association study of gut microbiota in type 2... | reverse complement strand
CCGTCCGCGCTGTTTGGCCGTGGACGGCGGCCCTTCATCATTATTGCAGATCTTAATGGAAGCTGATATTTCACGAGGCATGCGGTATTTCAGCGCTTACGACGCCGTCATTTCTTCACAAGGACAAAACCGCTCATTTCTTAATCAAGGCGAAGACTCAGCTCTTTCGACAGCTGCGTATCGTCTTCAAGGGAACTGTACAGTACGGCAACATAACGGTTCATTACAATTTCCGCATGGATCGCCGCCATTTCTATGAAGGGTTCCCAAGAATCGAATAAGGCATGCGCTGAAAATTCATAGCCGAAAAATATCTCAGGAACAAGTTTTCTCATGGCATGATGCCATAGGTAATATTTACTTCGAAGAAATCCATATGATACAGAATGTAACTTATAAGAGAAACCGCCTGTGTCGCTATGTATAATTCGAGAATCAAGAACATCATACAGAAACGCGCTGATCCAAATCGCGGCGCGCTCCTCGTCGCTTTTTGTCTCCGCAAGCATGTGCAGCGTATGCAGCGTGCCTTTGTTGAGGACATCCCCTAGGTGCAGAAAAGCTCTCGGATTTTCCGTCACATATTTTATGCGCTCTTCATATTGCTCCGGCTTGATCCAATCATATCCCCAGAATAGCAGCTCATCCATAGGCGGACATGGGATAAAAACGCGCGTGACGGGAAAATCTCCAAACAATTGCGGAAAACGCTCGCGGTACTGCTGCCACTGTCGGAACATTTCAGCCCAAGTGATTTCAGCATGTTTTTGCATGAAAGGCTCCTTTCTAGGCTATTAATGACGTCTCCAACAATAATTCCCACAACATATCCTATGTTATTATTTTCCCACTTATTGTTATACCGTGCAATAGCAAGTTTTGTTTCAGCAGTGATTCTGCAAACAATGAGCGAGAGATTCCATCACTCTTGATTTCTGCACGGGTATATCTTACAATATCAACAAATCAAGAAACAAATTCACGATTTGTCGATATTGTATGGAGGCGCACTTATGGAGTATATTAAACGCAGCATCGAAGAGCTGGTCAGAGCCTCGGACAACACTTCAAATGTGTTCTCGTGACGGGGGCGCGGCAGACGGGAAAGTCCACCATGCTCAAAGCCCTGTTTCCCGATAAAAAATACGTTCCCATTGACGACCCCTTTATTGAAGAGCAGGCCAATGAAAATCCCAACATGTTTATGATGCTCAATCCGCCGCCGGCATTTTACGACGAAGTGCAACGGGCGCCCGGGCTGTTCCGCTTCATCAAGATCGCGTGCGACGCGAGCGACGGACGAGGCCTGTTCTGCCTGTCCGGCTCTCAACCGCTGGAACTGATGGAGAGCGCGTCGGAATCCCTTTCCGGCCGCGTCGGCATCATCGAGATGTCCGGACTGTCCCTGCGGGAGATCCAGGGCTGCGCCTTCAACGAGCCCTTCGTCCCCACGATGGAGTACGTGCGCAAGCGCAGCAGTTCCGTCCAAGCGCCGGAAAATATCTGGGAACTCATCCACCAGGGCGGCTATCCGGCGCTTCAGGCTCCCGACATGGATTGGTCGGCTTTTTTTTCCAGCTACGTGAAAACCTATCTGGAGCGCGACGTACGCAAACTCTCCGCCGTGCAAGACCTCAACGATTTCCGGCGGTTCATGGTCGCAGTCGCCGCCCGGACGGGGCAGATGCTCAACTGCGCCAACATCGCCGACGAGATCGGCAGGGACGCCGCGACCGTCAGAAAATGGCTTTCCATTCTGGAAGCTTCCGGGATCGTCTTCCTGCTGGAGCCCTATACCCCCTCTGTGCTGAAAAAAGCCATCAAAACGCCAAAAGTCTATTTCCGCGACACCGGTCTGGCGGCGTACCTGACCCGTTGGCTCACGCCGGAAGCCTAGCTTACGGGGCCATGAGCGGAGCCATGTTCGAGACCTTCGTGATCTCGGAGATCCTGAAATCCTACTCCAACCGAGGCATTGATTATCGTTACTGCGTTTCCTATTACCGGGGACGAGACAAGAAGAAAGTCCGACGCGACGGACAGACATACGAGACCGAAAGCGAGATCGACCTGATCATCGAAGAAAACGGTGTTCTTTATCCCGTCGAGATCAAACAAAGCGCGACGGTCGCAGCGGATCAGACAAGCGCCTTCACGGTACTGGACAAAGTACCGGACAAAAAGCGCGGCGCCGGCGCCCTCATCTGTACCTGCCCCCAGCCCAACCTCCTGCGCGAAAACATCCTGCAACTCCCCGCCTGGTATATCTAGCGCCGCGGAACAGTTTTTCAAGTCAGCATTCTTCAACAAATACAGAAAAAGCACATGGCTGAAGGATTTTTCGCTCTTCAAGCCATGTGCTTTTCTCGTCAGTCTGTAAATCTCAAGAGATATCCGTCCGGATCCTGAACCAAAAACTCTTTCTGAACGATCTCTTCCGTCCCGTTTCTGTAGCGACTGGTCGACAATCTTCTAAACGGCTCGATTCCCGTAGTTATCACTTTATCGTAAAGCTCTTCCACATTGGAAACGGACATCTCAAAGTTTACGCCCCTGCCAAAGGGATACTCCAGGACGCCCGTGTTCCAGCTGCCGTTGTCCTGTTCAAACATCAACTGATTTCCTCTAAAGACAAAAAGACGAATTTATCTTCAGGGCGCTCATACTCAACTATCAAGCATTTTCCTCAAAGTTTTCGACCTGCTCCATAACCTTGCGAAAAACTTCTGGGCTATATTGTGGTGGATATCCATTCTTAATCAGGCAAACCTTAATGTCAAATTTAAGCTGATCCCGGACGATTTGATTATTGAGCCAGTCGGCAAACGAAGACTTTGTATCAATGATCTCCTTGATCTTTTTTGCAAGCGATTTACACTTGTCATTGACAGAAACCCCGTCAACAACTTTGTCTGTGCCATACTCAAAGTTATACTGATCTCGCAGTGCCATCAGAATATCATAAAACGCCTTTTCTTCAAACGTAAGACCAACCTTACGGAAACTTTCACGGTCGGTATTCATCTCTTTCAGAATTCGTAATGCCTGCTCAGTTGCGTTCTGAATAATCTCCTCAGAAGTTTCCTCCTGTGCAGCCCCCGCTTCTTCTGTTGTGAGATGTTTCCGTCTCTCATGGTACTGTTTGATAGTTTCTTCAAGCATCTCTTGGAATTTCTTCGCAGCTATCTGATTCGTTTTGCTATACGCCAAGATTTGCTTGCGAAGCATTTTTACCAGCAATTCTAGCTTGGATGCTGGCATCTTCACATCTGACAGTTTTTCAAAGTATTCAGGGCTAAAAATATCTTCTTCTCCCCCGCTTTCAAGAATGTTCTCAACCTCGTTATACTTTAACGCTTCCTCTACCATTTTCGCCACATAACGATTCATGGTATCGGTGTCAACCTCGCCAGTGCCGCTCATTTTACGGACGAAACCCGCGATTGCCATAAAGCACTGTGCAAGGGCAGATTCTTCTTCGCCCAGTTCGCCAGACGGTTGACAAATATCATAAGCTGCCCGCATTCTCTTCACGGTTTTTAGGAAATATGTTTTAAATGACACTTTGTTAACGTTTTTACCGTCGCTACTTTCCGCTTTCAATTCCTGTGTGGAAATAAAAACATGTTCGGCTGCTTTAGCCAAAAGCCTGTATCGCTCGACAGGATTTTCGTTAGGATCAAGAAAATGTACTAAATCATAGCCGGTAAAGAGGGTTTTGAGAATGGAAAGTTCCTCTCTGAATACACCCATTGCCTGTTCGACATCGTCCACAGAAGGAGCGACAGAATTGTCGCCGCCGTAGATCTTCATGGCTTCGCGCATATTGTCACGGATACCGATATAATCGATGATCAATCCATAATCTTTCCCCGAAAACTTCCTGTTGACACGGCTGATTGTCTGAATCAGCATATGCTTTTTCAACGGCTTGTCGTTATACATGTATGTAAGTGAAGGGACATCAAAACCGGTAATCCACATATCAACGACGATTACTATGCGGAAGTTTGATTTTTCCTGCTTGAAAGCCGCATCAAAATCATCGGAGCGTTTATCGTTTCTCACGCCGCCGAGATAATTATACATTTCTAACTTATCGTTACTGCCGACACTTGCTACCATAGCCATAAAGGGCATTGGCTTCAATTCGCGCAGTTCTTCTTCAGAAACAGGAACTCCATCAGGAGCCTTCTTTTCTTCAAACCATTCCGGGTATTTATCCTGGAATATTTTTAGCAGTTCATAAGCAATCAGCCTACTGGAGCATACAACCATCGCCTTTTGCACTCTATCCGGATCGTTGGCACACGCCGAAACATAGTGATCATGAATATCGACGGCAAGTCGCTCCAAACGGGAAAACTCACCCAGGATCATTTCCATAGAGCTCATGGCTTTTTTGCTTGTTTCGATGTCTTCTTCCGTAGCGCCGTCGTCAGCACACTTCCTGTAATAAGCCTCAATTTGCTTAACCTTCTCCTGATCCAGCAAAACCTTTGCAATACGCGGGTGGTACTTGATGGACACGGTAAGCCCATCGGCAACGGCCTGATCCATCGTATAACGGTCTATTTCGTCACCAAAGGTCTGGTAGGTTTCTGCAATCGGCGTGCCGGTAAAGCCGACAAAGGTTGCCTGAGGGAACGCCTCTCTCAGGACTTTGGCATATGGCTTGGACACCATGGCTTTCATATTTTTATCAGCATCTTTGCTGAATTTAATCTGTTTGGAACGTTCAAACTGTGTTCTGTGCGCTTCATCTGAGAAGCAGATGATATTCGCGCGGTTGTTTATCAGACCGATTTTATCCTCTTGCCGATCACAAAACTTCTGAATGGTGCAGATATAGAACCCTCCGCTTTCACGGGCTCCAAGTTCCGTTCTCAGTACATTGCGGCTCGGAACGATACGGACTTCGCCAAGATTCAAAAATTCTTTGCTCTTCGTAAACAACTTTGCACCCTGTTTTTGCAATTCTTCCCGGTCAACGATCATAACAATCGTCGGAGATCCGATCTCTGGAACATCCGTACAACGTAAAGCAAGTTGACGGGCGAGGAATGCTATCGCATATGTTTTGCCGCAGCCAGTAGCTCCAAAGTAGGTTCCGCCTTTGCCGCTTTTCTGGATAACAGAATTTATGATACTCTGCTTCAGGAGACGTGCAGCAAAAAACTGCGGATATCGACAGACAATCTCAACTTCATCATTGTCGTATTCACTGTCTTGAAAATAAATATAATCGCGGAAAATTTCAAGAAAGCGTGCCGGACTATATACTCCTTTGATCATAGTCTGCGTTTCCTCAAAAGACAGCGTGGAAACCTTGTCCCCATCATTTACACGTCGCCAAGCATAAAAGTGTTCATATGGTGTGCGAACAGTGCCGAGCCGTGTTTTCACCCCATCGGAAATGCACGCAAGAGGGCAGTAATGCAGCAGGTGTGGTATATCGCGCCAATAGCGGATGTTGATCTGCTCCCATGCATCATAAATGGTCGCGCTGGCATCTGCCGGATTTTTCAGCTCGATTACACACAACGGCATTCCGTTGACGTAAAGAAGAATATCCGGCCGACGATTCTCAATTTGCCCGTTGTTGGTATACCCAACGGCAAACTGATTAACCACGCGAAAAATGTTGTTCTTCAGATTCTCAAAATCAATCAGCGCCACCATCCTGGCAATACCGTTTGGCGGGGTAAACTGAATTCCATTGACCATCCAGCCGTAGACTTTATGAAGTGTGGCAAAATCGTTCTCGGCACCCACGAGACGGACAGTGTCCATAATCTGGCGCACCTCATCGGCAAGCAGATCTGGGTTTGACTTTCTCAAAAATAGTTCCTGGTCATCAGCGTACAAAACGTCACGTTTGGAACTACGCACGATGCTGTTTCCGGCAAGATACTGCCAGCCTTCCGCCTCTAGAAAGGCAAGGAACGCATTTTCATATTCCGACTCACAATAGCGCCCATTGTAGCTTTGCAGTCTTGCCATTGCTGTTACCTCCGTGTTTCCGTTTTTTTCGTTCTCAGTTACTGTAGATACTGTATTGCCAGAGCAATCAGGGAAAGACAGCGATTAAAGAAATAGTCATAATGGCGCGGATCGGTGATATCCACCTTGTTTGTTTCATGATGACGGATCCGATAATTGTTGCCTATATTCGTCAGTGTCCTAAATTCAGTCTCGAACATATCGATAAAATTGGTGTTCCCATCCGCCATACCATTTACAATTTTAGATACTGAAGCCCTTTTGTTGAGATCAGTATAATATGTCTTGAGACGTTCTAATGCATCCCATATTTTTTCCATTGCATCCCTGTGTGCTGCAATGTCCGGCCTCTGATGCAAAGCAATTGCCTGATCCAACAAATCTCGTAGACCTACTTCTTTTATGGCACCTATACTTTGGCCGATTGTATTGTCAAGAACTTCATGCGCTAAAACCTGTTCTATCATGCCATGCTCTGAGAAGAAAAAATTCAGATGAGCATGTTGAAACATACCATTAATCTTATCCCGAAACTGTTCTTTATCCGTGTTCAGTTCTTCATGCTGAAGCTCAATTAAATCAAAGAGCAGCGGAGTAAAAAGACTCTCCAACCGCGCAGCGTATCTGTCGCCGAAAGCGCCTACCTCATTTAACTCTACAATGGAAATTTTGTGAAGCTTATTCAAATTCATTAGCGCCATGTACATGGCATCAGTTGTTCTCTCGAAGCTGTCGTACCGATTTGGCTGCCACATTTGCGGTGCTGCAAACTCTTTCAACACAGATATCAGCTTTTTCTTCGTCTCGTCAGTAACGCCAGTGCATATCAAATCAACCGGCATTCCGTCTCCCATTTGAACGAAGCCGCGATATCTGGACGTGAAAAGCATTTCTTCGTCAAAAACTTCTGGAATGGGAAAATACTCATGGAATTTGTATATGTCACGTTCTGAAATTTTATAAGACGTATATATTTCGTATCCATCCTGCCGAAGTAGCTCATTAAACCGGTCGAGATATTCTTTCCATGGACTGTTTTCTTCTCGAACTGCAGGATGAAGCATTTCACAGAGGAATTTTAAAAGTGATTCGTCTTCAAATCCATCCTTCAGCGCAAATCTGTCATCATCCAGAAACCAGAATTCAGGCCAGTCATCAAAACTGACAGTATGACAGTAGATATCAGCTTTTGCGTTCTTGAATCGCTTATCTGTCGACGGTAGTTCTTCTAGATGATACAGCCGATCAAGAAACTCAATTTCCGTAAGGCGGCCATAATAGGACATATAAATATGCACAGTCTGCGAAAAAGGCATTTGCCAACCACAATGTGGCTCATATACAGGTGGATCGTTTTCCGTGTTAAAACCATGTTGAATAATATCAAAAAGGTCTCGACGAGTGATTTCTGTAATTTTTTTCATGCTCGAGCCTCTTCTTCCAATGATCCTTTGATCAATATCGGGCAAATATCTTTAATTTGGGATTTCAACTGTTCATTGATCTTTTTTCTTGCGTTATATACAGCAAACACTTCTGCTATTGCTCTCTGAGCTTGGATATCTGGAATCGGTATTTCTACATCGCGCATTTCGTCCCAATCAAAAGTTTCCCTTGCCGATCCCCATGAATGAAAGCGGGCGTAGCGATCAAATTCTGCTCTCCTAAGAAACAGCATCAGATACTCCGGAATGAGTCGTTCAGCTTTTGTCCCAAACACGGTATAAATAGACGAGAGTAAAAATTTGACTTTTGTGTTGTTTAATCCAAGGGAAATCTTGTCACCGCGCCTAGACGTGTCTGGAACATACGCGATTTGTCCTGGTTCTACCATTTTGTAATTGGCTAGCTTAACGCCAGTCATGTCCGCTTTTGTTGGAATCAACTCTTTGTTCGTGGAAATACCTCTCACAGAATCAACTGCAAGACCAATATCATTCCGCTGATCGCTGCCCACTAAGTACGGCCCGATCTTTTCGCATAGCATTTTTCGCCGCAAATCTTCTATATACCCATCGCAGACAAGCTTCAAATCTTCTAGTCCACGTTCGTAGCTCCGCTGGTTGGCAACCATGGCTTTATAGATGTCCACATATTTTTGCTGCACCGGAAGCGGCGGCAAATCAATGTCAATATCACACATATCTTCCCAGTTACATGTTTCTCGTGCCGAGCCCCAAGAATTAAACCGAGAATAGCGGTCAAATTCCGCGCGGTTGAAGTACATAAACAAATACCAAGGATCAAGATGCTCTATGCTTTTTACACAAAAAACGATGTAAATTGAGGAGACAAGATAGGTTTCGTCCGTCTTGTTAAATGCAAGTGCAATTTTATCTCCACGGCGAGATGTATCAGGAACATAGGCAAATGACATTGGAGGAAATAACTTATATGAATTAAGACTCACCTCGGATAAATCGGCCTTTGTCTTGATAATCTCTTTTTGTGTAGACAGTCCAACAACGGTATCTCTCGTTAATTCACCACTATCATTTCTTGCATTTGATTGCTCAATATATCGACCTAATCTACTCAATGCCATACCCGATCCCCCTAAACGCATCCTCCAGCATCTTTTGCGACTGCTTCTCCTGTGCCAGAATATCACCCATTTCCTTTTGAATCCGGCTTATTTCCGCATGGAAATCAATCTCCAGATCGTGGTCAATGAATTCAATATACTTACTGGGGACAAGGCTCCAGCCATTCTTTTCGATTTCTGCCATACCAACACTGCGATAAAACTCTGGCTCTTCATAATGTGTGCCGTCGGTTCCCTCCGCCTGCCAAGTATGATAGATGTCCGCCGCCCTTTCGATCTGTTCCGTGATCAGGCAGACTTTCTTTTTGCTTTCTTTTTGCTTTCTTTTTGCTTTCATTTTTAACTGAATTGCCTGTCCATGTGCGAAGATCCATAAACAGGATCTCATGTTCGCGATTCCGTAGTTTTCTATCATGATAGTCGCCGCCTTTTTTATTCTGGTTCAGGATCCAGAGTGTGACGCTGATATCCGTTGTGATAAACAACTCGCGAGGGAGAATGATAATAGCTTCTACCTTATCATTCTGGATCAGCTTCTGTCGGATCGCCAAAGTATCGCTGTCGCCCAAGGCTCCATTTACCAAAAGGAAACCAGCCACGCCGTCTAGCGGCTTCAAATGGGAGAGCATATGCAGGATCCAGGCATAATTGGCGTTGCTCTCCGGCGGCGTCGTATAATCCGTCCAGCGAGCGTCGTTTTTCAGGTTTTCGTCATACCACCCCTTCAGATTGAAGGGGGGATTCGCCATGATGTAGTTGAAATAAAGCCCCTTGTGTAGGTCGTGCGTGAAGGAAGAATCGTTGGTTTCGCCGAGATTATGACTGATTCCGCGCAGGGCAAGATTCATTTTTGCCAAGCGATAGGTTGCGGCATCTTTTTCCTGCCCGTAAACATTGATGCGGCTGATATCGCCTTTTTTTGCCTTAACAAGCTCTGCACTCTGAATGAACATTCCGCCTGAACCACAACAAGGATCATACAGAGTGCCGTCAAACGGCTCGATCATAGCAGCAATCAGCTGTACTACGTCATGGGGAGTATAGTACTCCCCCTCCTCTTTTGTCGCGTTGACGGCGAACTCCTTTAGGAAATATTCATAAACGCGACCGATTAGGTCTTTTTCTTCGCCAAATGCCTTATGGCTGATTTTGTTGACCTCGTCAATGAGTTTTTTGATGTCATTCGGCGCAAGATTTCTTGAGGCAAATGTTCCCTCCACAAAGCAACCCCTGAGCTGCGCACTGTTTGAAGCGATGTTGTGCAAAGCGGCGTCGAGAGCTACATTAAGTCCTGGCGTAGGCGTATTGATGATGGTAGACCAACGGGCTTCAGGAAGCAAATTGTAGGTACCATCTATAAAAGTAGGATCATCCAAAAACGCTGATTTGATCTTCTCATCATCTGGATCAAGACCTTGCCCTATCAGATTGTTTCGAAGATTCTCAATGCCATCTTCAAATTTCTCTCCGATAAAACGTAGGAACACAAGCGTAAGCATCATATCGCGCTTCTCAAAGAATGATCCGGAATTGCGCGCTTGACGCAGAATATCTCGGCATTTGAACAGAATTGCATCCAAATTTATTTTCTCTTCAGCTTTTTTCTTTGGCATTGTGACGAACCTTCTTCCTATGCTATTTATGACTTGACGCTTCGATGCCTATTGATTATGGCCGCAATATTCAGAAATCTCTTTTCTGTTTTTCGTCAGGAATAAAGTCCATTACTTGATCAATTCCAATATTTAATATAGCACAAATAGCACTAATGGCGTCGTTAGTAACGTGCTTGTCGTTGGGCAGCTTGCACATCTGATAATGGATGATCTCCGTCTTAATCTCGAGAACTTTTTCCTCATGTTTAGATCAATAAGAAACTGTCATAGTTTTTGTACGTTACAGTTATCGCTCTTCTTCATTCTGTATTTGAGCGCTCCAAACTTAATTTTTATACTATCACGATATCGTAAAAATTACTCACATGCTTAGAAACTCTGTCAGATATTATTATCATGAAGTCACTTATCTAAAGCAACTGCAACAGTACCCGCGAGACAACGTTTTATTAAATCTGATAAAGCTTTGTTGAACAGAACACTTATGATGCCACAAAAAAGAGGCGCCATAGGGGAAATTAACATCATTAGATCGCAAATAATCAAGCAATTACTATCGCTACCGCAAGGTCTTTCCTTCAATGAGATTAGACAAAGAATAAAAAGGCTTTGCTGACTTCTTACAAAAAATCAGCAAAGTCTTTTTGTTCTATATCGCAATGGTTAGAAGATATTTGTAAGAGGAGAAAACGGAGTCCTTCTAATTTCTACCTATTCCCACTCCACCGTCGCCGGCGGTTTGCTGGTGACGTCGTAGACGACGCGGTTGACGCCGCGGACTTCGTTGCAGATTCTTGTGGAGACGCGGGCCAGCACTTCGTGGGGCATGCGGTACCACTCGGCGGTCATGCCGTCGCGGCTGGTGATGGCGCGCAGGGCGCAGACGCGGGCGTAGGTGCGCTCGTCGCCCATGACGCCGACGGTGTAGACGGGCAGCAGCACGGCGAAGGCCTGCCAGATCTCGTCGTACAGTCCGGCTTTGTTGATCTCTTCCAGATAGATCTTGTCGGCGGCACGCAGGATCTCGAGTTTTTCCCTGGTGATATCGCCGAGGCAGCGCACGGCCAGGCCGGGGCCGGGAAAGGGATGGCGGCGCACGATGTTTTCGGGCACGCCGAGCAGGCGGCCGACGGCGC
>ERZ791624.1395-NODE-1395-length-11300-cov-2.896754_pt1 | contig 11300 bp, 9 predicted proteins | sample MGYA00510058_ERZ791624 | MGnify/ENA primary metagenome ERZ791624 (study PRJEB30046, sample SAMN00715158) | human gut metagenome | study: EMG produced TPA metagenomics assembly of the A metagenome-wide association study of gut microbiota in type 2... | reverse complement strand
TCACGTCACGGTCTTTTGCCCTGGAGACGGCGAAAGCCGTTCCGCTTTCGATGGGCCAAAAACGCTAATCGCAAGACGCTGCCAACGCGATTCGGCTTACGGACCGTGTAATCGAAAAATTGATTCGGCGCCACGACCCATAGGGAGACGGTTTGACGCCGGCCTTACGGCCTTTTCGTACCACAGCATTACAGCATTTTCCAATAAACAAAAACTGCGGAGCCAAGCTCCGCAGTTTTCCATTTCCTACTTTCCCGTCCGGCCGCGCTGGGTCAGGGGTGTCCCTTCTTTGCACATGGGGCACTCTTCCGGTTTGTAGGTTTCTACGTCAAGACGCAGGAGCGGTTCCGTGCGAACACCAAAGTCCACTTTGCCGCCGCTGCGGTCTACGAGAAGGCCGACGCCAACGGGAACGCCGCCTTCGCTTTTTACGACATCAAGCACTTCCCGGACGCTGCCGCCGGTCGTTACAATATCTTCCACAACAAGGACACGGGTTCCCGGTTTGATGGCAAAGCCCCTTTTGAAGGTCATCTTACCATTGACACGTTCCGTAAAGAAGAATCTCGTGCCCAGGTTCTTTGCCACTTCATAGGCAAGGAGAATGCCGCCCGTCATCGGACCGACAACAAGTTCCACATTGTCATTGATGAACCGGCTGGCAATTTCCTTACAGAGCTGCTCCGTGTATTCCGGACGCTGCAGGACATTGAATTTTTCCACGTAGATGGGGCTGTGCAGTCCACTCGTGAGAAGAAAATGGCCATGCATCACAGCATTGGTTTCTTCGAGCATACTCAGGACACTTTTGTTATTCATGAAGGGCACCTTCCATTTCTTTCAAAATCCGATTGACCGCGTCAATCTTGTTTTCCGCTTTCGTAATGGGCCGACCGACCACAAGATGGGTCGCCCCATTTTTTAAGGCCATACTAGGCGTTGCAATGCGGCTTTGATCATTGGCAGCCGCCCAAGTCGGACGGACACCGGGCGTCACAATGAGAAAATCGCTGCCGCAGACCTTGCGGATGCTTTCTGCTTCCCGCGGGGATGCAACGACCCCACTAAGGCCGCTTTCTTTAGCAAGCGCCGCCAGGGCAAGGACTTCCTCACCAATGGACTTTTCATAACCAAGAGGCGCCCACTGCGCTTCATCCATACTCGTAAGGATCGTCACAGCAATGAGTTTCGGTGCCGGTACACCGAGTTTTTCCGCTGCTTCCCCAATGGCTTTCATGCCTTCTGCCATCATTTTGGGTCCGCCAACAGCGTGGACATTCATGATGTCCGCCCCAAGACGCGTCAGGACGGCAAGACTGTGGGCCACTGTATTGGGAATATCCTGGAGCTTGAGGTCAAGGAAAACCTTTTTGCCCCGTTCCTTTAGATAGGAAACAATGGCTGGGCCTTCACTGTAAAAAAGCTCCATCCCTACTTTATAAAATGTAACTGCATCCCCTAGTTCCTCAACAAGGGCCTTGGCTTCTTTTCCTGTAGGAAAATCAAGGGCCACAATCAGACGGTCTTTTGCGTTCGTCATTTTATCCTTCTCCTTACTGATTGGGCAGGGCCTTGCCAACAAGGTCCCGAATCGTTTCCAGGTTATGGTCGATAAGATAGGCCGCAATTCCCTGTGAAATGGTTTCTGCAAGCCTCGGATCGTCAAAATTAGCTGTCCCCACGGCAATGGCAGAAGCCCCGGCAAGGAAAAATTCAATGGCATCAGCGGCACAGGTAATCCCGCCCATCCCAATGAGGGGCACCTTGACAGCCTGGGCGACTTGATAGACCATGCGCACGGCAACAGGGCGGACCGCAGGCCCAGAAAGGCCGCCCATGATATTGCCCAGGACAGGCTTTTGGGTATGGATATCGATTTTCATACCTACCAGCGTATTGATCAGGGATATCATATCGGTCCCTGCCGCTTCCACGGCTCTGGCGATTTCCGTGATATCCGTCACATTCGGTGAAAGTTTCGTAATGATGGGCTTATGGGTCCGCTTCTTTGCCGCTTCCACGACTTGCGCGGCCGCACTGCAGCTTGTGCCAAAAGCAAGGCCCCCTTGGGCAACATTGGGGCAGGAAATATTAAGTTCCAGCGCGTCAACGCCATCCACGTCAAGCATAGCAGCCAGTTCGCCATATTCGGCGGCGCTGTCCCCGTCAATGTTCACGATGACTTTTGTGTCATACGCCCTCAGTTGGGGCAGTGTTTCCTTAAGGAAGACCTCTACGCCGGGGTTTTCAAGACCCACACAGTTAAGGATTCCCGAAGGGGTCTCAACGATGCGCTGTCCCTTGTTGCCGGCCCGGGGATGAAGGGTCGTGCCCTTTACCGTAATGGCCCCTACATTATTTAGGTCAAGAAAATCCGTAAATTCAAGACCAAACCCAAAAGTCCCGGACGCCGTTGTGACAGGCGTTTTGAGATGGAGGCCGCCCAGCTCAGTTTCAAGAAGGGTCCTGCTGTTTACCATTCCGACACCTCCTGTGACCAAAAGACAGGGCCGTCCTTGCAAACCTTGACCCGTTTGCCGATTCCACTGCACGTGCAGGAAAGGCACGCACCAAGGCCGCAGCCCATATATTTTTCAAGGGAAATCTGACAGGGAATTGCCCTTGGTTCCACAACCTTAGTCACGGCCCGCATCATCGGCGAAGGGCCGCAGACATAGACGCAGTCGTATCCGCCTTCATCAAGGAGTTTTTCCAAAGGAGCCGTGATGAGGCCCTTCGTCCCCCGGGAACCATCTTCCGTGGTCTCAAATTGGTGAACCGTCTTATCCCGAAATAGGTCCGTCCAAAAAAGCTCCTCTGCCGTGCGGGCGCCAATGAGGACATCCACGTCCGCATTGGGATAATCTTCCGCAAGGAAGCGAAGGGGCGCAAGGCCAACACCGCCGCCAACAAGAAGGACCTTGCGGTGGGTCCGGTCAAAACCGCGCCCTAAAGGCCCCAGGACACTGATGGAATCTCCTTTTCTCAGCTGATCAAGCAGCTGCGTCGCCTCCCCCACAATCCGGTAGATGAGAAGGAAGGTGCCTTTGTCACGATTGACGCCGGATACCCCAAAAGGACGGCGCAAAAGAGGCACACTCAATTCGCTGCTCTTTACAGTCACAAACTGACCGGGCTCAGCCGAAGCTGCTACCTTTGGCGACCAAATTTCCATGATTCGGATGTCGTGGGACAGACTGCGCTGCCCCACCACCCTTCCATCTTCCAAAAATTTCGTCATGACTTACTCCGTTTTAAGATCCTGCAGGGCAATGACACTGACAATGCGACGGCGGCGCATAGCCCCTAGGGCATGCTGGAGGGCGCGTGCCGTATCAAGGCTCGTCAGGCAGGGAATGGCGTGTTCCACCGTACTGCGGCGGATCCGGAACCCGTCGCTGCGCGTGCTTTCCCCGTGGTTCATGGTGTTGATGACCATGCAGATCTTGCCTTCCTTGATGTCATCCAGGAGATTCGGATTGTCCTCGCCAATCTTAGCCGCCGTTTCCACGGTCATGCCCTTGCTGCGGAGGAAGTTTGCCGTACCTTCCGTTGCTGCAATCGTATAGCCCAGATCTTCAAAACCTTCGGCAATTTCCGTCACTTCATCCTTATCCTTATCGGCCACCGTAATCAGGATGGTTCCCTTATCCGGCACATTCGTCCCAGCAGCAACGCAGGCCTTATAAAGGGCGCGCGGGAACTGGTTATCAATACACATAACCTCACCTGTGGACTTCATTTCCGGTCCTAAGGTGATATCCACATCAGTCATCTTGTTGAAGGAGAAGACCGGTGCTTTTACGGCGTAATAATCCGGGAAGAGTTTCAGTCCTGATTCAAAGCCCTGTTCCTTAAGGCTCTTACCTACTGCACACTTGGTGGCTACATCCACCATGGAAATCCCTGTGACCTTCGACAGGAAAGGCACGGTCCGGCTGGAGCGCGGGTTCACTTCGATGATGTAGAGCTTTTCATCGCGGACGATGTACTGGATATTGAGCAGACCTTTGACATGGAGCGTCAGGGCCAGCTTATTGGTATATTCGATGATTTCTTCGATGACGTGTTCGCTCAGCGTGCGCGGAGGATAAACGGCGATGGAGTCACCGGAGTGGACGCCAGCCCGTTCAATGTGTTCCATGATGCCCGGGATGACGACATCAATGCCGTCACTGATGGCATCAACTTCGACTTCCGTTCCCATGAGGTAATGGTCAACAAGGACAGGATGTTCCTTCGAGGCCTTTACAGCGTTTGCCATGTAGTAGCGCAGCTGATCATCGTTGTAGACGATTTCCATCGCGCGGCCACCAAGCACGTAGCTCGGGCGGACCATAACGGGATAACCGTCATCGTGGGCGGCTTTCACGGCGCCTTCCACATCAAAGACGGTGTGCCCTTTCGGACGGGGGATGCCCACTTCCGTCAGGACTTCATCAAAACGTTCACGGTCTTCGGCGCGGTCAATATCATCGACGCTCGTACCTAGGATCTTCACGCCGCAGCTGTGAAGAGGACCGGCAAGGTTGATGGCCGTCTGACCGCCAAACTGGACGATGACGCCTTCGGGCTGTTCACGGTCGATGACGTTCAGTACGTCCTCCAAGGTCAGGGGTTCAAAATACAGACGGTCTGCCGTATCAAAGTCCGTGGAAACCGTTTCCGGATTGTTGTTGATAATGATTGTCTCGTATCCTTCTTCTTTAAGGGCCCAGACAGAGTGAACCGAGCAGTAGTCAAATTCAACGCCCTGACCGATGCGGATTGGACCGGACCCGAGGACGACGACTTTCTTCTTATTGCTGGGGCGCACTTCATCTTCGACGCCATAAGTCGAATAATAGTAAGGCGTTTCCGCGTCAAATTCGGCCGCACACGTATCAACCATCTTATAAACCGGCACAATCCCCATTTCCTTGCGCAGGGTGCGGATCTCAAGAGCCGTCTTGCCTGTGAGAAGGCCAATTTCCTCATCGCAGAAACCGCGTTTCTTGGCTTCCTTCATGAGGTCCTTCGTAAGCGGGCCTGCCTTGATGGCCTTTTCAATTTCCACGATATGACGGATCTTCCGCAGGAAAAATTCATCAATTTTCGTGATTTCGTGTGCTTCGTCAACGGTCATGCCGCGGCGGAAGGCTTCAGCGATGGCAAAGAAGCGTTCATCGTTGACAAGATGGACCTTGGCAAAGACTTCTTCGTCACTAAGGGCATGGAACTCAGGCATATCAAGATGGATGAGACCGATTTCCAGGGAGCGGACAGCCTTAAGGAGACCGGCTTCGATGTTGCGTTCGATGGCCATCACTTCGCCCGTCGCCTTCATCTGGGTACCCAGTGTATGGTCTGCCTTGACAAATTTGTCGAAAGGCCAGCGAGGAATCTTCAGGACGCAGTAGTCCAAGGTCGGTTCAAAGCAAGCCGTGGTCTTTTTCGTAACGGCATTTTCGATTTCATCAAGGGTGTAGCCGGCAGCAATCTTTGAGGCCACTTTGGCAATGGGATATCCCGTTGCTTTGGAAGCAAGAGCGGACGAACGGCTGACGCGGGGATTGACTTCAATGACGATATATTCCTCGCTGTCAGGGTTCAGGGCATACTGCACGTTGCAGCCGCCTTCAACACCGAGTTCGCGGACAATATCGATAGCGGCCGTACGCAGCATCTGGACTTCCCGGTCCGTCAGGGTCTGGCATGGTGCCACGACGATGGAGTCGCCCGTATGGACGCCCACAGGATCAAGGTTTTCCATATTGCAGACCGTGATGCAGTTATCGGCATGGTCGCGGATGACTTCAAATTCGATTTCCTTCCAGCCAGCAACGGAGCGTTCAATGAGGACCTGACCAATGAGGCTGTACTGGAGTCCTTTTGTGCAGATATCGTCGAGTTCAGCATCGTTGTGGGCAATGCCGCCGCCCGTACCGCCCAAAGTATAGGCCGGACGCACGATGAGTGGATAACCGATGCGGTCCGCAAATTCCTTGGCCGCGGCAACGCTCTCAACAATCGTGCTCTGAGGAATAGGCTGATGGAGTTTTTCCATCGTTTCCTTAAAAAGTTCACGGTCCTCAGCCTTCATGATACTCGGAATCTGGGTCCCAATGAGCTTCACATTGTATTTCTTGAGGATACCCGTCTTATCTAGTTCGATAGCAAGGTTAAGGCCAATCTGGCCGCCTAAGGTAGCAAGCAGGGAATCGGGCCGTTCCTTTTGGATGACGCTTTCGAGAAATTCCACATTGAGCGGTTCCACATAGACACGGTCAGCAATATGCACATCGGTCATGATGGTCGCCGGGTTGGAGTTTACAAGGACAACTTCCAGCCCTTCTTCTTTAAGGGCCCGGCAGGCCTGGGTTCCTGCATAGTCAAATTCGGCAGCCTGACCAATGATGATTGGACCGGAGCCAATGACCATGACTTTATTGACATCGTTTCTTTTTGGCATAATCAGTGTCCCCCCATCATGGTAATAAAGCGGTCGAAAAGATATCCGTTTCCACTCGGTCCCGGAGAAGCTTCCGGATGGAACTGGACCGTAAAGGTCGGATGATCAAGATACTGGATTCCTTCAATGGTGCCATCGTTGAGGGAACGGTTGATGACCTTCACATGAAGCCCCTTCAAGGAATCTTCGTCAACCATAAAGCCGTGGTTCTGGGAGGTAATCATGATGCAGTCATCCACATAGTCCCGTACCGGCTGGTTGATGCCTCGATGGCCAAAGAGCATTTTCTTCGTCTTGGCGCCACACGCAAGAGCCATGACCTGATGCCCCATGCAGATCCCGAAGATAGGTTTCTTGCCAATCATCTTCTTGATGTTGTCGATTTCAACGGTAAGATCTGCCGGGTCGCCGGGGCCATTTGAAAGGAAGATTCCATCAGGATTGATGGCAAGGACTTCTTCAGCCGGTGTTTCCGCCGGGAAGACCGTCAGATAGCAGCCCTTTTCCACAAGGCTTTTGAGGATATTGCGCTTAATGCCATAGTCCATGACAGCAACGCTGAATTTGCTCTTTTCCTTCTCCCCCATGTGGTAGACTTCTTTTGTCGTCACCTGAGCCACCTGATCATGCCGTTCCGGCGTGGCAAGGAGCTTCTGGACGTCTTCATCAGGCATATCATAAGGAACGATGACGCCTTGGAGCGTACCGTAAGCCCGGATGCGCCGCGTAATGGCCCGCGTATCCACATCAGCAAGGACCGGAATATGGTTCTTTTCAAGGAAGGAAAGGACCGTTCCCTCGTCTCGCCAAGAGCTCGGTTCGTCGCAAAGTTCGTCAACGATGAGCCCCTCATAGCAGCAGCCATTTCCCTGATCAAAAATAGGATTACAGCCATAGTTGCCGATGAGCGGATAAGTAAAGACTACAATCTGTCCGCAGAAAGAAGGGTCTGTCAGGGTTTCCTGATAGCCGCTCATGCCTGTTGTGAAAACGACTTCACCAACAGCCGGATGGTCCCCATAAAGGGTTCCTTCATAGACACCGCCATCTTTTAGTACCAACTTACCTTTTACTTTTTGCATACGACACCATCTTTCATCACAAATACACCATCGACCATGGTGGCGGCAGCCTGCCCTTTGCAGTGCTTTCCATTGAAAGGCGTGACCTTGCCGCGGGTATAGAACTTGCTGCTGTCGACGACCCATTCCTTATCAAGGTCCAGAATGGTGATATTGGCGGAACTGCCTTCGCGGAGGGTGCCCCCGTCAAGGTGGAAAAGTTCAGCCGGCCGGCAGCTCATTTTATCGACAATCTCATTGATGGTAAATAGACCCGTATGATAGAGTTCCGTCAGAATGACCCCGACACTCGTTTCAAGACCGCAGAATCCGTTCGGCGCATTGCGGAATTCCACATCCTTTTCTTCCGGTGCGTGCGGTGCGTGGTCTGTCACGATGGCATCAATGGACCCATCCTTCAGGGCGGCGCGCAGGGCTTCCACATGGTCCCGGCTGCGAAGGGGCGGCGAAACGCGGGTTGCCGTACTAAAGGAAGCACAGGCCTCATCAGTCAGCGTCAAATGATGGACCGTCACCTCGCACGTAATGGGCACGCCCTTTTTCTTTGCCTGGCGAACAATATCCACCGCCCCTTTACTTGCAATATGAGCGATGTGGACATGGGTTCCTGTATACTCGGCAATGATGGCATCGCGGGCAACGGCTATATCTTCCGCGATGGAAGGAATGCCCGGCACACCCAGCCTTGCCGATACGGCGCCTTCGTGCATATAGCCCGAATGGTTCATATGTTCCTCAATGGCATGGACAATGAGCGCCTTATCAAAGGAGTTCACATAACGGGCCGCCTTGAGCATCATCAGGGGATCTTCCACAAAGTGCCCATCATCGGAAAACGCCATCGCGCCCCGCATGGCCATATCTCCCATTTCAGAAAGTTCCTTGCCCTTTTCGCCCTTCGTAATGGCCCCAATGACCTCTACATGGGCATAGCCTTCTTCTGCCGCTCGCTTTTTGATTCCGCTTACGACAATCGAGGTATCGATGACAGGGTTCGTATTCGGCATACAGGCAATGCGCGTAATGCCGCCGTGAGCCGCTGCCATCGTCCCGGAAACGATATCTTCCTTTGCCTCAAGGCCCGGTTCACGAAGATGGGTATGCAGGTCAATAAAGCCTGGAGCAACCACCTTTCCCGAAGCATCAAACGTTTCATCAGCAGCCTCATCAATGAAATCAGCCACACGTTTAATGATCCCGTCCTCCACGAGGATATCCTTCACAGCATCCAGATGCTGGCTGGGATCGACAAGATGTCCCTTTTTAATCAGCGTTTTCAACTTGTTTCCCCCCTGTCAGTGTCAAGAATAAGAGCGCCATGCGGACCGCCACCCCATTGGTGACCTGTTCGCGGATCACAGCCTGGTCGCTGTAGCCCACTTCATAGGAAATTTCAAGACCGCGGTTCATGGGACCGGGATGCATGATCATCACATCCGGCTTAGCCAGTTTCATGCGTTCCTCGTTGACGCCAAAGATGCGGGCATATTCGCGAGGTGTCGGGAAAAGACCGCTCTGCTGCCGTTCGAGCTGGATGCGGAGGATATCAACAACATCCGCGCCTTCTATGGCCTCTTCCACCCGTTTGTGGACCGTGACGCCCAGTTTTTCCATTTCGTAAGGCATGAGCGTGACCGGGCCCGCCACATGGACTCGGCGCCAAGCTTCGTCCAAGCTGCAATATTGCTGCGCGCCACACGGCTGTAGAGGATATCTCCGATGATGGCCATCTTAAGACCCTTGAAGGATTTTTTCTTTTCAAGGATTGTGAACATATCCAAGAGTCCCTGAGTTGGATGGGCATGACAGCCATCTCCGGCATTGATAACAACAGGTTTTACGATATCGGCAATGTACTTGGCTGCACCTTCGATGGGGTGCCGCATAACAATGGCGTCGCAGGCCATGGACTGCATGGTAAGCACCGTATCCTTGAGGCACTCCCCTTTCTTGACGCTTGAAGTGCCTGTGCTGATATTGATGACATCGGCCCCCAAATATTTACCGGCAAGTTCAAACGAAGAACGCGTACGCGTGCTGTTTTCATAAAACAGGTTAACAATGGACTTTCCTCTGAGGGAAGGCACCTTCTTGATATCCCGTTTCAAGATTTTCTTCATTTCTGCTGCTGTCTTCATGATGAGGTCGTATTCCTCGACCGTAAGGGATGACAGATCCAAAATATCCCGTCCGGACAGGCTGACCGCTGCCTTTGCCATGTGATAGCCTCCTTACTTGTTCTGGGAAACATTTCATTGCAACAAAATAAGCCCTCTTGTCCCCATAAGACAAGAAGGCTTCTCTTTAAAGGCACGTACCCTAAAGCACGCCGCCTACTGCAGCTCATTTCTTCTGTAGCAAAAGTCCCTTTCTTAGTCTCACAGGACTAGATTAAAAGGCCTATATTCATTTTTAGTCATTGTAGCACGGGGAGGGGAAAAAGTAAAGGGCGGCACTGTTTTTACTCGGAGCAAAAATCGCTCCGATTCTCCAGACCAGCGTGCCCCATTGCTTAATTTCTCATTTTAAGGATGCAATGGGCTCCCTGTGTACATCAACTCAGCCTAATTTTTGGGCTGAGTCAATCAAATTACTCTGGAAACTGCATCCGAAATACCTTCAGATCCACGAGTTTCGTCTTCGCGTTTCGTACGTAGGCTAAGATCAGCATGGTCCGCCCATCAAGGGGTGACAGACGAAGACAATTCAGGTCGCCGCCAAGAAGTTTGGAACTATTGAAGTTTCCTAGGTACATCCCATTGCGCCGCCACAATTTTAGGGTAAACCCATCAATGACGGCAATATAATGATCCATAATGGCCATATCGACGAGGTTATAGATGGAATCCTTATCCGTCGGCTGATAGCTGCCGTAATACTGAATCAGTTTGCCATCTGGCTTAAAAGCACCAATGATATTGAATCCATTCGGTTTGATTCGCCCACCGCCGTAGACCGTTCCATCGTCCATGACCTGAACCAAGGTGAGGCCGCCCTTAAAAGGATAAGCACGGTTATGGAGGAAAGAAGGATGGTTTTTCGTTAGTCCCCCATCTTTTACGTCAGACAAGGTAAAATTATCGTTCCCATAAAGATAGGCCTGCTGCTCCCCAGGAAGAAAAGCAATGCGGGTCGCCGTCGTGCTGCCCTGAAGGCTCGCAATATCGTTGCCGCTGATGAGGGCGTGGACCCCTTTTTTGACGTAATAGACGTTATTGTCACTGTCTACGGTCATGCCAAAGACCATTTTCTCCTTGATGGTGAGAATGCCATCCTTTCCAAACCCACGGTACGGCACCAGGGCACCATCCTTTAGGTCAAAAGCCTCCACTTGGGTCTCCGAGCCATCGGGATTGCGCAGGGAAAAAAAGACATGTCCATTTTTAACAAAAAAAGCACTGACGCGGTCAATTTCCTGAACATGAAACTTCGGACTGTTGATTGCCTGGAGCGCAAAATTTGTATTGGCAAGCTCTACGGATTGAATAGGCTGCGGTTTGGCCTTGATGACCTTATCTTTGATATCAAGACGAAAATAGTAAGCCGTCCCTGCCAAAACGGCAAGAAGAACAAGTGCAATGATCGATTTATGATGGCCCTCAAGATGAGGTTTGATTTTCTCGTTCCAAAAAGACACGGGAAGGTCCCCTTTCCTAGATTACATCCTAGACCTGTAGTATATCATATTGTCCCTGCCTTGACGAACAAAAGACAAAAAAGGTATGTGTCAACATTTTCTCGGGAGACCCCTATAAGATTGTGTTGCA
>ERZ791624.1393-NODE-1393-length-11307-cov-1.807412_pt1 | contig 11307 bp, 14 predicted proteins | sample MGYA00510058_ERZ791624 | MGnify/ENA primary metagenome ERZ791624 (study PRJEB30046, sample SAMN00715158) | human gut metagenome | study: EMG produced TPA metagenomics assembly of the A metagenome-wide association study of gut microbiota in type 2... | reverse complement strand
CCATCCAGGGCAGCACCGTACACTCCCGATGAACAAGTCCGAGCTGGCACACTACCTGAATGTCAACCGGACATCCCTGTGCCGGGAACTGCGTGCCATGGAAAAGGACGGTGTCCTGCTCGTCCGTGGGGATACCTACACACTGACATGATGCGTTATGCAATCCCTTTTCTAGTTTGTAAAAAAGCTTCTATCGGATGTCGTTCTGCCTGGTCTGCGCAGAAACCACAGATAGATAAAGCACAGAGTGATCTGCACGGCGGTTGAGCAGGGTGTTGCCAGCCCGATATGAAAGAGAGAAACCGGCGCCTGTCTGCTCATAAGATATGAAACCGGTACACGCACCGCGAAGGCACCAAGGATGCCCTGCATCATGACGAAGGAAGTCTTTCCCATTCCATTGTAGAAACCGATGAAGCAGAAAAGAAAGCAGGTCAGCAGGCAGTCCACTGCGTACGCCTTCAGGTAGTCCGCCGATGCCAGAATCACCTGTCTGTCTTTTGAAAAGATTCCCGACAGAAGATCACCGTGGAAAAAGGCGAGATAGAACATCAGGACACCAAAGGCGAATGATATTCCGACTGCCGAACGGAACCCCTTCATCGCTCTGTCCATCTTTCCGGCGCCTCTGTTCTGCGCAACAAACGCTGACATCGACTGCATGAACGCAGACGGTACCAGCATGATGAACGCGCAGACCTTTTCAGCCACACCGACTCCTGCGGACTCTGTAAGCCCGATCGAGTTGACGATCGCCAGGATGACCAGGAAAGAAATGCCGACCAGAAAATCCTGTACTGCGATGGGGGTTCCTAAAACCAGAATCCGCCGGATGATCCGGCCGTCCCACCGGATCATCTTTCTCCGAAATTCGAATGGGAGTGTTTTCTTTGATATCAGGATATACGAAATCACCACACTGATGAGCTGGGCCGCCACCGTCGCGATGGCGGCTCCGGCGGTTCCCATGTGAAAACCTGCGACAAGCGTCAGGTCTCCTGCGATATTGAAGATGCATGCAATCAGAACCGTCACAAACGGCGTATTGGAGTCTCCCAGTCCTCTGAAGATACCGCCGATCAGGTTGTAGGCGATGATCACGACAGCCCCGCCTCCACAAATCCGGATATACTGCGCTGTCAGATCTTTGGCTGCCTCCGGGGCATGCATGATGCCGGCAGCTGCGGTGCCAGGAGCGGCAGGGCGAAGCTTAGGACAATTCCAACCGTCAGAAACATCACAAGACCGCTTCCGACAATCCGGCCTCCCTCTTCCGCACGCTTTTCCCCGATCTTCTGCCCCAGCAGAATTGTCATTCCCATGCACAGGCTGCTGAGAATGTTGGTGATCGTCATCATGATCTGGGATCCGGTTGAAACTGCTGATACATCCGCGGAGCTGGCAAATTTTCCGACAATCAGAAGATCCACTGCCCCGTACATCGCCTGCAGAAACAAAGCCAGAAGAACGGGGCCTGCAAATTCCAGAAGCGGTCCTACGATTCTGCCGCTTGTAAAGTCGATTCTCTTTTCCATATCAGGTCTCCTTTCCGCCGTCATCCCGTGCTCCGCACTCGTTGATGTGCGGTCACCAGAAGCCCTGATATGCAGGCAAGCTTGCATCATGACTTCTGACTCGTCGCCTTCATAAAAAAAAGCCGGATAAGAAATCCGGTATCTCAACCAGACATCTTATCCAGCTCGTTATTTCCAGACGAATAACTCACCCTCCGATGAACGGTGCTATCCTATCAGCTCTCCAGCCTGCTGTCAACATTCATGCCGGCTTTTTCAACTCCTTGCACGTCTCATCGGGTGTTATAATCTCCTCAGTGTTCAGTCGTCTGCCTGCCCAGCGCGCAAGGCGCCAAACCGGCCTTCAGCGGTTCTCAGGCCTGTCCGATGGCTCCGACCGGGCAGTTCTCCATGGCCTCCTTCGCTGTCTCCTCTGCAGACGCCGGCACATCCTCCTCAATCGCCTTTGCTGTTCCCTCGTCTGTCATGGAAAAAACCTCCGGGCATGTCGCATTGCAAAGCCCGCATCCGATACAATTCTCATCTACAGCGTATTTCATTGTTGAATCTCCTCTCTCTTTTATATGGACCATCACAGATCTATCACGGTTCCGCCAACAGTCCGACTGTCCGTTTCCTGTGTAATCGTCCTCTGTTGTTCTCTTTTCCTGATCGGTCCGGCGACTTACTCCAGCGTCAGCAGCAGTGCCATCTTGAATCTGCCGCTTGCCTTTACATAGTGGCGTCCGCCCTTTGCAAAGTGGAAGTTTTCCCCGGCGTGAATGACGTGTTCCTTTCCTTCGTAGCCGATGATGCCTTCCCCGTCCAGCGCAAAGATCAGCGCCTCTCCCGGTGCCGCATGCTCCGCCAGCCCTGTTCCTTCGTCAAATGACATCACGACAAATTTCATGCTGTCATTGTGGACGACATCCATGTTCACAATCTTTCCATCCTGGTAAGGAACCAGATCCGCAAGCCTGAACACCTCTCCTGCCTTGATAACCGTATTCATTCTGTCCTCCTTCTGAACTGAAATCTCCGTGTAGACGGCATCCTCCGGTGCCCTGATGCCAACTGCCCTGTCTGCCTCCGTCAGAACCCCGTCGCCGGTCTCAAGCCGTCTTTCTGTGCCTTCTCCATAGACCTCCACGCTCCCTGACATGACCAGGATCAGCTTGCGGTAGGGATGAATCTCTGCACTGATATCCGTCCCCTCCGCAAGGGAAAAGTAAGTAATGCTGTTTTTCCCCCCATAAACCTCGCTGGAGATTGTGCAGCCTCTGACCGGGGCATTGTCTTTTGCAATGGAGAATACCTCTCCGACTTTCTCTTTCATTCTGCACCGCCTTTCCGGGGACCCTTTCTTTGCTGTTCCCCTGACAGCTTTGATCATACACAGCTGATACAGTTATATCCGTATCCCAGGATACAGTTTGTTATGATTTTTCGTGTATACTGGATTTGTGATCACTGGATTTTTGATCAGAAGACACCAGAGAAAATTTGCTTCAACGGATTACACGATTACGAAAAGATGAATCGCGATAAAGACAATAAAAAATATGAGCCGTGAATGTTCACAGCAGCAAGGAGAATATCTATGAGCGAACATCTGCTTGAAAACAGCACACTCTTCAAAGGACTGAGCGCGTCTGATGTCCGGGCAATCCTGGAGGAAACGCCGCACCATGTACAGTGTTACGACAAGGGTGAAACCATCTTTCATCTGATGGACGAGGCGGCGAGAATCGGTATCGTTCTGGAAGGCTGCGTCCAGGCGCAGAAATCCTTTGCAAACGGGAGCCAGGTCAACGTCACCTCCCGCCTGCCCGGTCAGATGCTTGGACCGGCTGCAGCGTTCTCCGAGGACCATGTTTATCCCTGCGATGTCATCGCGCTGCAGCCTTCGACCATCATGATGTTTCAGCGGGAAGACATGCTGAGGATGATGCAGAAGAATCTCCGCGTTCTTCAGAACTTTACAGCAGAGATTTCCTCATCCACCTACCTGCTGCAGCAGCGGCTCGAACTGTTTTCCTACAATGGGATTGCACAGCGGGCCGCCTTCTGGCTGCTCACACAGAGCCGGAAAACAGGGAATCTCACAGTCGCGATTCCAGAATCCGTGACCCGGTGGGCAATGCTCATGAACGTGTCCAGGCCCTCGCTGCACCGGGAACTCCGGCGGATGGAATCGGAAGGCCTCATCCGTTACGCGCCGCACCGGATCGAGATTCTCAGTCCGGACGGCCTGGAAGCACTCCTTGGTATGTAAGTTCCCGATTTTTTACCTCCAGATCAGCCCTCTGCAGCGGCTGATGGCTGCCGCCAGCTCTTGTTTCCGCGGCTTCGCCATGTTCCCGGAAACAGAGCCATTTCCCCTGTACATCCCGAATCCTTCCCGATGGAACGTCTGCTCCCATTCGTCTGCAAGAGCGGCGACGCTTCTGCGCCCATTCATTCCGCCCTTCGCCATCCACAGAAATGTCCTTGCGAGGCATTCGCTCTGCTCTCTATCCGCCAGCTGCTCGACGAGCCGCAGATCCGTCTCCCCGTGTCCGATGAGGAAGCCGTCGGTCCCAAGATTCTTATGCTTCACACGCCCCCGCTCTTCCCGGAAATCACTGCCGGGTCGAGGATACCGTCTGTCCTCCTTCGGGCTGACAGAAACGGAAGGTGCGTTCTCCTGTTTTCTGAACGGAACGATCGCACGGACCTTCTCTGTCACATCCTTTGGCTCGTACTGGTTCATCTGGATGATGGTATCCGCCCGGCTGAAGAAAGCGCCCGAGCTGCCTGCTACAAGGATGGTGCTGATACCGGCTTTCTCATAGAGCAGGCGCATCCGGTCCGAAAACGGAGTGATGGGCTCGTCAGATCCGGAGACAATCCGCTGCATCAGCTCGTCCCGCACCATGAAGTTTGTCGCACAGGTGTCCTCGTCCATCAGCAGCGTTCTGGCGCCGCACTCCATCGCCTCTGCCACAGCAGCTGCCTGGGAGGTGCTGCCGCTTGCATTGTCTGTAAAAAAAGCAGTCGTATCCTTGTGGTTCGGAAGATGATTGATGAACAGTGATATGTCATCGCCGCTGACGCACCGTCCGTCCTCCGCCCGGATCTTCACGGCTGTCTCATCTGTGACGACATATTCACGTCCGTCCCCGGCGATGTGATTATAGACGCCAAGCTCCAGCGCCTTCAGGAGGGTGGACTTCCCGTGATAGCCGCCTCCGATGATCAGGGTGATGCCTCTTCTGACAGCCATCCCGCTGATCGCCCCGTGATGCGGAAGCTGAAGTGTGATTCTGTCTTCATCCGGCGAGCGGAAAGGCAGTGCATCCTTCAGCGGTCTCTGGGAGATTCCGCTCTCTCTTGGCAGAATAGCCCCATCTGCGACGAAGGCACACAGGGATCGCCGTTCCAGCTCGCTTCTGAGACAGGCCTGATCTTCCGCCAGGTTCAGGACATCTCGGACAGTTTCCTTTTTCCAGGCATCTGCACAGGCTGATTTTCTGACAACCTCCGGAAGAAAGTCAAACAGCATCTTCTCCAGCTCTCCCGCAAGGACAGTCCGCCCGGCAGCCGGAAAACCGGCGTAAAAACGAAGCGTTACCCCGCCTTCTTTGTCAAGCTGGCAGGCGCTTCTGTCCAGGATCTCCTGCCCCGGACGGCTGGCGCTCAGATTCCCGCTTTTTCCGGAGCCGCCTGCCTTTCCGGACACCTGACTCAGGCCGGCACTGAACCGCCTCAGAATCATGTCCTGCAGAGCGACACGGGTCTCGTACCGGCTGCAGGCCTCCCCCCGGCCCCGTGGTGCCTCCGACGCCCCTACGGAAACCTCCAGATCGGACGGCGCAGCGAAAGGATCTCCCTGCACATGGACAATATGAAGTGCATAAACTCCGAAGTCATAGCTTCCCGCAAGAGATTTATAAGCGGGATACCCCCGGTGGTCGATGCTCCGCAGCATGCGAAGCAGGTCATCTTTTGTCTTCATGAAACGCCTCCATTCCGCCGCTGCCTGGCGGCACTGTCTTTGTCTGCTACCCAGATAAATGCTCTTGCGGTTCGAATGTCTGCATCCACAAAATGATTTCCCCTGTTCCATTCCAGCACACAGTCTGTACCGCGCGTCTTGAGAAGGGCAGCTGTCTCCCGGATCCTGTCTCCGACCTTCGCCATGACTGGATTCCGGGTACGCTCCCCCCGGGCTCCGAGGCTCAGGTAGACGCTCCCGCACCGGACGGGCTGTTCTTTCAGGAAGGTATCAAATCCGGGAAACCAGACAGACGGTGAGGCAGCTGCGACACCTGCAAACCGGTCGGTCCGACAGGCTGCCCACAGGGCAAACAGTCCTGCCAGCGAATATCCGCCGATGTAGTATGTCTTTTCTTTGTCGGTACAGTAACTCAGTATTTCGTCGAGTGTTCCCTGTGCTCCATCCCCGAAGGCTTTATCTCCGAATACAGCAGGTGCCTTCCAGGGTGACAGATCCCGGTTCCAGTCTTCAACCTTGAATGCGAGCAGTCTGAAGTCCCGGTGAAGCTGAGCCCTGATTGCCTCAATCTCATGATCCATTCCCTCAAGATCATGGTCATCGACCGGCTGAATCAGCACGAGATCCGCTGCAGGGCTTCCATATTCCAATACGTTCATAGGAAATTCCTCTCCTCTGATCTGTCTGCGATTCTGACAAGGTGGATTTTGACAGGATGCATCCGAATAAGTAGCAGGTCATACTAAAAAATCCCGGAAACATGTCGTTTCCGGGATGAAAAGCATCCTCATTATCTCTTGCTGAACTGAGGCGCTCTGCGGGCCTTCTTCAGACCATACTTCTTACGTTCCTTCATACGAGGATCGCGGGTCAGGAAACCGGCCTTCTTCAGGACGGGACGGAACTCGGGGTTCACCAGCAGCAGGGCGCGGCTGATGCCGTGACGCAGGGCGCCGGCCTGGCCGGAAACGCCGCCGCCTTCCACGGTGGCAACGATGTCCACCTTACCCAGGGTATCGGTGGCGTTCAGGGGCTGGCGGACCACCATCTTCAGGGTCTCCAGGCCGAAGTAATCATCGATGTCGCGGCCGTTGATGGTGATGGAGCCGGTGCCGTTGGGGAACAGGTGCACCCGGGCCACGGAGGACTTTCTGCGGCCGGTGCCGTACAGATAGGGATTCTTGGACTGATACATGTTTCTTTTCCTCCTTACTTGACCAGCTCGGGCTTCTGGGCCTCGTGGATGTGCTGCTCACCGGCATAGATGTGCAGGCGCTTCAGGGAATCCTTGGTAACGGTGTTGCGGGGCATCATACCGCGGACGGCCACGCGCATGGCCAGCTCGGGCTTCTCCTGCATCAGCAGGCGATACTTGGTCTCCTTCAGACCGCCGATCCAGCCGGAGTGGGTGCGGTAATACTTCTGCTCCATCTTGTTGCCGGACAGGGTGGCCTTGGCGGCGTTGATGACGATGACGTTGTCGCCGCAGTCGGCGTGGGGGGTGTAGGTGACTTTACCCTTGCCGCGCAGCAGGTCGGCCACGATGACGGCGGTCTTGCCCAGGGGCTTGCCGGCGGCATCAACGACGTACCACTTGCGCTCAATGGTGGCCTTGTTTGCCATATAAGTGGACATGGTGTTTTCCTCCAATTTATAGAATGTATTGCTTTACTTTTCCGGGCTCCCTTGCTATGATTGGGAGGGAGAAATGCGCCGAACGCGCAAGGATATTTATAGCATATCCCGGGAAAATTGTCAACACCATTTTAATTTACGATAGCAACATCTGGCATTTCCTCTCGTTTTCTCACGATATCTCCCGTTTTCTCAAATGGCAATTTCATTTTTCCTTGGAGGGCTTTGTATATGCAGAAGATTTTGGGGCAGGTGCGCCGGTGCGTGGAGGATTACCGCATGATCGACGCCGGAGACGTGGTGGCCGTGGGCGTGTCCGGCGGCAAGGACAGCCTGGTGACGCTGACCGCTCTGGCCCGGCTGCGGGCCTTTTATCCCATTCCCTTCACCGTTCACGCCATCACCTTAGAGACCGGCGCCCCCGGCATGAGCTTCGACGCCGTGGCGGACCTGTGCCGGCAGCTGGAGGTGCCCTATACCCGCATCCAGGTGCCGATATACGACATCGTGTTCAACCAGCGGAAGGAGAAAAACCCCTGCTCCCTGTGCGCCAAGCTGCGGCGGGGCAGCCTGAACACGGCCCTTACGGACCTGGGCATCCGGAAGATCGCCCTGGGCCACCACTATGACGACGCCATCGAGACGCTGCTGATGAACCTGCTGTTCGAGGGGCGCATCGGCTGCTTCCAGCCGGTGACGTACCTGGACCGCACCGGCATCACCCAGATCCGCCCCCTGCTGTACTGCCGGGAGGAGGAGATCCGCTGGGTGGCCCGGCGGCTGGAGCTGCCGGTGGTGGAGAACCCCTGTCCCGCCAACGGACACAGCCGCCGCCAGGAGGTAAAGGAGCTGATCTCCGGGCTGGAGGGCCGGTATCCGGATATCAAGCAGAAGCTGTTCGGCAGCCTCCAACGCTACCCCCTGTACGGCTGGAATCTTCACGAGGAGGAGCGGTAACATGAAAACCAGACTGGGCGGCCGCACCTGGGCAGCCCTGCTGACCTTCGGCCTGTTCGGACAGATCGCCTGGGTCATTGAGAATATGTATTTCAACGTGTTCCTGTACAACACCATCTCCGGGGACACGTCCATGATCGCCGCCATGGTGGCCTGGAGCGCCGTCACCGCCACCGTCACCACCCTGGTGATGGGGGCCCTCAGCGACCGGCTGGGGCGGCGGAAGGCCTTTATCGTGGCGGGCTATCTGCTGTGGGGCGTCAGCATCGGGGCCTTCGCCTTCATCAAAAGAAGCCCCCTGGCCGGGGCGGCCCATGGAGCCGCGGTGCTGGTGGTGGTGCTGGACTGCGTCATGACCTTCTTCGGCTCCACCGCCAACGACGCCGCCTTCAACGCCTGGGTCACGGACGTCACCGTGCCGGAAAACCGGGGCCGGGTGGAGACGGTGCTGGCCATTATGCCGCTGGTGGCCATGCTGGTGGTGTTCGGCGCTCTGGACGGACTGACCCAGGCCGGGAACTGGCGGCTGTTTTTCCTGATCGTGGGCGGCATCACCTGCCTGGGCGGCGTGCTGGGCTGCTTTTTCATCCGGGAGCCGGACCTGCCCCGGGGCCAGGGCAGCTATTTTGCCAACATTCTGTACGGCTTCCGTCCCGCCGTTGTCCGGGACCACCCGCAGCTGTATCTGTCCCTGGCGGCTCTGGGGGTATACTGCATGAGCCAGCAGGTGTATATGCCCTACCTCATTATCTATATCCAGCGGTTCCTGGGCATCACGGACTATACCCTCCTGCTGGCGGGGGTGCTGATCGTCAGCTCTGTGCTGTCGGTGCTGGCCGGGCGGCCCATCGACCGCTTCGGGAAGCTCCGCTGCCTGGTCCCGGCGGGGATCCTGGGCTTTGCGGGCCTTGTGCTCATATACTTTGCCCGGGGCCAGTGGTTCGTCCTGGCGGCGGGCATCGTGATGCTGGGCGGCGGTATGGTGGTCTCCGCCTGCTGCAGCGGTCTGATCCGGGACTATACCCCGGCGGGAAAGGCCGGCCTGTTCCAGGGCATCCGCATCGTATTCCAGGTGCTGCTGCCCATGGTCACGGGACCGTATATCGGCGCGGCGGTGATCCGGGGCACCGGCATGACCTATGAGGACCTGGGCACCGTGAAGCAGGTGCCCACGGCGGAAATTTTCCTGGCGGCAGCCGCCGCCCTGGTGCTGCTGGCCATTCCGGCGGCTCTGCTGAAGCGGAAGGAGACGGTAAAATGACGGCGCTTTACACCCCCTGGGGGGAGCATCCGGACAAAACCTGCCCGCTGCCGGAGTATCCCCGGCCCCAGCTGCAGCGGGACAGCTATCTCTGCCTCAACGGCCTGTGGGACTACACCGTGGAGGACGGCGACGAGTATTCCCGCCGCCGCAGCGGAAAGATATTGGTGCCCTTCTCGCCGGAGAGCCTGCTGTCCGGCTGCGATTTCCGGCTGGAAAGCGGCGAGACCCTGTGGTATGAGCGGACGTTCACCCTGCCGGAGGGCTTCCGCCGGGACCGGGTGCTGCTGCACTTCGGCGCGGTGGATCAGTGCTGCCGGGTGCTGGTAAACGACCGCCCCGTGGGGGGCCATCAGGGGGGCTATCTGCCCTTCACCCTGGACGTCACCGGCGCTCTGGTTCCCGGAGAAAACCGCCTGACCGTGGCCGTCACCGACGACCCCGACGGCGGGGTCCACGCCTTCGGCAAGCAGCGCCGGAACCGGGGCGGCATCTGGTACACCGCCCAGAGCGGCATCTGGCAGACGGTATGGCTGGAGAGCGTGGCGGAAAACTACATTCACTCCCTGCGGCTGACCCCGGACTATGACGAAAAAGCCCTGCGCTATGCCGTCCGGGCCGATGACCCCGCCGGAGCCCGGATCACGGTGCTGTGCGATGGCCAGGTCATTGCCCGCAGCTGGGCCGATGAAAAGGGCCTGGGCGTGTGCCCCATTCCGGCGGAGCACTTCCGCCCCTGGAGCCCGGAGGACCCGTATCTGTACGATCTGGAGGTGACGCTGCCCTCCGGCGACCGGGTGGAAAGCTACTTCGGTATGCGGAAATTCTCCGTTATGGAGCATCAAGGCCGCCGGGTGCTGGCCCTGAACGACCAACCCTGCTTCCAGTCGGGCCTGCTGGACCAGGGCTACTGGTCCGATGGGCTGTACACCCCTCCGGCGGACCAGGCCATGGTCTGGGACATTCAGACCGCCCGGGACATGGGCTTCAACATGCTGCGCAAGCACATCAAGATCGAGCCCTGCGGTGGTACTATCACTGCGACCGCCTGGGGATCATCGTGTGGCAGGACCTGGTGTCCTGCTTTGAGCGCTGGCAGACCCTGACCATGCAGGTGCTGCCCTTTCTGGGCGTGCACCTGCATGACGCGCCGTCAGCCCGACTGGGCCGGGCCGGAGAGGCCGGACGCCAGCAGTTCCTGCGGGACATGGCCGACACGGTGGACCTGCTGTATAACTGCGTGTGCCTGGGCCTGTGGGTGCCCTTCAACGAGGGCTGGGGCCAGTTCAGCGCCCTGGAGGTCGCGGACCGGCTGCGGGCCATGGACCCCACCCGGCCCATCGACCACGCCTCCGGCTGGCACGACCAGGGCGGCGGCGACCTGAAAAGCCGCCATGTGTACTACCGCCCCGTGCGCCTGCGGGGGGACGGACGGCGGGTGCTGGCCCTGACGGAATTCGGGGGCTACAGCCTGCAATGCCCGGGACACCTGGCCTCGGACAAAAAATTCGGCTACCGCATGTATGACCATGCGGCAGCCTGGATGGACGCGGTGGAGCGCCTGTATGAAACGGAGGTCCTGCCCCTGATCGAAAGCCAGGGCCTGTCGGCGGCGGTGTATACCCAGCTGTCGGACGTGGAGGACGAGGTCAACGGCCTGGTGACCTACGACCGCCGCCTGTGCAAAATGGACCCCGCCCGGATGCGGAAAATCAACAGCAAACTACGCTTTTAGCGCAATATATTGCCGAAAATCGTGGACTCCCCCTATGTAGCAAAAGCCTCGCAGAGTTTGCCGCCCGCAGCAGACTGCAGCCCCTTTGTTCAAAAAGTGGCCCCGCCACTTTTTGAACAAAACTCAAAGCACCCACTGCAAAAGCAGCAGCAGGCCGAAGCCCGGCAGGCCCAGCACGCCGATCAGCAGCCCGTTGAACAGGTTGAGC
>ERZ791624.1392-NODE-1392-length-11307-cov-3.051191_pt1 | contig 11307 bp, 9 predicted proteins | sample MGYA00510058_ERZ791624 | MGnify/ENA primary metagenome ERZ791624 (study PRJEB30046, sample SAMN00715158) | human gut metagenome | study: EMG produced TPA metagenomics assembly of the A metagenome-wide association study of gut microbiota in type 2... | reverse complement strand
CCCCGTCGGCTTTGCGCAGGGCTGGGTCGAGAAAAAGTGAACGCTGTCACAAAAAATTTATACTTTTGTCGTAAATTATCCATTGAAATGAAAGCCCCGGTAGCTTATACTGTCAATAACAAACCCGAGGACACGGTTTGAAAGGAGAAAGTATTATGGCATTTTTCGATAACTTCAGCAAGAAGGTTCAGGACGTCGCGTTCGTGGCGACTGAGAAGGCACAGCAGGTCGCGGCCGTTGCCGGTGAAAAGGCAAATGCCGTTGCCGATAAGGCCAAGACCGGTATGAGATGGCATCTGAGCGCCGCAGCATGGACAAGAACTACCGCGCCATCGGCGAGTGGTATGTCTCCACGCTCGAGGGTGACGCGCCCGAAGCGGTCGCCGATATCGTCGCGGCCATCAAGGCCTCTCAGGAGAAGCTCGCCGCTTACGAGGCCGCCAAGGCTGAGGCTGCCGCTGCCAAGAAGGCGCAGGAGCCCATCATCGAGGTGACCATCGAGAAGGACGCGGAAGAGAAAGCGCCTGCTGCGGAGGAACCCAAGGAGCCTTCCGAAGCCGAGGAGACCAAGGAGGACTAAATCCTTCCCAATGTGCGGCGCAGCTCTGGCTGCGCCGCTTTTTTCCAGCTTAGGGCAAATCTGGTCTGCATAATTTGTTTTGTTTTGACTATATGAATAATACCAGGACGGGATATAATACGGCCAACAACCAAAACAAAGGAGCACCCGATCATGAACGATAAAAAGATCAGAAAGCTTGTCCTTGCCGCACTGCTTGCGGCGCTTGTCTGCGTGGCGACGATGGTCGTGCAGATACCCTCTCCGATGCAGGGCTATGTGAACCTGGGCGACTGCTTCGTGCTGCTGTCCGGCTGGCTGCTGGGGGTGTGACGGATGCAGACATTTATTGGCCTTTTGACGGCGCTGCTCGGCTCCGCCGGGTTCGCGCTGATCTTCAACGTGCGCAAACAGCTGCTGCCGCTGGCGGCGCTGGGCGGGGCGCTGTGCTGGGGTGCTTATCTGCTGGCAGGATGCGCGACGGAATCTGTCTTTTTGCAGTCCTTCACGGCCAGCGCTGTGACGGCGGTCTGGTCGGAGGTGCTCGCGCGGATAAAGAAAACGCCTGCGCAGCAGTACCTCATCATCGGCCTCATTCCGCTCGTGCCCGGCGGGACACTTTATTACGCCATGAGCGCACTCGTCCGGCAGGACTGGGGGCAGGCACAGCTCTACGGCTACCGGGTCAGCGCGTTCGTGCTCGGGATCGCGGCAGGCGTGAGCCTGACGCTGAGCCTGCTTGATATGCTGCTGAACGCGCGCAGACGCATTCAAAACAGAAGGTAGGAGCATTTTTTATGGAAAACCGCTGTATCATCGTCTCCGGCGGCGTTTTCAGTCCCGCGCCGGAGCAGCAGCCGGGCGATTTTGTCATTGCCTGCGACCGGGGCTACGCCTACTGTGAACGGCTCGGTCTGACGCCGGATCTGTTCATCGGCGACTTCGACTCTTATTCCGGTGCAGTCGCGCCGGGCGTAGCCGTGGAGCGTCTGATCCCTGAGAAGGACGACACGGACACCGGCCACGCCATCACATACGCGCTGGCGCACGGCTTCCGGACGCTGGTCCTGACCTGCGCGCTGGGCGGGCGGCTGGATCACACGCTGGCCAATCTCCAGAACGCGGCGAACGCCGCCGTACAGGGCGCGTCCGTGACCATTCTGGATGAAGGCTCGGTGATCAGCTTCCTGACGCACGGAACGCTCCGCCTGAAAAAGCGGCCCGGCTGGGGCCTGTCCGTGTTTTCGCTTTCGGACGCCAGCACAGGCGTGTGCCTGCGCGGGGTAAAATACGAATTGGAGAACGCCGCGCTGGACAACCGCTTCCCGCTCGGCGTCAGCAATGAATTCGACGCGCCGGAGGCAGAGATCACGGTTGAACAGGGCGTTCTGATGGTCATGCAGACAAAAAAGCAGTAAACCAGAGCGGCCTCGCCCTGACGGGCGGGTCTTCGCTCTCAGCGCTGCTTATTCCATCATGGAGCGGGTCTGCTCCTCGCGGTACTGGCGGGTGTAGAGCTGGTAATACGCGCCCTTTGCCTCCATCAGAGAGCGGTGCGTGCCGCTTTCGATGATCTTGCCGTCGTGCACGACCAGAATCACGTCCGCACGGCGGATGGTCGACAGGCGGTGCGCGATGATGAACGAGGTGCGGCCCGCCATGACCTTTTCGATGGCGTCCTGAATAAGCCGCTCGGTCACGGTGTCGACGGAGCTGGTCGCTTCGTCGAGCACGAAAATGCGCGGGTCGGCCAGCAGCGCACGGGCAAAGGACAAAAGCTGCTTTTCGCCCGTGGAGAGGGTATTGCCGCCCTCGCCGATGTCGGTGTTATAGCCGTCCGGCAGACGGGCTATGATCTGGTCGGCGGAGACGGCCTTTACGGCCGCTTCGATCTCGTCCATCGTCGCGTCGGGCCTGCCGTAGCGCAGGTTCTCCAGAACTGTGCCGGAAAACAGATGCGGCGTTTGCAGCACATAACCGATGTTCGAGTGCAGCCAGAGTTGGCTGCGTTCCCGCGCGTCGCGGCCATCGATCAGAATGCGGCCCTGCGTCGGCTCAAAGAAGCGGCAGACGAGATTGACCAGCGTGGATTTGCCCGCGCCCGTCTCACCGACAATGGCGACGTTCGTGCCCTGCGGGACCTTGAGGTTAAAGTGCTCCAGCACGTTTTCGCTGCCGTCTGGATAGCGGAAGGTGACGTCCTGAAATTCAATGTCGCCGTGAAGCGGCTCCCAGTTTTCCTTTTTGGGGTGGAACGCGTCGCCGTACTTTTCCGTGACCTCCGGCGTGTCGCTGACGTCGGATTCTGTTTCGAGCAGCCTTGTGACGCGTTCGACGTTGACCTGCACGTTGACGAGCGACGACATGACCTGCACGAGCCACTGGATCGGCTCCATCATGCCCTGCGCATAGTTCATAAACACCGACAGCGTACCGATCAGGATCACGCCGTCTCTTGTGATCACGCCGCCGCGCCACAGGACGATCGCCAGCGCGATGGACGCGGCGAAGGCCGTCGTGGACATGAACACGCCGCGGAAGTGCATGGCGCGGACGCTCAGTCGCTTCATTTCGCCGGTCAGATCGTCGAACTCCTGCTCGACCTTATCCTCAATGACCAGCGTCTTGGTCGTTTTCGCGCCGGTAATGCCCTCGTTGAACGCACCGGTGATCTTCGAGTTCTGCTCGCGCACGCGGCGGTGAAAAAAGACGAGTTTTTTCTGGAAATACGCGCCCGAGAGCACCAGCACCGGCACAATGACCATCACACACAGCGCCAGCTTCCAGTTGAGCGCAAACATCATCACGATCGCCAGCAGCAGATACGCGATGTACCACACGCCCTCCATCAGACCCCAGGCCAGCGTGCTTGCAATGCGGTCGGTATCGGACATGACGCGTGCGTGGGTATAGCCGACGCTGTTCTGGTTGAAATAGGAGAAGGACAGCGTCTGCAGATGGTTGAACGTCTCGCGTTTCAGATCGCGGCCGATATAGAGCTCGGCCTTGCACGCGCCGTAGGCGGAAATGTAGTTCGTTGCGGTCTGGATGATCATGACCAGAATGTACAGTGCCAGCCAGCCGCCGACGCCCTGCATGGTTTTATCGGCGATAAAATGGTCGATGGCGTGCTGCTGGAACAGGGGGATGATCGCGTCCATGCCGCTGCCGACCGTGCCGGTCACGACCATCCAGAAAAACAGCATTTTATAGGGCTTTAAATAAGGGGCCAGCTTCGGGATGCCGAAAAACGGCAGGCCCTTTTTTTCTTTTTCCTGCTTCATGCCGGCTCCTCCTCTCCGATGGACATCTGCATATCATAGATCTGCCGGAACAGGCCGGGCTGCCGCAGCAGCTCCTGCGGCGTGCCGCGCTGGAGGACCTTTCCGTGCTCCAGCACCAGAATATTGTCGCAGTCCATGAGTGTCGTGATGCGGTGGGAAATGATGATGGTCGTCGTCCCGGCCAGATCCCGGTTCAGCGCCTCGCGGATGTGCTCGTCCGTCTGCGTGTCGACGGCGGACAGGGAATCGTCGAAGACCATCACGGGCGTTTTCTTCGTCAGCATCCGCGCGATGGCCACGCGCTGCTTCTGTCCGCCCGAGAGCGTCACGCCGCGTTCGCCGACCATGGTTTCATAGCCGTTCGCGAACTGCTCGATATCGGACGCGATGCAGGCCGTCGCGGCGGCTTTGCGCACCGTTTCGCCGTCCGCGCCGCAGATGCCGATGTTCTCCTCGATCGTGCGCGAGAACAAAAACGGCTCCTGTAAGACAACGCCCACATGGTCGCGCACCCAGGCTGCGGGCATATCGGCCAGATCCTCCCCGCCGACCGTCACGCGGCCCTCCGACGGCGCGTAGAGCCTGCACAGCATCAGCAGCAGGCTGCTCTTGCCGGAGCCGGTGCCGCCCAGAATGCCGAAGCTCGACCCGGCGGGAATGGTGAAGGACACGTCGGAAAGCACGTCCGGCCCCGTCTCATAGCGGAACGAAACATGGTCGAAGACGATATCGCCGTCCATGGGCAGCTCCTTCGCGTCCGGCCTGTCCTGCTCACAGGGAGCGTCGAGAATTTCGCCGATACGGGACACGGAGACGCCCGCCTTGCTCATCTCGGAGATCACGCGGCCCAGACGGCGCACGGGGGAAATGCTCATGGTGTTATAGATGGCGAAGGAGACGAACTCGCCCTCGGTCATTTCGCCGCGCACGCACAGAATGCTGCCGATCAGCACGACGAGCATCGTCTGGATGCAGGCCGTCGCGTCGCCGACGGCCCAGAAGTCCGAAAGCGTGCGGCACAGGCGCACCCAGAGCGTGGTATAGTCCTCGTTCTGCTTTTCAAAGCGCTGCCGCTCGTATTCCTCGCGGCCAAAGGCGCGCACAACGCGCACGCCGGTCAGATTCTCCTGCGCGATGGTGGACAGCACGCCCTCGGACTCGTCACAGGCGGTGTAGCGCTCCCGGATGGAGTTGTGGAACAGCAGAGAATAGACGATGATGATTGGGAACATGACCGCCGGCACGAGCGCCAGCTTCCAGTTCATAAGCGCCATGCACACGAGCGCAAACACGATCATTGCCACAGCGCGGAACACGGAGACGAACTGCTCTTCAAAGAAGGTCTTGATACGCTCAACGTCCGAGGTGCAGCGCTGGATGATATCGCCGGTGGGGTTCTGCATATGCCACTTCCACGGCAGGTGCTGGATGTGGTGGTACAGCAGGTCCCGGCTGGTCTTGACGAGTGTTTCGCCCGCCTTGGAGCTGTAGATATTCACGCAGTAGCGCATCATGGCCGACAGCAGACCGAGGCCCGCCATAAAGGCCGCCGGGACCCAGAGGTTCTGCCGCAGATACGCCGCGCCGCCGAGCGCTTCGACGATAGGCCGCGCCGCCGCGGACTTCACCGGGGCCTGTCCGATCAGGGAGTCGACGCTCACGCGGATGATCTGCGGAATGATCAGCTCACAAAGCGTAAAGAGCAGGCTTGCGGCAATGCAGGCGGCAAAATCCCGCCAGCTGCCGTGCAGCAGCCGCGCAAGCGTCCGCCCGTTGGAGCTTTTTTTCTTCTGTTTCAGGGTTCTCGCCTCGCTTTCTTTCGAAGACAGGCCGAGGGCGGAATTGGGAACGCCAATTCCGCCCTTGTGGCCGCGAACGATATTTCTGGAATTACTATACCGTATTTGTTCCGGAATGTCAACCGTGTTTATGCGATGCCGGTCAGGTCATAGCTGTCGAGCCACGCCTTGGCTTCCTCGCACACGCCGCGCAGGCAGCTTTCCTCAAACGGGCTGTCCAGCTCCGCGTTTTTCAGAAGCTCCGTGAACACGCGGCTGCCGCCCTGCCGGGTGTAGGCCATGTAATGTGCCCACGCGTCAGGCAGATCCTTCTGGATGCGCGCCCAGAATTGCAGCGCGACGGTCTGCGCGAGGCAGTAGTCGATGTAATAGAACGGGTTCACATAGATATGCAGCTGCCGCTGCCAGCCCTCGCCGTCGCCGTAGAAGGGGATCTCGCTGCCGAGCTTCATCCACGGCATATACACGCCCAGAAGCTCTTTCCACACTGCATGGCGCTCCGCCGGGGTCATCTCCGGCTTTTCATAGACGATATGCTGGAAATGGTCGACCATCGTGCCGTAGGGGATGAAGGTCAGCGCGCCCGCCAGATGGCTGTAGCGGAACTTGCGGGTGTCGTCTCCAAAGAAGCCCTCGGCCCACGGCCATGCGAAGAATTCCATGGACATGGAATGCACCTCGCAGCCCTCAAGGCTCGGCCAGATCGTCTCGGTCGGGACGCGGTCGCGGTTGAGATACGCGGCAAAGGCGTGGCCCGCCTCGTGCGTTACGACCTCAACGTCGTGCTGCGTGCCATTGAAGTTGGCGAAGATAAACGGAACGCGGTACTCGCCAAGGCTCGTGCAGTAGCCGCCGGCCCGCTTGCCGGGGGTGGACAGCACATCGAGAAGCTCGTTATCGAGCATCGTGTTGAAGAATTCTCCGGTTTCGGGGGAAAGCGCCTCATAGAACCGCTTGCCCTGCGCGAGAATGTCGTCCGGGGTGCCGCAGGGCTTCGGGTTGCCGCTGCGGAAGGCGAGGGCGTTGTCGGCAAAGGTCATGGGGTAGGTCTTGCCAAGGCGCTTTGCCTGCGCCTCATAGACGGAGGCCGCGACGGGCACGACGTATTTGATAACGGCGGCGCGGAACTTCTCCACGTCCTGCTTCGTGTAGCAGTTGCGGCCCATGCGGTAATAGCCCAGCTCGGTATAGCCGTCATAGCCCAGCTTGCGGCCCATCGCGTCGCGCAGCTTCACGAGCTTGTCATAGATCTCGTCCAGCTCCGGCTGGTGCGCCTTGTACCAGCCGCCCTCGGCCTGCCACGCGGCCAGACGCCGCGCGTCGTCGGGGTCGTTTTTAAACGGGGACAGCTGCGAGATGGTGTAGGTGCCGCCTTCGAACTCGATCTGTGCGCTGGCGATCAGCTTCTGATAGTCCTGCACGAGCTGGTTTTCCTGCTTGAGCTCTTCGACGATCGCGGGAGAGAAGGCTTTGCGGGCGATCTCGGCGTTGAGGAACATCAGATCGCCGTATTCCGCCGCAAATTCCTTGCGGAACGGGCTTTCCAGCATGGCAGCCGTCCACGCGTCGTCATAGGCGCGAAGCTCGGGCCCGGCTTCGTTCCAGAATTCCTCTTCGGCGTCATAGAACTTGTCGCGGGTGTCGATGGAGTTGCGGACGCTCGAGAGCGTGGCGAGCGTATCGATGTGCATCGACAGCTTCTGCTGGGCGAGGAACGCCTCGCGCGCGGCGGCATAATCCGGCGCGGCCTTCAGCCGGTCGGTCAGCGCCTGCAGTTGCTGCTTCAGCTCGTTCAGATCGGGCCGTGCATACGGCATTTCAGAAAATTTCATGGAAATCTCCCTTCATTAATATAATACTCTGTTGGGATTATAGCATATCCCGTCCATGTTTCGCAATGCCCGTGTCTTGCGTCCGCAGACAAATCGTGGTACGATGAAAGAAAAGGAGGGATCCCTATGACAAATCAGCAGAAATTTGACCGTCTGCGTAAACTGCTCGACGAAGCCAGCGTCTATGCCCGTGCCGTGGGCAAGCTGGACTTCGATATGCAGTGCTGCGCGCCGAAGGACGGCATGGAGCAGGCGGGCGCGGATATGGCCGTTCTGTCCGACCGGCATTTCCGGCTCACGCACACCAAGCGCTACGCCCAGCTTGTAACCGAGCTGCACGCGGACAGTGAGGGACTGACGCCGGTGCAGAAGAAGGTCGTGGAGCACCTGTATGAGGCGTGGGAGAAGGAAAAGAACATCCCGGCAAAGCTGAATTACGAAATGAGCCTTGCCTATAACCGCGCCTATTCCAAATGGCTGGAGGCGAAGCAGGCGGCGGACTTTTCCCTGTTCCGCGATTCGCTGGCCGAGATCATTTCCTACACGCACAAGGCGCTCGATCTGCGTGAAAACAAAAAGCCGACGTATTACGACGCGCTGCTGGACGACACCGAAAAGGGCGGCAGCATCGCCCAGCTCGACGCGTTTTTTGACGCGCTGCGCGCGCGGATCGTCCCGCTGGTGCGGCGCATTCAGGCGGAGGGCAAGCCCATCCGCACGGATTTCATGTCCCGCCCGTGCCCCATTTCGCAGCAGGAGGCGTTCTCCAGATACCTGCTGGAGCTGGAGGGCTTAAAGCAGGACGCGCTCGTCCTCATGACGACCGAGCATCCGTTCACCACGAACTTCGGCCCCAAAGACGTGCGCGTCACGACACATTATTATGAAAATAATTTCGTCTCCAATATCTTCACCACGCTCCATGAGGGCGGCCACGCGCTGTTCATGCAGAACGAGCCGGAGGAATTTTACCGCGAGCACGCCGCAGACTCCATGACGAACGGGATGCACGAGTGCATTTCCCGCTTCTACGAAAATCTGATCGGCCGCAGTGAGGCGTTTGTGCACTTCGTCTATCCCAAGCTGCAGGAGCTGAGCGGCGGTACGTTTGCCGACGTTTCCGAACGGCAGCTTTATGAGGCCGTCAACGCCGCCGCGCCGGGCCTCAACCGCTGCGACGCGGACGAGCTGACCTACTGCCTGCACATCATGATCCGCCATGAACTGGAAAAGGCGTTCATGAACGGCGAGATCACGGTCGATGAAATTCCGGCGCTCTGGAACCAGAAATATCAGGACTATCTCGGCGTCGCCGTCCCGGACGACGCGCAGGGCTGCCTGCAGGACGTGCACTGGACGATGCCCGCCGGATACTTCCCGTCCTACGCGCTCGGCTCCGCCTACGGCGTGCAGATCCTGCGGACAATGGAGAAGGACTTCGACGTCTTTGCCTGCGCGGCAAAGGGCGATCTGCTCCCCATCCGCGACTGGCTGAAATCGCACGTATTTTCCATCGCCTCCGTCACAACGCCGGATGAATGGATCCGCGCCATCACCGGCGAAAGCCTGAACCCAGACTATTTCCTGACCTATCTGGAGAAAAAATTCTCCGCGCTCTATGCGCTGACATAAGCAGCGCGTCAAAGTCTCCCCTTGCCGTGCGATGCGCACAGCAAGGGGAGGCTTTTTATGTGCATCCTATATCATTTTTGATATGCTTGGTTTTCACAAATTAAGTATCACATTTATAGTATGGCAAATATGACAATTCTGATATGGAAAATTCGTGCTATTTTCCACACCCGCAGCGCGCCGGAATGATTGACTTCCGGGGGCGTTCGTGGTAAACTTTTTGCGTAACCGATAAAACAATATCGATTACAGACATGGCGCCGGAACCCGCGCACGACTGGACACGCAGCGCCGAAAATACCAGGCAACGGGATAGTTAAGGCCCCGCGCCTGCAAGGAGGATACAATAACATATGGCAATCGAATTCAAAGACGGCAAGTACGTAGACCCGCAGACCGGCCGCGTCACGCTCGACCCGACCGTGTACAAGGACTGGCAGATCGCAGAGGAAGCAGAAAAGAATCTGCCCCCCGTGGATTATTTCCGCGAGAAGCTCGGCCTGCTGCCCGAGGAGATCATCCCCTACGGCAAGACCCCGAAGATCGACTTCATCAAGGTCATGAAGCGTCTGAAGGATAAGCCCGACGGCAAGTTCATCGAAGTCACTGCCATTACCCCGACCCCGTTCGGCGAAGGCAAGTCCACCGTTTCCCTGGGCCTGATCGAAGGCCTTGGCAAGCTGGGTCTGAACGTCGGCGGCGCGCTGCGTCAGCCCTCCGGCGGCCCGACCATGAACGTCAAGGGCACTGCGGCCGGCGGCGGCAACGCCCTTCTGATGCCGATGACCGAGTTCTCTCTCGGCCTGACCGGCGATATCAACGACATTATGAACGCGCACAACCTGGCGATGGTCGCCCTGAACGCGCGTATGCAGCACGAGCGCAACAACAACGACGAGTGGCTGGCCAAGAAGGGCCTCAAGCGCCTCGACATCGACCCGAAGCGCGTCGAGATGGGCTGGGTCATGGACTTCTGCGCGCAGGGCCTGCGCAACATCATCATCGGCATCGGCGGCCGTCTGGACGGCTTCATGATGGAGTCCAAGTTCGGCATCGCCGTCGGCTCCGAGCTGATGGCCATTCTGGCTGTCGCCCGTGACCTCAAGGATCTGCGTGAGCGTATCGGCAAGATCGTCGTCGCGTACTCCCGCAGCGGCGAGCCCGTCACCTGCGACGATCTTGAGGTTGCAGGCGCGATGACCGCGTGGATGCGCAACACCATCAACCCGACCATGTGCTACTCTGTCGAGCATCAGCCGGTTCTCGTTCATGCCGGCCCGTTCGCCAACATTGCCATCGGCCAGTCCTCCGTCATCGCTGACCGTCTGGCTCTGAAGCTGTTCGACTACCATGTCACCGAGTCCGGCTTCGCTGCCGACATCGGCTTCGAGAAGTTCTGGAACGTCAAGACCCGTCTGTCCGGCCTGACCCCGAACGTCTCCGTTCTGGTCGCGACCGTCCGCGCGCTCAAGATGCACGGCGGCGGCCCGAAGGTCACCCCGGGCGCTCCCCTGCCGAAGGAATACACCGAGGAGAACCTCGAGCTTCTGGAAAAGGGCACCTGCAACCTGTTCCATCATGTGAACACCATCAAAAAGTCCGGCATCAACCCGGTCGTCTGCATCAACCGCTTCTACACCGACACCGACGCGGAGATCGCCCTTCTCAAGAAGCTCTGCAAAGAGCACGGCGTCCGCTGCGCGGAGTCCAACCACTGGCGTTATGGCGGCGAAGGTGCAATCGAACTGGCCAAGGCCGTCGTCGAAGCCTGCGAGGAGCCGGTCAACATCAAGTTCCTGTACGACCTTGAAATGCCGCTGCGTCAGCGCGTGGAACTGATCGCCAAGGAAGTCTACGGCGCCGACGGCGTTGACTGGGCACCTCTGGCTGTGCAGAAGGCCGAGCGCTTCGAGTCTGACCCGAAGTACAAGGATTACTGCACCATGATGGTCAAGACCCACCTGTCCCTGTCCGACGACCCGACGAAGAAGGGCGTTCCCACCGGCTGGCGGCTCGCCATCCGCGACATTCTGGAGTATGGCGGCGCGAAGTTCCTCTGCCCGATGGCAGGCACCATCTCCATGATGCCCGGTACTGCCGCAAACCCGGCCTACCGCCGCATCGACGTCGACACCGAGACCGGCAAGGTTTCCGGCCTGTTCTGATTTACATGACTTACCGGCAGGCGGCGGACATCCGCC
>ERZ791624.1388-NODE-1388-length-11355-cov-2.427699_pt1 | contig 11355 bp, 13 predicted proteins | sample MGYA00510058_ERZ791624 | MGnify/ENA primary metagenome ERZ791624 (study PRJEB30046, sample SAMN00715158) | human gut metagenome | study: EMG produced TPA metagenomics assembly of the A metagenome-wide association study of gut microbiota in type 2... | reverse complement strand
AATTTTTCGGTAAAAATTTACCGAAGTATTAATGAATATATGGAGATACAAAAAAAATAATTACGTACGCTGTATAAAACCAATATTTTGAAGTTAACAAAGGAAACACAGATTTTACCATTTCTTTCATGCCAACTCCACCAATCAAGCTATATTGCATAAAAATGAATAAAATACTATAGAATATAACCATCATTTCAAATTGAACAATTTTTCTCAAATTAAAACGAATTCCATAATAACCTGATATCAACATAAAAATTGTTACTGCACAATTACATAAGAGTTGACAAAAATGACAAACTCTTTATCGAAAAGATTATCACAATAATCCCACCAAATACCTACTAGATGCATGAAAACAATCATTAATATACAAAGAATACGAAGTAGTTCTATAGTTGAGTTTCTTTGTTTTTCTAGTACTTTCTTCATAAATTATCACATACTTATTAAGCCATGACAGTAGAAACTATTTTACGCAATTTTTTTTTCATCCACTCTGGTAACAATGCTTTAATCTCTGCCTTGAAATCAGGAGGATATGCCAAAACTATTCCAAAAAATGTTTCCAAATCTTTTTCATCTAAAAGCTTATATACACTATTTCTCATATCAGGTCTTGGGGTAGGAGCGACCAAATTACCTTGAAATTTCATTACATTATTCAGTAATACATCTTTCACAGAAAACATACTATCAAGTATAGGTATAAGTGACATTGCTTTGGGAGTATTCAGAGTTAGACAAGACACCCCCTTCTTTGAAAAAAACTCAGGAATTATTGATTCTATACCCCAAAAGTCACCAATTGTCACATCACCTACACGTTCTGGTCTACTATATAAACATCGATAACAACATTCACGATATGTATCTCCTTTAAGAAAATGATAATAATAAGGGTCTATAGTACAACTTTTTACCCTTACCTTTGTCTTTGTTTTTATCTTACAATTCAGTCCCCACCCTGCACTCTTATCACGAAAATTATAATCAGTTATTGGTTCTCCATATTTAAGCTCAAGCCAATGGATATAACTTTTAAATAGTTTAATACTAGGAACCCCGTGACATATCAAGTCAATGGTCAATAAATTAGTTTTGTCAATATTCCCCAGAAAAGAATTCAATCCAGCAATTTGACATGGTGTTCCACTATACAATACTTTAATCCCCTGCCTTAAAAGAGAACGAACCTCTGAATAAGTCTGAAGTGTATCACTTTGGACATATTTTGAACTCTGAAGTGAAACAAGATCATCCAAATTTCTAACAACTTTATGCCCCACATTCCAATCATTATAATAAGATGCTCCTACACATACTCCATTATGTTCTAAAAAATATCTTGCTAGTGCTACAAATGCTCCTCCCGAGGCACTTTGATAAAGTTCTTTATCATTTCTATACTTTACAGCAAACACCTTTTGAGGTAGTGGGTTAACTTGTAAATTATTCTGCGGACAATATTTTTGACACATTCCACAATCTATACATCTAGAAGAATCAATAAATGTTTCAAGAAAACCTTCTGATGAAAACGTCATTGAAATACAAGATTTTGGACATACTTGTTCACACGTTCTACATCCTGTACAAAATTCGGTTATGTGTTCCATTATTCAATAGCTTTATGAAGAAAATCGTCCCCTATTCTTCTGTATTTCTCTAAAATAGCATTAACTTCTTCCCAATCAATAGGATTAGAATCAATAACCGACCAATCTTTAGAATCTGTAACATGCAAACGCTCAAGATTAGTGAGCTTCAATATATCATCTATACGACCAAAATAATCACTTGGATAAATACAAATAGGAGTTGTATTGAGATTAAGACTAAAAGCTGTAGCGTGAAAAGAATCTGTTATCACATAATCAGCAAAAGCAATGTACGATGGAAACTGAAATGGCTCTGGCAACAATAACAATTTTCCGCTTTTAAATATCTGATGAACATTAGCACCAAAACGAACTAATTTCAAGCCTTTCTGTTTGGCGAATAACTCTGCATATTCATTAAACCAAGGATGCTTATTTAGTTGATAGACTAATACATAATGCTCTTCTGAAGGTTTTCGTATATATTTATGCCAAAAAGCAGCACTTAATTGCAATGTAGGATCTAAAACACGAACTGCTCCAGAAACGCCTAGCTCCTTTAGTATTTTCACCCCACTTTCTTCACGTAGTGAAATAGCAGTATATCTTAGTAAATATTCCCGTATTTCTTCTTTCTCCGAATCTTCCAAAAATGTTTTACCAAAACTAGCTGCGTATGATATTTTCTTAACTCTATTAGGACAAAAAGTTAAAAAGTATGATTTTAAAACCCGTCCATACCAACCACTATTCCAAGTCTGGTCACTACCTGTACAGTAAATATCTGCATCTATCGGTAAATTATTGAAATCTTCCTCACAATTTAAAACAGATCCTAGAAATAAATAATCACGACGAAATTTTCCAAAAACTCTGTCCTGACGTCTCAAATAAAAGAAATAAAGGAACGATTTTATAATCTTTTTGATCAAACCATCATCCTGAGTAACCATGCAAATTCTTTGCCACAAGCTAGCAGAAGAAATACGTCTGTAATCAATTATATTGGTATTTAACCCCATACCCTTAAAAATTTCCTGAGTTGCAAATGTCTGAAGAACAGAGCCATAATTAGGTACATCGTGCAAGGTTAAAATTGATATTTTTTTTTGAGGCAGCATAATAAAAATCAGATTATATCTATACTTATAATACTATATTGAACAATCTCGCCAATTTATATAAAACTAAATCCTTTAAATTATATTTCATCGGGTAAATTATTTCTGGTAATGACATTTTTTCAATCAAATAATTATATGAATCTATCTTACTAACCTCATTTGCAATGAGGTTAAACATATTGTATTCATCCAGAACCTGATTTCTTGCAGTAAGGACAGCCTCTCTAGACGTTGAAAAGACATCTCGTTCTATAATATCTTTAATAGTATTAATTGTCCCATTATAATCTCTTATATTAACCTTCGTCATGCTATCCTGCTCGAAATAATCACTGATATTAGGACATCCATAGTATATAGGATGACATCCTGCTAAATATGAATCAGCCAGTTTTTCCGTCCAATAATCCATACATAATCCATTTTCAATAGCTAATACATATTTATACTTAGATAACACTTCCAATTTATCATCAATAGGGTTATATCCATTACCATATATATCAATAAGATCAATATGATTCTTTAATATTTTATTAGCAAAATTCACTCTATCTCGATGTCCTCGGGTAAACTTTTTATTTGATGTTATGAAACATACTTTATTCAACCGTTGTTCTTTTGGTTCGTAGTATTTAAAATCCTGATAGGACATATATGTACCAAAATCATCCATAGAAACATTGTTCCTATTTTACAACCAGCCATCCAAGCAAGAGTAGGCATTAGCTTTTGCATCTCTCCTCTCCTAATCATCTTAGGTTGACATCCAAAAACATAACCAAATTGCTCACGAAAAGCTTTAGTATATCGCTTCACATACGGTGGCTCCCCTAAAAAACATAATCTTTTTTCTTTCGGACACAATGTTGACAATTCTTTTTCAAGCCCCCATACAACAAGATAGTCGTACTCCTTTGGTTCCTCAAAATAAAATTCACAATTTTTCCAGACATACCGTTTTGAATCAGGAAACTGACGCCAAATAGGAATGGAATACGGGCCGGGAATAAAAACTTTTATCATAATAATATTATAGTCATTTACTTGAAAAGATTAATTTCTGAAAGTATATTGTAATAGTTTCACTATACAATATACTATTCACTTATATTCTCCATTTATTTTATAACAAATATTTTTTACCACATTTTTTGCATACTTTTTTTCTGTCATTCCCATAACATAAAAGTAAACAAGAGATATGAAAACTCCCAAAACGCAAATTATTGTCGTACAAATACTTAATATATTATCGCCTAATAAAAACCGTACTAACAATCCCCAAGCAACTGAAAACAAAAACGTTATATATGGCTTCTTTATATATTCATTAAAGAATATTTTAATATTTAATCTACATACTTTTTTTGCAAAGTATACAGTTTTTAGTTCATATATTATTCCCCATACAGAGAATGAAACAACAATATATGCCATAGGAGAATACCCTATATAAAATAATATGACTAATAGAAGCAGAGGGAATATATTAATTAAAGAGCTATAGAAACTATTTCCTCTTATTTTCCCCGTAGCACCAATACTTGTTTCCAAAGGAAGTAATAAGCACTCATTTAAAGATCTGAGAATACCAACTAATGTCATGAGATAAGCCCATTGAGGCACATCAACAAGCCACCATACCAATAATTTATCAAGACACACTAATGCAGGAGCAGCAAAAATTGCAAATATCAAAAAAGAATATTTACAGCTATACATTGAAACCTGAAGCATACTTTCTCTATTATTTTCACCTTCAGACTTAACAATAGCAGGATTGACTGCCTTAATCATATTATTCGAAAACGATTGTAATTGAGATATCACTTGACTTGCAATTGATATAGCAGCATTAATAACTGCACCAAAATAATGATTCATTAATAAACCTGCACCATAATTTCCTACCATACTAGTAAACTGTGTGGATAGTTTCCATGATGCAAAAGAGGACATCTGTTTTAGTTTTTTCTTTGAGAAATATGTTAATGGTTTAAACACACATTCTGAATAATATTTATGACAATATATTTGCATGACTATCATAACAACAATGGATAACACCGCCATTAGAATACCGTATACAATCAATTTATCTCCTGACACAGATGTTGCAATATAGATCGCAATTATTAGCTTGACAAAAGAATCTATTATACCTACTATTGAATAGTACAACATATTCTCATGAGAATTAATTACAGCATCGTATGGCACTGATAATACTGTAACCGTAACACTAAACACCATAGAATAATAAACTACTTTTGCTGCATATAGTCTTTCTACAGGAACATTTATTATCTTATCGAAAAACAAATATGAAAAAGAACAAAGTAATAAACACGCACAAATAGCAATGATAAAATGCAATATTACACTCACATTAAACACCTGCCTTTTATCCTCAAGATTTCCGGTTCCTTCAGAATAACTCATAAATCGTTGAGTAGTAGCAGCCATAGATGCAGACAAAAAACCAAGCATATTCACTGCTCCTCCAATCACTCCAAATACACCATAATCTACTACTCCTAATGATTTCAGAACTAAACGAGTAGTATAAAGTGTGAAAAATATAGTAATAAGCATTTTTCCATAAAGAAAAAATGTATTCTTAACTATTCTATTGGGACTACTACTCATTCTTTAATATAAAATTAAACATTTCTAGACAAAAGCAATCACATAATCTACTAACAACCAATATATCATTCTAAAATATAATCTAGTGCGGAAAATTAAAACTAATGGTATTCTGCAAACAACATAAGATTTCTTATAAACGTAATGCCAAATAACTCATAATTTGTCCAATCCGAGTCTCATAATAATATTTATAATTGGTTCGTAGCTTTTTCTCTGGCAAACGATTTTGTTCATCATAAATAAGCCTCTCATGCTCCAATGTTTCCTCAACAGTAAATCTAAAACCAATAATTTTAGCCGGATTACCAACAACAATACTATATGGCGGAATATTCTGATCGCGTATGACCGTCCCTGCGCCAATTATGGCACCACGACCAATATGCGCGCCTGACAACAACATAACACTAGCTCCAATCCAGACATCCTCCTCTACTATAATATCTTTTTCTAATAAATTACTGTTACCTGCTTTACCAAAAACTTCACCTATTTTCGATTGATGTTGCCCTGTTATAGCAGTTAATCCTTCAGCAACAATTGAATTTTCTTTTATTATTAATTTACCCCCAGTAACATACAAAACACTACGATAATCAATATATGCATTATCATATAAAAAAATATTTTCTCTTTTACCCAAAAGAGTAGGAGGCAAATAATGTGAGTTTATTCCACATTTTCCCAAACAATCATTACGTGTAGAAAAATATTCACGATTAAGGATTCTTAGCCCTCTAATGATTGCATTCCACTTTCCCATAATTTTCTTAAGCATAGACTTATAATCTTTTCTTCTTAAATCTTTCAGAATACTCCGATTCGGTCATTAAAATAACTTTTGCAGGAATTTTATATCGATCAAGTTTACTATTACAAAACTGTACTATTTGTCTTTTAGCTTCTGATAACTTCAACGGCTCTTTAAAAAGAACTTTTGCAACTACCATCATACCTGTGATAAAATTCTTTTCACCATAAACAATACAATCTACCAAATTCGGCATTTGAAATAGCACAGATTCAACTTCAGATGGAAGAACTTTCTCCCCACCAACATTTATTAATTCTTTGCTACGACCAACTATTTTTATGTAGCCATCACTTGCTTCTTCCACTAAATCTCCTGTTTTGAACCAGCCATCTTCAGTAAAACGTTCCATTGAAGAGTTTAGATATCCCATAACCTGAGTCTTACTACGAATCCATAGTTCTCCTCTTACTATTTTTATTTCTGTATTTGGGTCATCTATTTTTAAAAAAGTACTATCTGATGATTTACTTGTAGTTTGACTAATGCCAGTTTCACTCGTACCAAAGGTCTGAAGAAATTTAACACGAGGAAAAAATGTTTTTAATTTTAATAAGAGACTATCCGGCATTGGTTCTGTCCCATAAGTTATCATACGCAAAGAACTCATATTATAGCGCAAATTAGCCTCACTTATCAACACTAAATTTAAAAATGTTGGTGATGCTGGAAGAATGTTAACTTTATATTTTTCAATTAATTCTGCTACATGTTCTGGTTCTCGATGTTCTGGAAAAACCATTGTAACGCCCATTGAAAGACAATTCAACAAAGAGTTAAGTCCACCGATATGATCGAACATTAAAAAAATTAAAAAAACAATATTCTTACCACGTTTCCCTTTATATGAATCAACTAAATTATCTAGATTATGGATCATTGCTTTCGGTGCTCCTGTAGAACCGCTACTAAAAAGAATAAGCCCCGAATGCTGCTGCTCCTGAAGTTTTATCACAAGAGGATGGTTTTCTGTTTTCTTTATTGCTTTATGCACATTAAGTTTATTATCATCTATTTCGATGCGATAATCACTATTTGCTACACGAACTCGGTCATCTATCTCTTGATTAATCTTTGTAGTAATTGGCACAATGACATTCCGATTTTCATACAATGCAAAAAAAAGCGCAATAGCCTGAAAACTATAATCCGAAATCACTGATACGATTTCTCCTTGATTTATCTGTTTGCTAATTATTATATAATAGCTTTCAATTTGCTCTACGAGTGCTTCGTAAGTATATTCCTTCCCTTTGAAAATAATAGCATTCTTACTACCATCTTCTTTCATCTTTTCAACAAGCCAATTCATTGTGAATTATTTTTATATTTAAAACACACCACCTAAATAAATTATTTGTCCTGTTATAAATTCACTCTCAGGACGAATAAAAAAATCAATGACATTTTTAACATCTTCAAAATTACCAAGTCGTTTGATACATTGACGATTTTTTAATTCTTCAATCTTATTCCCTGGAACATTTTTGATTAAATCTGTATCAATTGGAGTAGGACCAACAGCATTCACGGTTACACCACTTTCACCTATTTCAGTTGCAAGTACCCTAGTCAACTGCTCTATAGCAGCTTTTGATGAAGAATAAACCAGTTCTCCTTGTAAATTAAGTGCAACAGCTACTGTTGAATAATTTACAATACGACCATTTTTCTGCCTTATCATAAACTTCGCACATTCACGAGACATTAAAAATGTCCCCATGAAATTTGTATTAAACACCTTCTCAGCTGTAGCCTTAGGAGTTAATAGAATATGATTCATAGAAGCTATTCCAGCATTATTTATTAGTATATCAATTCGTTTTTGTTCTCTGTAAACATTACGTACAAAAGCTATCACGGCAGGTTCATCTGAGACATCAAGACGAATATGATGATAATTTTCATGGTTAATCTCACATTCACGACGACTACATCCATACACAATATCGCCCTCACTTAGATACTTCTCGGCAAGGAAATGACCAATTCCCTTTCGAGTTCCAGTAATAATTATAACTCGCTTCATTCTTCTAAACCAAGTTGACGAGCAATAAAGCTACATAATGATCCAATAGTTCGAAAAGGACTTATACGTCCAGACATAGCCGTCTCAGAAGTTAGTGAAATCTCTATATCTTCATCCAGAAAGGCAGTCTCAATATCTACAACAATATTCACAAGTCCCATAGAATCAAGAATACGAGCACTACCAATCAGAGGTGTATCTTTATCTAATTCATTTATCACCACACCATTTGTATCACAATACTCTCGAATGACATTAATTACAATGCTATTAATTTGATTTTTATCCATATTTTTGAATTTATATTACAATAAAAAACATTTATATTATTCTTTACACCTTTCTATTCGGCTAAATAAATTATCATCTTTCCAATATGATCATTTAATAAAAGCATCACAAATTTGGAATAACACTATAGAAAATATACGGATTACACATTTATATCTATTTTCTAATATGCATTCTTCTCTCCAACAATCACATTTGCTATAGTCTTATAAATAATATATAAATCAAGTAACAATGTCCAATGTTCCATATACCAGATATCAGACTGAACACGGCCTTCCATTTGGGATAGTTCTTTCGTTTCACCACGAAAACCATGTGTCTGCGCCCAACCTGTCACACCAGGTTTGATAAAATGACGTACCATATATTTATCAATCAATCGAGCATAAGTTTCTGTGTGAGCCAACATGTGAGGACGAGGTCCAACTATAGACATCTCACCTTTAAAGACATTAATAAATTGTGGAAGTTCATCTATATTAGAACGTCGAAGGAAATTTCCAAATTTAGTTTTTCGAGGATCATCAACTGTTGCCTGTTTTTTGTCTGCTTCATCATTTACTCTCATAGAGCGAAATTTATAGCATTTGAATTCTCTGCCATTCAATCCTGTCCTCATTTGTTTGAAGAATACAGGGCCAGGAGAAGTCAATTTTATGATAGTTCCCACAATTAGATAAATAACAGGAAAAACAGTAACCAAAAAAATACCGGATAACACAATATCAAATAGCCGTTTCAAAAAACGATTCTCTACTTTACTTAAAGGTTCATATCTCAAATTCAAAATTGGCATATTACCAATCATACTATGCCAGATACGTTGGGGAAATCCCTTACAAACATTAGGGACACCATGAAAATACAGCAAATGATTCTCACAATAGTTTATAATAGGAACATTATAATGTCCCTCATCCATTGCCAAAGAACAGAATACATGTTTTACAGATGTTTTTCCGGACATAAAATCAGCAAAATTGTCCGGATTGCCAAGATAACGGCATTGAGAGGAGAAAGTATCATTCGGGGTAACATCAAAATAACCAACAACTTCATAAATGGCAGCTAAAGAACTTTCCATTTCCTCATACAATGTACGCATATTATCTCCTCCACCGATAAAAACAGCATAGCTTTTATGTTTACCTTTCGCACAATAATCAATCAGCAAACGACGGATAATTATGCGGTAAACACTTAATACGACAAAAAGAATAAAAAAATAGATAATAAAAAATAGAGGAGATATTATGGAGATTCCACTAAAAGCCATGATACACGCCCAAAAAACCGAAAAGATGATAATATTCTTCAATACACGTACCACAAGCTGGTCAGCACGAATCGCCCGACTATTCCATGCTCTACCGCGAGACGCCGAGCATGCCAAATAACAGAGACTTAATGAAGTCATCATCCATGAAACTCTACAGGAAAAAGGTAAAGATACAAATACTTCTTCCCAAAAGAAAAGGAGAAAAAACAAACACAAGTTTAGAATAATCAAATCTCCCAATACTGCAATAAACTCTACGACTTTATTTATTTGACTGGTTGTTGATACCATATCACATTAAATATTGATTTTAGGCACGGATTTCTTTGAACCTATTCAGAATATCTTCTCCAAATAACTTCCAAGAGATAGCAATACAAACTGATAAGAAAATAAAAGCTAAAACATATACTTTTCTACTGGTTCCCGAAGGATATAATGGGATAACCGCAGGCTCTACAACAGCAAAGACAGGCTTTTCTTCCTGAACTTTGGCTCTGGCCACCTGAAGTTGATTAGCAACCTGACTATAGACTTGATAGGCAAGACTCATGTCATTTTGCAATCTTTCCTGTTCAGCACGAACACTTTGCAAAATTATATTATCATGAGAATCCATATAGTCAGCATATTTTTTCTGTACTTCGTAATATTCTTGCTGACGCTCTTTAAAAAGTTTCTCCAAATAAAGACAATCTTCTTTCGCTTTGGTAGTACGATAATCTATAATATATTCCTGCAATTTCCTTACAACAGAATCAGCTACTACTGCGGCAACCTTGGGATTCTGTAAAGTCACAGAAACCGTAGTCATCGAGGTTGGTTTATCCACAGAAGCTATAATCTTTTTCTTGAGTGATTCAATCTTTTCCGATTCTTTTTTGGATAAGTCGATTACACCCTGATGTGTCTTTTCTAAAGATGTTAATTCATCTTCGTGAATAAACAACGTTTTTACTGCGCCAATTACTATCCCTGGAAAACCTATCACATACCCCCACCAGGGAGAAGACTCTTCATCCAAATATGAGCTTAAAGAGCTTTCTTCACCTCCTGATACAGGAACCTTCATATTAGAAAGTTCCAACAAGAAAGGAGTAGAAGAAACAATATCAGCAGACAAAGAGGCATCAGTACCTTCATTCATAGAAACTCCACTTCCCAAAAAAGAAGCCGCCAAACCGGATAAACCACTGCCTTTAGAACCTCCCATTTCAGGAGAAAGAGTAATTCCGACTGTATATTGTTTGGGAATACTTATCGCAACAATGATACCTATAACCAAGCCAATACCGGCAGCTTTGTAAATTGTCTTACGGATATCTATAATCTTATGAAGAGTTTCCGTCCAATCAATTTCAATCTCTTCATCATTATGATTATCCTGTTTCTGCTTTATGTCTTTTTCTGATGTCTGTTCTATCATAGCGAGTTAAGATATAGTCGTTATTTCTTTATTAAATTTGCAATAGAAGCAACCATCATTCCTAAAGTACTGAATGTAGTAGCATAGCCTAGAATATTTCCGATATTAGTTTTCTTCTTCGCCTTACTGGGAA
>ERZ791624.1387-NODE-1387-length-11356-cov-1.971241_pt1 | contig 11356 bp, 11 predicted proteins | sample MGYA00510058_ERZ791624 | MGnify/ENA primary metagenome ERZ791624 (study PRJEB30046, sample SAMN00715158) | human gut metagenome | study: EMG produced TPA metagenomics assembly of the A metagenome-wide association study of gut microbiota in type 2... | reverse complement strand
AGCTCAAGATTGCCAGCCACCTGCGCCCCTGGATCGGCCTCTCCGCCTGCTGGCGCGCTCACAGCGTCCTCGAAATGACAGCAGGACAGGCAGACGCCCTAGGACTTCATACAGGGCAAAAGTTTACAATTCAAGAAGCAAAATAAAAGTCAGGCCCGAAAATATCGTGCCTGACTTTTTCGCTGTCCTATATCATTACGTGCATGTGCGCACATGATTCTACATAATTGTGTGATTCCCACCACATAATTATATATAATCGTGTGATGTCAGAAAAGTGCCTATTTTACTCATTCCTCGTCAAAACATCCCTTGAGCCGTTGGATGCTAGCGATAGCGACGAGAATTTTTTATATAATATTACATAAAACGTTGACATATTATGTAATATTATATAAAATAGTCGTAGAGGTGATGACATGACAACGGCTGAGCTTATACGATTGCTCAAGAAGCATGGATGTTACATGGTGCGGAACGGAGCAAACCACGACATCTATCAAAGTCCCGTCACGGGGAAACTGTTTTCCGTGGGACGTCACTCAAAAGAAGAAGTCCGAACTGGGACGCTCAAGAAGATTCTCAAGGATGCGGGAATCCCATTGAAATAATGGACTGCTTTCATAATAACCACGAGAACAAGGAGGTCATTATCATGAAATATGTATATCCAGCAATCTTGACGCCAGAAGATGATGGTGTCATCGTATCTTTTCCTGATGTAGAGGGAGCTTATGCGGATGGGGCTACCATCGAGGAAGCGCTCGACAACGCGGAAGATGTCCTGAATGTAATGCTGCTTACGATGGAAGAACAGCATAAAGAAATTCATCCACCGACGCCGCTCGCATCGCTTAGGATTCCAGAAGGATCTACAACAGCTCTTGTACGTGCCGATACGCTGGCATACAGCCGGAAAGTTGATACAAGAGCTGTCCGCAAGAGCGTCTCTATTCCAGCATGGATGGATGCTCTGGCAAAAGATCATAATCTGAACTTGTCGAACGTTTTGCAGAACGCTATCCGCAGAGAATTGAATATCGCATGATTCATGATTGATTACGGAACTGGCTGCGCAAAAGTGCCCTCCACGGTGACCAAACCGCGGAGGGCACTTCCTTTTGGTAGAGCGATGTCCACCTCAAATCCTAGCTCTATCATACCACGAGAGCAGATGCTAAACAAGAAGGATGGATCTCGTCCGCCTCGCAAGCTCGGCACCATCCCCGTGAGCGTGGATGGCTTGCTGCAATAGGATTACTCTTCGTCAAAACGGTCTTTGAGTCGCTGGATACTGGCTGTAGCAGCGATAGAGCGCAGCTGGGAGATGGCAGTATCATGGAGGCGCTTCAAGCGTTCAGCTTGAGGCAGGCCTGTCTTGATGAATTCTGCATTGAGGTTTTCTAGATTAGACAGGACGATGAGCTCGACGAGATTGGCGGCATCGCGGATATTTCCTCGTGCATCGGGGTTCTAAACGTGTCGAATTCGACGCTTTTAGATGTTTTGACCTTTATGTGCATTTGCGTGATTGTTGTTATCTGCGCTGATGATCTGGCTGATGGCAATCTGGGCAGCGGGGGTGGCGGCGAGAATCTTCTTGCCGATGCGGGTGGCGGTGTCATCTTCCCCGGGTTTGGCGTGTGATGTGGCCTGGGATTTGGACAGCTGCTGGGCGGTAAGCAGGATGTTCTCAAGTGAGCGGCGCAGGAAGTCGCGTGTGACATCGTCCAAGGGCTCATGGCCGTTGCAGACGCTGCAGGCGTTGTCTGGGGCTAGGTCGGCAAGCAAGGAGCGGAGCTGCTGCTGGACGTCGTGCGGCTTGCGGGCGGAGGGCTCTGTCTTGCGTGTGGGTGGCTCTGCGGGCGTATCCGTGCGGCCCAGCAGGTAGTCGGTCGAGACATGGTAGAAGCGTGCCACCTTCGAAAGCGTTGTATAGTTGGGCTCGCGCTTCCCCGATTCATACATGCCAACAGCACTCCGACCGATGCCAGTCTGCTTTGAGAATTCGTCCTGCGTCAGCCCACTTTTCTTGCGCAGGGCCCTCAGTCTATCGGCAAATACCATCTTGATCCACTCCTTTTGCGGTAACTTTTTTTTAATATTACCACATTTTGTGACAACGAACAATGATGTTTTATTCACAAATTGTGCTTTGTAGACGATGTGGATGGTGCGAACTTATACGAGTATAGCAACTTCGGCACGCTATATTGAGACAGCTGCGGTGAGAATACGGGCTGCCCGAACTGCGGGGCTCCGTTCAGCGACTCGCATCCGATCGAGCCGTTAGGTGCCAGCAGCTGGAATCCGAATCAGGGCTGATTTTACCAGAAAAGCTCCGTGACCACGAACATCTTCCTCAGAGAGATGTCCGTGGTCACGGAGCTTTTTCAGTATCATGTGTTAAAGTATCTGGCCTGTATCGCCTCTTCTCGGATGCAACAGCAGCACGATCTCGTTTAGGAGCCCGCAGAACACCGGGTCTTCATCCGACTGCCCCTTGAAGCGGGCCAGCACGGCGCCGGAGATGGTTGCCACGAGCTCTTCTTCGCGGTATGCTACAGGGCCCAGTTCGTCGAGCGAGATCTTGGTGCCGAGCGAGCTGATGAGCTGGCCGTCCTCGGTGATCAGGAAGCCTTCCTCACCCTTGCCCCAGAACAGGGAATGGGTCGAGTCACCGAGCACGACGACTTCATCCGCATCGACACCGGCCTGCGATCCGTAGGACTTCATGGCATTTTCCAGCGGATTGGACAGCTTCTCGCCCCAATAGTAGTAAGCGGCATCTGCCATCTGGTCTGCCACGGCTTCCGTCAGGCAGGCCACGCGCTCCTCCAGCGGCACGAGCGCCTTGCGGCTGTCCCATTCTTCCTGGACGGCTTCCTCATCCGCCTCGGTCTCGGCATCCTCAGCGGCCTTCTGATAGAGGTGCCATGCTTCTTTGAAGTCAAACATTTCGTTGCGCGGGTTGACGCACAGGCGGGCCGCCTCTAGCAGAGCGTCCCGACTGCCCTGCGCCAGCGCCGCTTGATAGTAATCCAGTGCTTTTACCGATTCGCCCTGCGCTTCCATCGCCTTGCCGAGCTGGAGCCCAAGTGTCCGGATCTTCTCGTCTGCCCCCGGATGCTTCTCCGCCAGAGCCTGCTGATACGACTGCCATGCCTGCTGCCAGTCGGCCATGGCCTGTTCGCCCGTCTCCGCACTGGCTCTTTCTTCCCACTGCTGGCCTTGCGCAAAGGCAAGCGCGCCGATGGCGGGCCCCGCTTCTTCGCAATCAAGAGACTTGGCTTTCTCGTACCACGCCATGGCCTTGTCTTTATCTTCTTCCATGCCCTGACCCTGCTCGGCCATCTGGCCGATGTAGAAGCAGGCCGTGCCGTCGCCTTCTGCCACGAGCTTCTCGTACCAGTCCAGCGCCTCGGCGAATTTCCCCTGCGCGACCAGCTCCTGCGCGTCCTTGGCGGCCAGTCTCCGGTAAGCAGCGCACTGCTCGTTCTGTTTCTTCTTCAGATACTGGTACAGCACCCAGGCGGCATCTTTCTTGCCCAGCACAGCAGCTTCCACAGAGGACCACTGCGCTTCTTCCTGCTGGCCGCCTCTCGCCTGCAGGATTCCCGCCTGCCAGGCCGCTTCAGCGCTGCCCATCTCTGCGGCAAGCTGGAACGCAGGCAGCGCTTGCGCCTTGTCGCCAGCTTCAAGCGCCGCCTGCGCCTCTTGGAGTTTCTTCTCGCAGACGTCTTTCGACCATGCCTCTGCTGCACCGGTGAACTGCACGAGATGGAAGTGGATGTCATGAGCATTCCAGTCGGTCTCCTCTGGCGCTTCGAGTTCCAGCACCACCTCGCTGTCCATGCCCCAGAAGCTCACATCAGCGGCATCCGCCGGAATCCAATACGTGCCGTCCGCCAGAGCGATGTCCACATGAGGGCTTTCCTCTCTGCGGAACATCTGGGGCAGGCCGCGAAGCTCAATCAGCAAGGCCAGCAGCATAGCCGGACCGGCCACCGGATAAAACGGTCGGGAAAGGAAGTTCGGCACCCAGTCGGGGAAATGGAAAACCTTTCCGACATTCTTGTTCTTCATGTACGTTTGCCAGACCGACCTGGCCAGATCGAGCTCCTCGCCTTCGGCCTCTGCCATCTGGAACACATCCCTTGCGGCAGAGGGCTCCAGCTCCAGCAGTGCCTCGTAGACCGGCAGCGTGTTCCCCGTGATTTCCAGACAGCTGCAAAGCCCTTTGAACACATCCTCTTCCTCGATCTTGCCATTGGCAAAGCGCTCCAAGAGATTCTTGCGCCGGCTGTCGGCCTTATCCGTTTCAAATGACGCTTCCGGCAGATCGCACTCTGCGACCAGCAGCCGATGCACCTCGGTAAAGAGGTCAAACCGGCAGACGGTGCTGATGAAATCGCAGGCCATGGCCGGATAGTTCCGCTTTGCACTGCGGTCGCGGATGAAGTTCTCGAGCCGGTCCGAATAGGAATTGCCCGTGATGCTGCGTCCAAGAGAGCTCAGGGCATCCTGCGCCGTGTTCATCATCGACGCTTTGATCGTGCCCGTGATGGCCCCCATGATGCCGAAGCCGCCACCCCGCCAGCTCGCCTTGTCGGCCATCTTCTCTACCGCCAGGTCCTTCTCATAGTCCTCGATGGCCGCCTGGTCCGCCAGCATGGCCTGGACGAGGTCCGTCGACTTGACGGAATCATCGAGCCGGTCCCAGAGGTCCTTCTTCGTCACATAGTCGATATCGTGGTCGATCAAGAGGTCCACGGCCTGCTCAAACAGCGGCCCGCAAGCGCTCATGCAGTACGCGAGCACCTGCGCCGAGAACTCGACAGGATTCTCCACCGTTTGTTCCTTCAGGTGCTTGCGGATCTCATGACGGGCCAGCAGGGCAAGCCGCGTCCCCTCCCGGTTGAACGGCGCCCAGAGCTGGTTGTACACCGCCGTGCCGTGCGGCAGCTCTACCTCGTATTTCCCGAGAATCGTGAAATGGCTACCCGGTACAGATTCCTCCTGCGGCTCTGTCACAGGAGTCTTCGTATCTGGCACCTGCTCTTCCGGAGCAGCAGATGCCGCCTCGCCATCACCGAGCCCGTCCGGGACCTTGGCCCCGCAGTTAAAACAGAATTTAGCGTGATCCGGCAGCTTCGTGCCGCAATTCATGCAAAACATCGTCTCCACCTCTTCCGTCCAAAAGTCCGTTTTATGATAAGAAAGGGTTCGCCGTCTGCCGCCGGAAATCCTTCTCTCACGCTGCGCTTCGCCGACGCTGCCTGCCGTGAATGAAAAAGACACAGCAGGATTCAGGCACGGCTCGACGAATCCCTATAGTAACCGAATCTAACCCGAAAAAGTCCAGCGCTGGACTTTTTCGCTCCGGTACCTCGCAATCATTCTGAGGCATCCGACTAAGACAAACAGCAGCAGAAAGGATCGGTGATCGATATGATGGGAGCTATCATTGGTGACATTGTCGGCTCGCGCTTCGAGTGGCACAACTACCGTCACAAGGACTTCACACTCTTCCATCCGAAGTGCCGTCCGACGGACGACAGCATCATGACGTTGGCGGTGGCGAAGGCCATCTTAGCGGCGCGGCCGGATTATGAGGATCTGCCCGCCAAGGCGGTGGCTGCGATGCAGGAGCTCGGGCGCGCCTACCCGAAGGCAGGCTATGGCCGCGGCTTCCGCGCCTGGCTGCAGAGCGACCATCCGGAGCCCTACAACAGCTTCGGCAATGGCTCGGCCATGCGCGTGAGTCCCGCGGGCTTTGCGGCGCGCACAGAGGAAAAAGCGCAGAAACTCTCCCTTGCCGTCACAGCCGTGACCCACAACCATCCAGAGGGCATCAAGGGCGCAGAGGCTGTAGCTGTCCTGATTTACCATGCGTGCCAGGGCATGGCGATGGAGGATCTGCATGAGCTTGCGCAGGACCGCTACTACCCGCTAGACTTCACGCTCGACGAGATCCGGCCGACCTATGAGTTCAGCTCTGCCTGCCAGGGCTCCGTGCCGCAGGCGCTCGTCGCCTTCTTCTCCTCGACGGGCTTTGAAGACGCCATCCGCAACGCCGTCTCGATTGGCGGCGACAGCGATACCATCGCCGCCATTGCCGGCAGCATCGCCGAAGCCCACTACGGCATCCCCGCTGACCTGCGCGAAGCCGCCATGCAGCGCCTCGACGCGCCACTGCAGCAGATCGTGACCGAGTTCGAGTCGATCTATCCAAGCTGAATCAAAAAGGCCTCCACGCTTCTTGGTCGTGGAGGTCTTTTATAAAGCAGGCAAAGCAAAAGCCGCTCAATCTGTTTCGACTGAACGGCTATTTGCTTTCTGTTTGATTGTCCATGTTAATGTCTACCGCATGGAACCTTTACTGGCCCATCGGACTCCCCTCCTTCTGGAGAATTTGGAGAAACCACTTGCCCGCCCCAGTGGGCTAAGCTATTCGCGTCCGGTAAGAAGTCATCCTTGGTTCTCGTATGGCTTTCTTCCTTTTGCTTGATTTTATTGTAGCAGAATGGCGTAACATTGTCAAGTATTTTCGCGAAATATTTTGGCTTTTCTGTAATGCAACATACTATTTTATCGAACAATCCTGCATAGATATACAGGTTTTATTAATTTGCCATTTTATATTTGACAAAAATTGTTTTTGTGCAATATAATAAAGCCATACGATAAACAACCGATATGTGTATGTATTTTAGGAGGACATGATGATGAGCTTGAACGGAATCACGAAAGGTACGGAATTTGAGAGCATGATGAAGAGCCTGATGCAGGCAGAGGCCAATGGCGTCATGATGTACTACGCGTTGGCGCAGCTCGCACGCGAGCAGGGCCTCAAAGATGTGGCAGAGGGTTTCATTGCTGCAGCCAATGAAGAGGCTGTCCACGCTGGCTTCTATGCCGTGCTCAATGGCAAATACCCGTCCGATTTCTGGGGCCTCGTGCGCACGGTACAGAAAGCAGAAGCGAACGGCGAAGCACAGGTCAAGGCGATTGCCGACAAAGTCCGCGCTGCCGGCTTTGCAGAAGCGGCCGACCAGATGGACGTCTTCGCACGCCAGGAAGGCGGCCACGGCGTCCGCCTGCAGGCCATGCTCGACAAGTACCAGCCGAAGAAAGCGGATACGACCGGCAAGAAAGTCTATGTCTGCCCCGTCTGCGGCTACGAATATGTCGGCGATATCAACGACGAGGACGACTCCTACGTCTGCCCGCTCTGCGGCCAGCCGAAGAGCGCTTTCGTCCTGAAGAAGTAACCCCTACAGAATAACACATCATGCAGCCGATCCCCCTCGGCTGCAAAACTCCCAATAAAAGCAGATTGAGGTGCAAAAGCAATGGATAACCAGAACGTAATCGATGCATTTCACATGATGTGGGACAATTTCCCCGAACCCGTCATGCTCATCCAGAAGAGCCGCCAGATCTACGCTGTCAACAAGAAGGCAGCGTCGATGGGCCTCAACACCGAGATGAAATGCTCCCAGATTGGCACAGAGCCGCATCGCGGCTGCCTCTGCAATAAGGCAGCTGACGAGAAGAAGGCCGTCTACATCACCTATGAGACTCCCTTAGGTCAGGCCTATGGTTACTGGATCCCCGTTGCCGGTCACGAAGAGTACCTGCTCCACTTCAGCGTAGGCTACACGTTCGAATACCCCAAGGCTGGCGCACGTTAATCTTATCAAAATGCGCCGTAAAACCCCGTTCCTTCAGGGCTGGGGATATAAGGCGCGTCTGCCGACTTCACGTAAGTGTTGGAGGCGGACAACTGCTAACTTTCGTGGTATGATAAGCTTAACCTAAAGAATACGAGAGAAAGGAGAAGCCTCGCCATAATAGATACTGGACGAATCGAAAACCAAGGCCTACGGGCAACCAGTTCTTAGCGGGTTGAGGTTGCGTGTATCAACCTGTCGTAATTTAAAGACCTTGCGACTGTAAAGATAACAAGCATTCATATACACAAATACCGTGGGACACATGGGAATTTACGCTTTTGGAGATTGTGTAAGACGAATAGGCCTAGGTCGATTCGCAACGGTCGTTGAATTAAGAATCCCCTGCGTTTACGCATGGGGAGTGTCAAGAATCCCTTTCCTAAAAAGTGAGTGAACACCCCCGACCGACTGGGAACCAGACCAGTCGACCGAGGGTGTTTGCTATTTGAGCGACATTGCACCGATACGCAAGCATTCCATACCGACGCAAGCAAAAAATCCTTCTTGATGAACGGACAAAAAGGGCTTATGATAATACTATATCGTACTAATTAAATCAATCACTTCACATCCATCGGGAGGTTTTATCATGAAAATGAAAAAAGTACTTGTCACCATGCTTGCCGCGCTTTCCTTTGCTAGCATCTGCTCGGCAGCGGACACGAATGCCAAGGCGTCGTGCCGACAGCAGAGCAGGTCGCGGCGGCACAGGCTGCGGCGGAGAAGAGCAAGATCGCCACGGCTGCGACGGCCGAGAAGGAAAAAGAAGCCTTTTTCAAACATGTCCAGGGCAAGACCATCTCTGTGAGCTATGACAGCGGCTTCAAGTTCAACATCGACTATCCAGAAGTCGGCGTGCTGAGATGGACGCCGACGACTGGCTCTCCCTCGCGCCGTCCGACAACGAGCAGTATGAGGTTGCCGAAGTCGGCAAGGACGTCTATCAGGTCAACTGGATTGAGCAGAAGGGTGTCGTCATCTCGCAGGTCATCAACTTCAAGACCCACAAGGTCTTCGCCTACATGACCTGGAACAAGGAAGGCGAACGCGGCAACCGTGCCTCCATCTTCCATCGCGGCACCTTCACCATCCACGAAGCCAATCAGTAAGCATACAGAAACGCCCCTTGCTGCATCCAAAGGGTGAGCCATCCCCAGCCGACCGGCATGAAGCAGGTCCGCTGGGGATTTCTCTTTCAGAAAAAATTTTGCCATTGTTGTAATAAATATGTTGACACTAAAACACCCCTATGGTATAGTATGAGCTGTCAGATGAAATAACGGAAGTTACAAAAGTAGTAACGATTGAGGGCGCTGGCCCGTATACGAAAAGGAGAAATCACTATGAAAATCGCAGTTGTAGCAGCAAATGGCCGTGTCGCTAGAAAAGTTATCGCCGAGGCGCTGAGCCGTGGCCATGAGGTCTTCGCCTTTGGCCGCCATGCGGAGAACAACACGCAGGCAAAGAACTACCGCCAGAAGGACATCCTCGACCTCACGAAGGAAGATCTCGCCGGCTTTGACGCCGTCGTTGATGGATTCGGTGCTTGGAAGGAAGAGACGCTGCCGCTTTATTCCACGACGACGCAGCACCTCGCCGATATCCTCTCGGGCACGGATACGCGCCTGCTGATCGTCGGCGGTGCCGGCTCCCTTTACCTCAATCCAGAGCATACGATGCAGCTGTTCGATGCACCGGATTTTCCGGCCGACTATCTGCCGCTGTCCAAGGCAATGGCCAAATCCCTCGACGAACTGCGCGCCCGCAAAGACGTCAAGTGGACGCACATCAGCCCGGCAGCCGACTTCCAGGCCGACGGTGAGCGCACGGGCAAGTACATCCTCGCTGGCGAAGAATTCACGCTCAACAGCAAGAACGAGTCCGTCATCTCCTACGCCGACTACGCCATCGCCATGGTCGACGAGATTGAGAAGGGCCACCACATCCAGCAGCGCATCTCCGTCGTCCGCGCCTGATTCCCTCTTCCCCAAAAAATTTCCCTAAAAGACAAAGATACCCCCGACCGACTGGATTCCCCACCAGTCGACCGGGGGTGTTTACTATTCGAAGGTATATTGTAATTACAATGTAATTGCGATATACTACAGATAAAAGAGGAGGTGACGCTAATGTCCACAGCGTTATTACAGGTACGTGTCGATGAAGAATTGAAGCATCGTGTGGATAAGAAGCTGAAACGTATGGGCTTGACCACTAGCAGCGCAGTGAACCTACTGCTCCATCAGATTGACATCCAGGGGAAGATTCCCTTCGAGATTGTCGACCGGCCCAATGATCTACATCATGCAGTCCAGGATATCGAGGCAGGCGTCGGACTGAGCAAGGTGTATCAGGATACTGACGAGCTTTACAAGGATTTAGGGATATGACACTAAAAATCCAATATTATACGCAGTTCAAGCGTGATATCAAACGAGCTAAGAAGCGTCGTCTCGACATGGCCCTGCTGAAAGAGGTCATTAACACCTTACAGGCTCGTAAACCACTCGATGCAAAATATCGAGATCATGCATTGAGTGGGGAATACATGGGGTATCGCGAATGCCATATTCTCTCAAATTGGCTCTTGATCTACAAGATCATTGAGGACCGCCTGATCCTGGTGTTGGCCAGGACCGGAACACATGACGATGTTTTCAAAGGTTATTGACGAACTTCCAAAGGTAGCCCTATTTTAACCTCCACCGACTCTGAAACGAGCGGACTGAGGTAAAATGCGGCTACCTTTCCTGTTATCTGAGGCAATCTTGGGGAAATGTAGACGTCACGAGCAGGGGATTTCTACCTTTAGGCGGCCTTTTGGTTAAAATGCGGCTACCTTTAGAGCAGGTGCGGTTGGTACGGTTAAAATGCGTCTCTCTATGAAAAAGTCCAGCACCGGACTTTTTGCTGGTGCTGGACTTTTGGGTGGTGGTCGGGAGTCCGACTGTCGGCGTGCCGACTATCGGATGGGGGGATGGTCGGACGGTCGGACTGCTGACGGTCGGGAGGGTTCTGTTATTCAGTCGGTATCGGTGCGGACGGTTGGAGCGGCGGTCTTTAGGTAGTGCAGGAACTCATCCATGGGCAGGGGCTTTGCGAAGTAGAAGCCCTGCAGGATGCGGCAGCCGAGGCGTGTTAGGGTCTCGGCCATCTGCTTGTTCTCGATGCCCTCGGCGGTGATCTGGACGCCGAAGGACTGGAAGCCCTCGATGATGGCGGGCAGCAGTTTGTTGGTCCGATCGAAGTAGGCGCGGACGAAGGTCATGTCGAGCTTGACGTCTTCGAACGGGAACTTCAGCACGCGCATGAGGTTGGAGTAGCCGGTGCCGAAGTCGTCGAGCGAGATGACAGCGCCCTGCGCGATGAGCATGTCCATGTTCTGCTGCAGGCGCTGCTCATAGGAGAGCGCCGACTCGGTGATCTCGAAGCGGAAGCTGTGGATGGGCACCTTGTGGCGCTGCGCGATGCAGCAGAGGTGCTCAGCCATGTGGCTGTCGCGACACTGGATGGGCGAGAGGTTGAGATTCAGGCGCTCGAGGCCGAGCTCGCGGAGCGGATACTCGGCGAGGAATAGGCAGGCTTTCTCGAAGACCTGCTCGCCGAGCTGCGTGATG
>ERZ791624.1385-NODE-1385-length-11403-cov-1.837769_pt1 | contig 11403 bp, 13 predicted proteins | sample MGYA00510058_ERZ791624 | MGnify/ENA primary metagenome ERZ791624 (study PRJEB30046, sample SAMN00715158) | human gut metagenome | study: EMG produced TPA metagenomics assembly of the A metagenome-wide association study of gut microbiota in type 2... | reverse complement strand
CAGGGTCGAGCGTTATATTAATCTTTACATCATTCATTTCTTTCCTTTCCGCCCGGAAACAGTTCTCCAGGCTCATTCAGATATATTCGATTTGGCTTTCCCTGCCCCTGCCGTTCCTTCTCAAGTAATCCCTTTCCCTGCAGCTCTGTCATGAGCTTTCCTGCCGTTCTGACCGAGCACCCCAGTTCTTCTGAGATCTGCCGGATTGTGAAATAAATGTATCTCCTGCCTTTTTCGTCTTCCCAGCAATACTTCTCAGCAAGGCAGGTCCGATAACGGAGAAGTCCATATAGCTGTCTCGACAATGGCGTTATCTCTCGGTATGGCTGCGCTTCGTACAATGACAAAGGAATTTGCGTAAAGCTGTTCTGTTCCGGCTTTTCCGTCCGGACACTATTCTGGAATAATTCCGATTCAGTTTTTTCCGAAAAAAATCGTATCATAATCGTATCACGACATAAAAAAGGCCCGAAACCATGTTTTTTTAACATGATTTCAAGCCTTGAAATTACTAGATTTGTTTACTTAACCTCTAAGCCACTCTAGACTCACTCGAGCTCTTCGATTGAAAAGGGGTTAGAGGTCCATAGATCCTATATCAACGCGCGAAACAGTTCGCTTCTGAACTGTTCTCTTCTGATTCATGAATTTACGGATGATTTGAATGTCATTTTATTGTCACGAGTGACAATATCATTATGCCGTGGAGTGGCGTCCATTGCAAGCTGTTTTGACCCAATCTTGGGATTTTACAAGCGTTCTATCTTTTCGTCACCGTCAGAGATATGCATCTGTAAGAACCTGCCGAAGATCAGATGCTTTTACACCGTGTATTTTTAAATTCTTAAGATCCTGATCCGTAACATTCATCTCGTCGATGAAAACGGTCATATCCCTCCTGATTTCCTCAGGAAGTTCACACCGCTCCAATACCATTTCCGATGCTATACGTATAACATCATTCCGATGCTTTTTCAGGTCCCGTGAATCTACATGAATTCCTTGCTGTATTTTCTCTCTCAGATCTAGCCATGCTTTAGCCTTGAATGGAATCAACCAGCTCGGCCTCAGCACAGAAACGCCTCCGATAATATCACGTCCCTGAAGTAAGGCTCCGTAGTATGCATCATTCAATAGGATTGCGGAGAGACTGGAAACGCTGTCATCAATATGAACAGGTGTCAGAGAGTTATCATAATCAAGTAAATACTCTGATCTGGCAAACAACTCAATCATCAGTGGAAATCTGTCATCAAGTGGTTTATCAAATCTGTAAAACTGCGGTTCACCGCTCGATTTTGCTCTGTTCTGATATCCGCCTTCGTGAATGAAGTTCCAGAAATGCTCTCCGAATTCTTTTGTAAGAGCCTCTACGATAATTACAATATCCAGATCTCTTGTCGCACGGAAATCTGATCCAATGTCTCCGAAGGAAATATCACAAGCGGCTCCTCCAATCAGTACATATTGATCCGTAAAGTCTGAAAAATAGTCGCGGAATGTATCAAGTCCTTTTACCATACATACTTCTCCAACATTTCATCAATTGATTTGCTTATACGCGGTTCCTCCAGTTCATCATCACTTAAACCGAGCATCAATGAAAATGGATCTATTGCTTTCTTGTCTCCGAAAGGTATCTTATACCCAACTTCCTGTACGATGCACTCAGGTATATCTCCGACTCCGGACAGCTTATCCAGAGAAAAATCAATCAAAGAAAGTTCTTTTTTCGCAACTGCAATATAACGGCAGTCCGGTTCATTCAACAGAGAATAATGGGAAAGAGCCGATAGTCCTGATAGCGTGAAAAGTCGTTCTGGTTGCTCCTTAAGCGCATAAATCTTCACAATCGGATTACGGAGTATGGGTCGAATCTGCTCCCACATAGCTTTTTTATCCGTATCAGCGGTAAAATTCCTGGCACGATACTTCACATTTAGATAGGGAACATTCAGTGCTTCCAATTCGTCAAAGCTTCGTGTAATAGACATCTTGGAAACGTTCATTAATTCCGCTGCTTTCGTTACGTTTACGTTCTCCCAGTTCTGATACAGGGAGCAGAGAAGCAGCTTCTGCGTCAGAAATGATATCCTGCCGCACGGAATGGTTTTTTTTCCTTTCTGATCATCTAAAAGAATTCCAATAAAGGGTAGGTATATCTGGTGGTTCTCCCATATAAAAGGTATTCCTTCTTCCAGCAGAGTATCCCGCGTATAGTAGTTAATATTCTTAAGAAAAAGAACACATTTCTGACCGGTTAATATTTCTATCTGCCGATGTTGCTTTCTCAAGTCCACAAGAGTCATTTTTTCAAACGGTTCAGCAGCGAGTACTTTATAGCCCCCAATAATCAGCCAATAAAATGTATACGTTCCCCTAAGTGCTAGTGGTAACTTATTTGCCTCTTCATAAGGAAAGATCTGAACATACTGATGAAGGATTTTTTCAATATACTCTTCCAATCTGTTACCTCTTAATGCATGGAAAGTGAAAGTTCTGGCCATTTTTAATTGTAACTTATTTTACGTTACAATTCAAATCATTTCCAATAGACTTCATCTCCACATCAATCGTAACGTAGTATTCAATCCTTCCAAAATGCCGGAAATATCGCTCGTTATTTTACAATGCTTGTAGGAGGCATGTTTCCTCTTTTCATTTCGTCTCTCACTCTTCCCACCTGTTTCAGCATCGAATACCGATTCAGGGCATTTTCCGCCTCGAAGACATTATGCTGCAGACATTCTCCTTCTTCGCCCAGTTCCCTTTTCTCTTCTTCATATTCATCCACAATGTCTTTCGGAAAAAAATCTTCGAAATGGAACGGTTTCGTATGCCCTGCCTTCACTTCTTCTTTCGCTTTGTCCAGTTTATTTATAGCGTCTTCGAGACCTTCCTGCTCGTATCCGAACCATGATGCTTCATATAAAACATCAGCCATAAGCTCAAAAAGGTGATGCTGTGTATATGGCGCGTCCGATACAAGAAAGCTCATAATTTCTTCCTGCGCTGTGAACTCATACGCGTATGGCGTAAGATCAGCATCCGCTTTTTCGAGAATATCCGACTGCAGGAACATTTCCGTTATCGGCTCGATCATCCACTCCGATTCATCCAAACCAGGATAGGAAAGCAGAATGGAAACCTCTTCAGAAACGGAAGGAGTAAGAGAAAGAAGCCGCTCAATGTATGCGTGGAAATTTCCTCTCCTATTCTCATAGTATTCTCTTATTTTCTGCATCACTTCCGGCGGTACTGACATAGCGCTGACATCTTTGAATGCCCCGTATTTACTGCAGTATGTATCATACAATTTGTCCGGATCAAGAGTCTTTAAGTATTCCTGTACTATTTTCATACACAATTTCTATATTCTCCATTTGGCGTGATAAATGGCGGGATAAATCAGTTCAGTCACCGTCCCATATGCAATCCGGCCGCATCTTGGCAAGTGCCAGAAGCTGATATAAAGGTTTTATGGCGTTTGCCGCTGTCGACCTCCAATAATCCGAATCAGGTCCTTCATACCAATCCACTGTTTCATCGCGCCATGAGTACTTGATTCCGCTCTCTATAGCTTTCAGCAGATCTTCTATGGCGTTCCCTTTTTCATCATATGCTACTTGAATTTGTCGTTTTACCGTAATCCATTCGCTGGCTTTTTCGTATTTTTCTTCCAGCTTCTCAATCATGTTGGAAAGGACCGGTATGCTGTCAGCGCCTGACAAGCCATAGATTGTTCTGATGCCATTCTCAGGATACACTTCTTCGTAATAGCGCGAGTAGTTGTATGTGACATTCAAATCAGCCTCAGTATTTAATGCCGGTGTAAATGTGTGCGTTTCAGGATGATAGTCCGCTTTGTATGTTCCTCCAATCATGAAATGTCCCGGAACCTCTGCCATCCTGCCTGTAACAGGATCATTTAAGGAAATATCGTAGCTCATAGCTGATCTCCCTGCTGTCGTTGTATCATGATTTCCGTTCAGTAATAATTATATCCATTGGATAAATTATAATTGATTCTCAGCCCAATATCAAATAGAATCAAATAGAGTATTTAAGAATTTTTCCAGAATCCAGGAGATAATGAATACATATGGCTTTCAGTCCCGAGCGGTTACAGGAAATCCGCACCAGCCTAAATATCAATAAATCAGAAGCAGCAAGAATGCTTAATCTGTCCCCTATGGGATACTGGAGATATGAAAATGGTGAGCGGATTCCTTCATACCAGATGATCTGCTTCATGGCACAGACATTTCACTGCTCTTATGAATATCTCTGCTGTGAAACAGACGATCCTTCTCCGACTGCGATCGTTGTATCCAAAAAAGACGATCCAATACTTTTCGAGATAATTAAAAGCATCTCGGATGATGAGTCCGGGATGCAAAAAAGAATGATCTCCTATTACGAAAAAATCAAAACGCTGAATGGCAAACAGCCGGAATAATTTTCGATTAGCAATTTTCCTTTATCTTCAGGCAAGTGGACGTGATCCGATTTATTACCCATGTTATCACCCATTACAGCACGAGTAGGTGGATGATAACCTCTCTTGAAGGTTATAGCCCACACCAGAACATTGCCGGGAACATGCCGAAAATTACATTATTGAATGAATAATCGTCAATAAAAAACAACAATAGCCACTCGCAAATTTCATCTCTTGCTACCAATTGCATATCACGATATCTTCCGATCCGCGCGTGGTAAAAAGCGCCCGGTGAAACGGTAAGCCACTCTCCCTGACACGTTTAACTTGCTGAGCTCAATCATTTTCACCTCAGAGAATGACAGAAGCCCTGTATTTTCAACGTTTTCCGGGTGTACTTTAACTTGCTTTTAATTTGCTCATGTAGTCTCATAGTTTGAAAAATATCCCGTTGTTGAAAATCTCACCCTGTCTGATGCATTCAGATGCTCCAAGTATCATCCTATTTGACCTTATAAGCCAAAAGATGCCAATACCGCGCCTCGTTACATGAGATACATTCCAAGCTGGGCATAACACCATACCAGATTTGCGTCTTTCTTATTCCCCAAAATTGCGAATTTAAGCATTTTGGGGATTAAGTAACCAATCAACAGCGTCAATAATACGAATTCCTTGATATTCCATTTCCGGCTGATAAGTCCTCGCAATCAGCATTCTCGGATATCCATCGTAATTTGCCCTCTTTCGGTCTTGCAAATATGCTTATGATTCACATTTTTATAAGCATATCTGCAAGACTTCCCAGTTAATAAATCCATCAAAGTAAAATGTTCCTGCCATTGACAGTCTATATCAAAAAAGGCACAGCCTCCTAAGCCATGCCTCAACGTAATTCTGTATTCTCTTTTCAAAGCTCCCTACCGGTTATACTTCTCCAGATACTCCTCAAACTTCTCGCAATTGACCAGCGGCGGGAGCATCGGAATGTGATAGACTGCACCCGCTTCATAGGCGAGTGTCTGAAACGCATACATTCCCATGCTGTACAGCTCACAGCCTTCATGCTATTATTCGAACTCGATTGTTCCCGGCGGTTTGCTGGTGATGTCATAGAAGACTCTGTTGACATGCGAGACTTCATTGATAATCCTTGAGGTGACTTTCTTCAGCACCGGATAAGGAATCTCGACGGAGTCTGCCGTCATGAAATCGACCGTGTTGACTGCACGGAGGGCGATTGCATAGTCGTAGGTCCGCTCATCACCCATGACGCCGACAGAGCGCATATTCGTCAGCGCAGCGAAATACTGGCCGGTTGTCTTGTCGAGTCCGGCATTCGCCATCTCCTCCCGGAAGATCGCATCCGCATCCTGCACAATCCGGACCTTCTCAGCTGTCACCTCACCGATGATCCGGATGCCCAGTCCCGGTCCCGGAAATGGCTGACGCATGACGAGCTTCTCCGGGATTCCAAGGTGCAGCCCGACCTTCCGGACCTCATCCTTGAACAGGTATCTCAGCGGCTCCACAATCTCCTTGAAATCAACATAATCCGGAAGGCCTCCCACATTGTGGTGGGATTTAATGGTGGCGGATTCTCCGCCGAGTCCGCTCTCGACGACATCCGGGTAGATGGTTCCCTGCACGAGATAATCGACTGCGCCGATCTTCTTTGCCTCCTCCTCGAAGACACGGATGAACTCCTCCCCGATGATCTTGCGCTTTTTCTCCGGCTCGGTCACACCGGCAAGCTTGTTATAGAATCTCTGCTGGGCATTGACACGGATAAAGTTAAGGTCATACGGCCCATCCGGTCCGAAGACAGACTCTACCAGATCCCCTTCATCCTTGCGGAGCAGACCATGATCGACAAAGACACAGGTCAGATTCTTGCCGATGGCCTTCGAAAGCAGAACCGCGGCGACAGAAGAATCCACCCCTCCAGAAAGCGCACAGAGCGCTTTTCCATCCCCGATCTTCTCTCTCAGCTCCTGAATCGTCTTCTGCGCGAAGTCTTCCATCTTCCAGCTTCCGGAGCAGCCGCAGATTCCGATCACGAAGTTGCGGAGATTTCCTTTCCGAACATCGTATGCAGCACTTCCGGATGATACTGGATCGCATACAGCTTCCGCTCCGGATCCTCATCAGATGCGCACGGGCAGTTCGCGGAATGAGCCGTGATCTCAAATCCCGGAGCCGGCTCCGCAATGTAATCGTTGTGGCTCATCCAGCAGACCATCGGGCTGGGGATTCCGTCATAAAGTCTGGAAAGCGGCTTGTCGACAATGACTTCCGTCTTCCCATACTCACGTTCATCAGCGCGCGCAACCTTCCCGCCAAGCACATAGTTCATCAGCTGAGCGCCATAGCACAGGCCAAGAACCGGCACACCCAGCTCGAAGAGCTCCTTCGGCGCGGTTGCCGCCCCTTCCTCATAGACACTGTTCGGTCCGCCTGTCAGGATAATCCCCTTCGGATTCATCTTTCGGATCTGATCCAGCGGCGTTCTGTAAGAGTAAATCTCGCAGTACACGTTGCATTCGCGCACACGCCTGGCTACAAGCTGGTTGTACTGCCCGCCAAAGTCGATGACGATGACTTTCTCCTGATTGTCCTTCTCCATCCTTGTCCTTTCTGTCTTTTAAGTTACACTTGCTGTCCCTGCGCATGCAGAACGGCTGCACTTCTCGAAAACACCAGCAAAGCACACATAGACATCACTCCTGCGTGATTCCCAGATAGTTTCTGATCCGGTTCATCCGGTGTTCTGTATTCACAACGCCCATCCGGTATGCCCGATAGAGCTTTTCCGGATTCTTCTCAAGCCTTGCGACATCCAGAGGCTGGCTGGGGGCGATCACAAGGATCCGTTTCTGCTTCTCAAGCTCATCGATGTGGTCGCAGAGCCTGTTGTAGCGCTCATCCGCATGCATCATATAATCATACAGCGCCGGGAAGTTATGGTAAAGCCTTTGTTCAGCCCGGAGCTGTGTCTCCGGCTCCCCGGGATCCCGCCAGCCTCTCTCATGCGTTTTTACGACAATGATCTTCTCATACCCCTGGCTGATCGCCCAGTCGACCGGAATACAGTCTGAATTTCCGCCATCAAGATAGGGAATTCCATCAAGATAGACCATCCTGGAGAGGACCTGCATGCTTGCGGAAGCCTTGATGGCGGTGAACATGTCCGAGCAGTTTGTCTTCTCAAGGTAGGTGGCTGACCGGTCAGGCAGTTTGTCGCCACCGCGCCAAGCCGTCTCTCCGGATTCATGATCCGGAGAATGTTCTCATGATCTTCTGTCTTGAAGGTATCAAAGACGATGTTGAACCCGATGACGCCCTGATTTTTCCGGATGGCGCGAAGTCCGGCGTAGCTCGAATTTCTGCAGTGAGTAATGTTGAACCTGCTTGGCCATCCGATTCTTCCTGCACAGTAGCAGGCTCCGTAAAGTGCCCCGGCTGAAACGCCGATGACCGTCTGAATATTAATATTATTCAGCAGCAGGGTATCCGTCACTCCGCCCGTATACAGCCCCCGGAAAGCGCCGCCCTCCAGTACCAGACAGCCTGGCGTGAGCTCTCTGCCTGATCTTCCGTCCGGGATCCTGTTTAGTATTGTCTCAATATGTCTCATGAACAGCCACCCAATCCTGGAACGTTCTGTCATTTTCATCTGAACAGTGCTATTCTAGCAAATATCAGCCTGAAAGGAAAGGAACAAGATATGATACAGGATATCGCACCGCATACGTTCAATAATGAATATACCCCATCCGCCCCGAAGGATTCGGATTATGTAATCGTGGTTGATGACAGACGGATTCTCCTGAAACAACACGCAGGCGGCCGCCTGATGCTTCCGACTGTCTCGGATCTTCTCCGCGATTCCGATCTCCTCTCTTCCCCTGCTGAATCTGCCTCTGAGGCCGCTGCAGCTCCCACGTCGGTCCCAGACCATTCTGCTTCGGACGAAGTTGCCTCGGACTCCCTTTCACAGACTCTGACCTATCTGTTCTCAATCGACGAGACATGTTTTTTCTTTCTTCCGGAAACGCCCGCCGCACGCGCTCCGTACCAGTATGTGAATGAGATGGTCTCCGCGAGCTGGAGCATGATTATCTTTCATTTGGTGCCGCGACCGCCGTCCAGCTGGCGCAGTGGTACACGCTCCACCATTTCTGCGGAAAATGCGGTGTCGCGACGGTCCATTCAACAACAGAGCGTGCCGTCATCTGTCCGAAGTGCGGCCATATTTACTACCCTCGGATTTCACCGGTCGTGATCATCGCGATCACAGACAGGGATCGGATCCTGCTGACAAAATACAGCCGGAAAGGTACAAAGCGTCACTCCCTGGTAGCCGGCTTTGTTGAAATCGGGGAAACGCTCGAGGATGCCGTACGCCGGGAAACGATGGAGGAGGTTGGTCTTCGGGTGAAAAATATCCGGTATATCGAATCGCAGCCGTGGGCGTTTTCTTCCTCTCTGATCTCCGGTTTTGCCGCTGAGGTCGACGGCGATCCGACCGTGCACCTCAACACAGACGGAAAAGACGAGCTCGCCTCCGCGGAATGGATACCGAGAGACGAGCTCGCCTGTGAGGATCATTCTGTTTCCCTGACCTGGGATATGATTGGAAAATTCCGCAGGCAGGAGCTGTAATGGTTTGCCGCAGTACGCTGCCCGGCTGTCTTGTGTCTCCCGCAGCCCGCTTTCCCCTGCAGATCGCTGACCTTTCGGCCTTTCCGGCTTACCTGTCTCTGATCCGCAGGAGACAGGAACAGCATGCGGAAGCCTGGCGCGGCGCGCTCCTGCGGCAATCGGGCTGTCAGACCTCGTAGTCCAGGCAGGAACGTACCACGGTGTAAGGCCTGACATACGTGTCTGCCACCTTGACGTGGTTCGGATTGACGGCATATCCCTTCAGGGCAGCCGCGTCATCCAGCAGAGCATCCAGCATCATGTCCATGTTGGAGGACGCAAGGCCTTCAATATGGATGTGCATCTCACGAAGCCCGGGAACCACACCGACCAGCTCTTCCAGATGCTCCTTCGCTTCTCTCTTTACCTTCGCTTTCTCCTCTGCCGACAGCTCTTCCTTCAGTTTCCATAATATGACATGACGTACCATTGCTTTCCCCTTTCCGTACAGGACCGGTCAGATGGCCAGTCCCAGCGCTCTTCCAACAAGTGACACAATAAATGCTGCAACCCATGCAATCACACACTGGTTGATTATAACAAAGAACATCCACCTTGTCCCAAGCTCTCTGGCACAGAGGAAACTGCCGCGACGCAGGGCGTGTAGAGCAGGCAGAATACCAGAAGGCAGAAGCCTGCCAGCGGCGTGATCGCTGCCGTGATGGCTGCCCGTGATCCGAACACCAGGTTTAATGTGGAGACTACGCTCTCCTTGGCCATGAAGCCTGCGATCAGGGAGGTCACAATCCGCCAGTCGCCAAGTCCCATTGGCCTGAAGATCGGGGCGACAGCTCCGGCGATAACTGCCAGGATGCTCTTTGAAGAATCCTCCACGATGTTCAGATTCGTCCCAAAGTTCTGGAGGAACCAGATGACGATGGTTGCCAGAAAGATGACCGTGAAGGCTCTCTGAAGGAAATCCTTCGCCTTGTCCCACATCAGCTGAAGGACATTCTTCGGGCTCGGCATGCGATAGTTCGGGAGCTCCATGACAAACGGAACCGCCTCGCCGCGGAATGTCGTTTTCTTAAAGATCCATGCAACCAGCACGCCGGTCAGGATCCCCATCAGGTACAGAAGGACAACGACAAGCCCTGCATGCTTTGGGAAAAACAGAACCGACAGAAAGACATAGATCGGAACCTTTGCCGAACAGCTCATAAAAGGAGTCAGCAGAATGGTCATCTTCCTGTCCCGCTCTGATGGAAGGGTTCTCGATGCCATGACGCCCGGCACCGTACATCCGAATCCGACCAGCATCGGAACGATCGAGCGGCCGGAAAGGCCAATCTTCCGGAGTGGCTTGTCCATCACGAATGCCACCCTCGCCATGTAGCCGGAGTCCCCAGAATCGACAGGAAAAAGAACAGGACGACGATGAGCGGGACGAAGCTCAGGACTGTTCCCACCCTCCGAAGATCGCATCGCTCACCAGCGATCTGATCCAGCTGCTTGCCCCAGCCTGCTCGAGCAGCGCTGACACCTGCGCGCCGAGAGCGTCGATCCCCGTCTGAAGCAGGTTCTGCAAAAAGGCACCGATCACGTTGAAGGTCAGGTAAAACACAAGCCCCATAATCAGGATAAACATCGGGATTGCGGTGAACTTTCCCGTCAGGATCTTATCAATCTTCTGCGATCTGATATGTCCCTTGCTTTCTCTGGGTTTCACCACACAGGCATCGCAGACCCTGTTGATAAAATCAAAGCGCATATCCGCCATCGCGGCTGCACGGTCAAGCCCTCGTTCCTTCTCCATCTGCTGAACAATGTGCTCGATCATCTCTTTCTCGTTCTGATCAAGATCCAGCCTGTTGATGACACGCTCATCCCCCTCGACAACCTTCGAGGCTGCAAACCGGAGCGGAATATCCGCTTTCTGGGCATGATCCTCGATCAGATGCATGATGCCGTGCAGGCATCTGTGGACAGCGCCCCCGTCCTCGGACTCGGAGCAAAAATCCTGTCTGCCGGGCCGCTCCTGGTATTTTGCCACATGGATGGCATGGTCGATCAGCTCGGAAATGCCTTCGTTCTTGGCAGCCGAGATCGGAACGACCGGCACGCCAAGCATCTCCTCCATCTTGTTAATCAGAATAGAGCCGCCGTTCTCCCGAACCTCGTCCATCATATTCAGGGCGATGACCATCGGAATGTTCAGCTCCATCAGCTGCATCGTCAGATACAGGTTCCGCTCAATGTTCGTTGCGTCCACGATGTTGATGATGCCCTTCGGATGATTGTCCAGGATAAACTGTCTG
>ERZ791624.1384-NODE-1384-length-11404-cov-1.664111_pt1 | contig 11404 bp, 9 predicted proteins | sample MGYA00510058_ERZ791624 | MGnify/ENA primary metagenome ERZ791624 (study PRJEB30046, sample SAMN00715158) | human gut metagenome | study: EMG produced TPA metagenomics assembly of the A metagenome-wide association study of gut microbiota in type 2... | reverse complement strand
GATGGAGTCCTTTGTTCCCCCCCCCCTGGCCCACGCCCCTGCCCAGCGCCATCTCGATCGCGGAGCGGGCCTTCTCATAGTTCTCAATGTAGGTTTTCCCGCCGATCCCTGCGCCGATGCTCAGCGTAATGCTGACTTCATTCCCGATGTTGATGGTCTTGACCGATTCCAGCACAGAAAAATGATCGGCCATCAGCGCGTCAAGGCTCTTCCGGTTGAAGACAACCATGTACTTGTCCTTCTCGAGCTTCTTCGGAAGGCAGTCGTACGATGTAAAGTACTTCATGATCTGCCGGTCCACCAGGACGCTGATCAGGGAGCTGTGCACCTCGTCAACCCCCTCCAGCGCTTCATCATAATTGTCCAGGTCCACCAGGGCCACTGCAAACCGCTGATCCCGGTTTTCCTGACGCAGCCGATTCAAGTCTGTCTCATCCAGGAAATAGATGATATAGAAATAACTGCTCTCGCCATCCCTTGCTTCCCTGGAGATCAGCTCCGTCCCGTCAATCAGATCATCAATCACGATCCGCTGCACGTGAGCGCGAAAGTCCATATTCTCATAGTGGACCTGTACATCCTTATCCCACTCCGCGGCAGGAAATGTATCCTGCTGAAGCTCCGGAAACAGGGTGGCGATATTCTTATCGTAGTCCTCAGGCTTCTTTGACAGCTCGCAGAGCCTGTCATTCATCCACAGAATTCGGCCGTCCGCCGACACAATCGTCACGGGAAGCTCAATCTGACGCAGGATTTCCTCCTGTTTCTGTCCGAAGCTCGTTGCAAAGTCAACCAGCCCCCTCAGGATTCTCGGCCGGTAATACAGATAAACTCCGAGGATCAGCACAAAGTAGCAGCAGGTAAAAAGCAGCGTCACGATGCCCGCGTTTGTACTGATCCTGAAATTGAACGCCACCAGCACAACGAGGGAAAGGGACAGCACGACGCTCCAGCTCCAGTGCATCCCCAGATTCCCGCTGTATCTGATCCGTGGGTTATTTTTCATGCCAATATCCTACCATTCTTTCCGCAGATTCCGCCACCCGCGCTGCCGGGTGCCGCCTGCTCAATAACGGAATACCGCAACTCCGTACGCCGGCAGGTCATATGCGAACGAATACAGTTTGCCATCGCATTCGCTCTCGACAGCCTTGTACATCACCGGATGGCTCGTCCCACGGCCGCCGAAGCGTGCCTCGTCCCCATCGAGCACCAGCCGGTACGTGCACTTTTTCACGCAGCCGACACGGTAATCCGGCCGTGCTACCGGCGTAAAGTTGATGACAAAGAGCAGGTTACTCTTCCCGTCCTCGGAATGACGCAGAAAGCTGTAGATGCTGCGGTCTGCATCATCCGCATTGATCCACTCAAATCCACGCGGGTCACAGTCTGCATCATACATAGCCGGCGTTTTTTTATAAAGATGCAACAATTCCGTCACAAAGTCAAGCATCTGCCTGTGCCTGGGCTGCTGAAGAAGAAACCAGTCCAGTTCCCTGTCTTCCGACCACTCGCGTTCCTGCGCGAAATCCTGCCCCATAAACAGCAGCTTCTTGCCCGGATGTCCGAACATGTATGTGTAGCCGCACTTCAGATTGGCAAATTTGTCATCATAAAGGCCCGGCATCTTGTTGATCATCGAACACTTCAGATGGACAACCTCATCATGTGAAAGCACCAGGCAGTACTTCTCGGAATACGCGTACGTCATCGCAAATGTCAACTTGTTATGATTGAACTTGCGGAAATACGGATCCAGCTTCATATACTCGAGGAAGTCATGCATCCAGCCCATGTTCCACTTCATCGAGAAGCCCAGCCCGTCGTCCTCCGGTCTGCCCGTGACCTTCGGCCATGCCGTCGATTCCTCGGCAATCATCATGACCCCCGGGTGCTTGCCCCGGACAACGGAATTCAGGTGCTTGAAGAATTCAATCGCCTCAAGATTCTTATTGCCGCCATACTTGTTCGGTACCCACTGTCCGTCCTTGCGGCCATAGTCCAGATACAGAATGGAAGCCACCGCGTCGACCCGAAGGCCGTCCACATGGAACTCCTCGATCCAGTAGAGCGCATTGGCAATCAGGAAGTTCTTGACCTCAGACTTGCCGAAATCAAAGACCTTCGTTCCCCAGTCCGGGTGTTCTCCCTTGCTGGGTCCGCATATTCATAGCACGGTGTCCCGTCAAACTCCGACAGCCCATGGGCGTCCTTCGGAAAATGAGCGGGCACCCAGTCCAGAATCACGCCAATGCCGTGGCTGTGCAGGTAATTCACCAAATAGGCGAAATCCTCCGGGGTCCCGTACCGGGATGTCGGCGCGTAGTAGCCCGTTACCTGATAGCCCCAGGAGCCATCAAACGGATGTTCCGCGACCCCCATCAGCTCGATGTGCGTGTAGCCTGTCTTCAGAAGATAGTCGGTGATGGAATGCGCAAAATACCGGTAATTGTAGAATCCATCCTCATGCTCACCGTGCGGGTGGCGCATCCAGCTCCCGATATGGCACTCATAGAGGAAATCGGCGCCTTGTCCTGGACAAAGTCATTCTGCCTCCTCATCCATCTTCCGTCCGTCCATTTGATCGAGCCCAGATCCGCGATGATGGAAGCCGTCCCCGGGCGGTACTCTGCCTGATTCGCATAAGGATCAGCCTTATACAGCTTTCTGCCATCCTGTGTGTAGATCAGATACTTGTACATCTGCCCCGGCTGTGCCGACTCGACAAAGGTCTCCCAGATCCCGGAGGCTCTTTCTTCTCCATCGGAATATTGCTTTCATTCCAGCCGTTGAACTCTCCGATCAGCGTGACAGCCGCCGCATGAGGCGCCCACACAGCAAAGTGAATGCCCTTCCTTCCCTTGTACGTTGAGGGATGCGCACCCAGTTTTTTATAGATGTCATAGTGAACACCCTTGTCAAACAGATACTGATCCAGATCCCCGATAAACTCAGGACCCTTCTCCGGAACCTTCTCTGCCGTTTTCTTCTTCGGCTCTGGCGCTGCTGTCACCTTTTTCGGCTCTGGCGATGCCGTCACCTTCTTCGGCTCTGCTGCCGCCGTCACCTTCTTCGGTTCCGTTTTCCCAGCCTGTTTCTTTTTCATCGCTTCGCTTCCTCCCTGATTGAGCAGATAAACTGCACAGCCGTCCGCCGGCAGCGTGACGTGAAGCTGTCCCTGTTCCTTCTTAACTTCATCCAGCGACAGCAGGTCAACCACGGTATCTCCTATATCCGGAATCCGGATCCACAGCTCGGCAGGCTGATTGTCGTTATTGACCGCAACCACAACCGCTTCCTGATCCCCGATTCTCGCAAACGCATACTGCCGGTTTGTCAGAAGCAGTTCTCTGTACCGACCATTTCCAATCACCGGATACTCCTGACGGAGCCATCCTAGTTTCTCCAGGAATTCATTCAGCCCCGGAACGGGCGGGTTCTGACTGATCTTCTCCAGGTCGATCTGAGGCCGAAGCCCCCAGTCCCCGTCTTCCTTCCTTCCGCCGATGCCCCACTCTGACCCGTAATATATAGACGGATCGCCCGGCAGTGTATAAAGAAGCGTATACAGCGGGAAAAGCTGTTTTTTATCACTCAGCTTCTCCACAACCCTCGAAACATCATGGTTGTCCGCAAAGGAGTACAGCACCCGGCCTCTGTATATCCCGCCATTCTCATCGAACTGTCTCCGGATGGTATGGGCAATCTCGAAGTAATTGTGCGACTCATGGCCGGACCAGAGTCCCTTGTTCAGCTCATAGTTTGTGACAGAATGCAGCATCTCCGGATTTGCCCAGCGCGCATAGTCGCCGTGGATGACCTCTCCCATCAGCCAGAAATCCGGCTTTTTCTCCAGAACCACATGGCGCATCTCCCGGAGAAAATCAAAATCAAGGCAGTCCGCGCAGTCCAGCCGGATGCCGTCAATATCAAACGTATCGATCCAGAAACGAATCACATCAAACAGGTAGTTCTTCACCTCCGGATTTCTGAGGTTCAGATTGACCAGATCGCCCGATCCCCTCCACGTCTCATAGGAGAATCCGTCATGATAAGCGCTGTCCCAGCCAAAATTGATGCCCTTGTACCAGTCCTTGTATCTTGACTGCTCCCGGTTTTTCTGGATATCCAGAAATGCGAAAAATTCACGTCCCGTATGGTTGAAGACCCCGTCTACGACCACCCGGATGCCCGCCTCATGGCAGGAGCGGACGAACGCCTTGAAATCTTCCTGGTCTCCAAGACGTCTGTCCACCATCCGGTAATCGATTGTGTCGTACCCATGCCTGGATGACTCAAAGAGCGGCCCGATATAGATCGCCCCGACATGCAGATCCTTCAGATGCGGAATCCATCCATTCAGCTTCCTGAGACGGTGTACCACCTCTCCTCCATGATTCTCATGAGGCGCTCCCAGAAGTCCCAGTGGATAGATATGATAAAAAACTGTGTTATTGTACCATTCGCTCAATGGTGCCACCCATCCTTTCCCGCACTTTCCGCAGCTTTTTTACAGCACCCAGGACTTTCAGCAACCCACTTAAAAGAGCTGCCGTCAGCCTGCTAATAATTATATGATTTGCACAAACATAAGTCAACGAAAGCCCCATTTCCGGGCAAACCTGCCTGCCCGGGGTTCTTCTGTATTCCTGCATTCTCTCATCCGTCTGCCAGTTGCGCGTGCTTTCAAATAGATGCAGCGGACGTATAAGGGTATATACGCATACAGGCACCGGAAAAGGGTTCTCCCGTTTTTCCGATGCCTGTATGTCTGCTGTCATTCAGCGTACTGTCCTGCAGCCTGTATCAGCTGTCTCTGATGCTGCCGTCTCAGCGGTCTTCCCTGAAGTACGGAAGCCCCAGAGCGGCCGGCGGCTGGTTCTCCTTCTTGTTCAGCATACTCATGATGATGAGCACCGCAATCGTGACAAGATAAGGGACATCTTGTAGATTTCCTTGATAGCCATGTTGGTTCCGGTCGGGATGTACAGATACAGGATGTACAGGCCGCCGAACAGGATGGAGGCAAAAATGCTCAGATCCGGTCTCCAGACTGTGAAGATGACCAGTGCGATGGCAAGCCAGCCTCTGTCACCAAAAGCGTTGTTCGACCATACACCGGACGCATAGTCCATGACGTAGTACAGGCCGCCGAGTCCTGCGATCATGGATCCGACGCAGGTCGCGATGTATTTGTACTTCGAGACATTGATCCCGGCCGCGTCCGCCGTGCCCGGGTTCTCCCCGACCGCCCGCAGCTGAAGACCGAGCCTGGTCTTTCTCAGAAACAGCGCAGCCAGGATTGCAATGATGATCGCCGTGTACGCCAGGAAGCCGTATGAGAACAGCAGCTTTCCGACCACTCCCGTCTTACCCGCAAACGGAAGCGTCTTCTGGAAGCACCCGGAGGTTGCCCGAAGGGATATGGACGGGACATCTGACCCGGTCAGCTTGATCAGCGCCCCGCCGAAGAAGTTACCGAATCCGACACCGAAGGTCGTCATTGCAAGACCGGTCACGTTCTGGTTTGCCCTCAGATTGACCGTCAGGAAACAATAGAGCAGTCCCATCAGGAACGACCCCAGAAGCGAACAGAGAATCGGGATCGCGATCCCAAGGAACGGATTGATGGACGCATTCACAGCCGTCAGGTGGTTCTCATAGAAGAAAGACCCGATGACGCCCGAGATGGCACCGACGTACATGATGCCCGGAATACCAAGGTTCAGGTTTCCGGATTTCTCGGTGAGCGTCTCACCCGTACTGCCGAGCAGAAGCGGAATACTCTGTTTGACCGCACTTGGAATAAACGCTACAAAGTTAAACATTTATTTCGCCTCCTTCTTCCGGACAATTCTGTACTGGATGAAGAACTCGCATCCAATCAGGAAAAAGATGATGATGCTCGTCAGGATATCCGAGAATGACTCATTGAGGTTAAAGTTCGTCGCTACCTCGCCGGCCCCCTTGGACATGAACGTAATCAGGAAACTCGTAAAAATCATGCCAAATGGATTGAACTTTGCCATCCACGCAACCAGGACAGCTGTAAATCCCCGTCCGTTTGCAAGGGTCGTCGTGATGGTATGATCCGATCCCGCGACAAGCATGAAACCGGTCAGTCCGCAGATGGCGCCGGACAGCAGCATCGTCCGGACAATGACTCTTCCGACCCGGATACCGACATATCTTGCCGTATTCTGGCTCTCTCCGACAACTGCCAGCTCATATCCATGCTTGCTGTACTTCATATAGCAGAAGATAAAGACAGTCACCGCCGCCGCGACAATGACGGTCAGCAGGTACTTGTACCGCCCGATCACCGGCAGCCATCCGGCGTGGCTGGCCTGGTTGATGATGCCGACCTTTCCGGAGCCCTTCGGCTTCTCCCACAGGATGATGAAATATGCGCAGAGCTGAATGGCAACATAGTTCATCATCAGGGTGAACAGGGTTTCATTGGTGTTCCACTTCGCCTTGCAGACCGCCGGGATCAGTCCCCAGATGCCTCCGGCAATGACCGCCGAGACAAGGCTGAGCAGGATCACCAGCCCGTTCGGCAGGCGATTCCCAAGCGTAATCATGCAGGCAGCCGTTGCGAGGCAGCCGATCATGACCTGTCCCTCGCCCCCGATGTTCCAGAACTTCATCCGAAACGCCGGCGCCATCGCCAGGGAGATCAGAAGAAGGACTGAAAGATCCTGCATCATAACCCAGAACCGTCTCTGCGAGGCAAAACTCCCGCCGAAGATGGTCACCATAACACCAATCGGGCTTTCCCTTGTCAGTGCCCAGGTGACAACCGCACATACAAGGATGGCACAAAGAAGCGCAAACGCTCTGAACGCCATCGCCTTGTACCAGGAGATCGCCGGCCTCTTTACAATATGAAGTCCCGTACCGTTTTTCGTCTTTTTCTTCATGATGCGCCTCCCAGTGAAGTCATCAGCAGGCCGACTTCATTCTTGTTTGCCGTTCGCCCGTCCAGGATGCCGGACACCTTTCCTCCGCACAGGACAAGAATCCGGTCCGCCAGTTCCAGAAGCACATCCAGGTCCTCGCCGACATAGACAACCGCCACGCCCTTTTCCTTCTGCCTGTTCATCAGGTCATAGATGACATAGGACGAATTGATATCCAGTCCTCGCACCGCGTATGCCGTCAGAAGGACGGTCGGATTGGATGCGATCTCGCGCCCGACAAGCACCTTCTGGACGTTGCCGCCCGAAAGTCTTCTGACCGGAGTGGAAAGGCCGGGTGTGTCGACGGAAAGCTCCTCGACGACCTCCTTCGCCAGATTCTGTGGAATCTTCCGGTCCGTAAACGGCCCCTTGCCCTTTCGGAAGGAGCGTAGCATCATGTTGTCTGTCAGATCCATGTTCCCGACCAGTCCCATACCGAGCCGGTCTTCCGGGACAAATGAAAGCGCGACGCCCATCTCGGCGATCGCCTCGGGATCTTCCCCTACAAGGCTGCTCTTTTTGCCATTGTCATCAATATAGGTAATCTCTCCGGAATCGATCTTCTGCAGACCTGCGATCGCCTCGAGAAGCTCCCTCTGGCCGCTCCCGGAAATCCCCGCAATTCCCAGAATTTCCCCCGAGCGAATATCGAAGGAGACGTCATCCAGCTTCCGGATGCCGTCCGCACTGCTGACCGTCAGGCCCTTCACAACGATCCTCGGCTTCGCATCCTTCGGCTCCGGACGCTCGATGTCCAGCTTCACGGCATGGCCGACCATCATGTCGGTCATCTCCTGTGTGTTGGTCTCTGAGGTCTTCAGGTTACCGATGAACTTTCCCTTATTCAGGATATCCACCCAGTCGGAGATCTCCAGCACCTCATTCAGCTTGTGCGTGATGATGATGATCGCCTTCCCGCCCTTCTTCATGTTCCGAAGGACATCGAAGAGACGCTCTGTCTCCTGGGGCGTCAGAACGGCTGTCGGCTCATCCAGGATGAGGATATCCGCCTTGCGATACAGCATCTTCACGATCTCAACCGTCTGTTTCTGAGAGACAGACATATCATAGATCTTCTGATTCGGATCCAACTCAAAGCCGTACCTGTCGCAGATCTCGGAAATCCGCCTTGAGGCCGCCTTCAGGTCGAACCTTCCCTCATTCAGCCCGAGGATGATGTTCTCAGTCGCCGTCATGACGTCCACGAGCTTGAAGTGCTGATGAACCATGCCGATTCCCAAATCCAGAGCGTCCTTCGGAGAGTGGATAAATTCCTCCCTGCCGTTGATGTAGATATGGCCGGAATCCGGGTAGTAGATACCGGAAAGCATGTTCATCAGCGTTGTCTTTCCGCTTCCGTTCTCCCCCAGAAGAGAGAGAATCTCCCCCTTGTAGATGTCGATCGACACGTGATCGTTCGCAACTACCTTTCCGAATGTCTTGGTAATGCCGCGCATGCTGACGGCGGGCTGTTTGTTATCCACTGTCTCACCTTCCCTTCACTGAAGAAGGCAGCACAGGTCTTGCTCCCGTACTGCCCTCCTCTTAATTGTCAGAGACGATCTCTCTGCCTGGTATTCAATGTGTCATCAGCCAAAGTTGGTATCCAGAAGCTTGATGCCATCAATGCCGGCTGCATTGTCCGCGTCAACCAGATCGAAGTACGGAGCACTTCTGTATTCAGACTCGTGGAAATATCCATCCGACACGACCTTGGTATCAGGCGTGTAATTGTCATCGGTATCTACATCCGCCAGATAGCTGTCGTCAAGTGCTGCGCCCTTGAACGTGAAGGCGGAGGTGTCAAATACATGAACGGTACCTGCCTCAAGCTCCTTGGTAACCTCGTCAAGCTTCTCCTGGGTTCCCTCTGCAGCGACATTCGTATTGAGATCTGTCAGCTTGACAGAGCCGCTTGAAAGTGTTCCTGTCCAGTCTGCCGGGATCTCCTTGCCCTCTGCAACAGACTGCATCATAAACTTCATGTACGGAGCCCAGTCAATTCTGGAAGAAATCAGATATGTGTTCGGGCATGCATCCTGCGTGGAACCATTGTAGGAGACATCCGGAACGCCTGCTTCCTCGCAGGCTGTAGGAGCACCCATGGAGTCTGCATGCTGGGAAATGAGCACGCAGCCGTCGTTGATCAGGTTCTTTGCGCCTTCCTTCTCAGCCGTCTCATCATACCAGGATCCGGTGAAGGTGACCTCCATCGTTGCGCTCGGGCACTGAGATCTTGCACCAAGGAAGAAGGATGTGAATCCGGAGATAACCTCTGCGTAAGTGAAAGCGCCGACATAGCCGATCTTCGCCTTGTCTTCGGTGATCTTGCCGTCCTTGATCATCTCATTGAGCTTCATGCCTGCTGCGACACCAGCCAGATAGCGGCCTTCATAGATGGCAGCGAAAGCGTTGTGGTAGTTGCTCAGGCCTTCGGTGTGTGCCTTCGTTCCGGTTGCATGGCAGAACTGGACATCCGGGTACTCCTGGGCTGCCTGGATCATGTAGTCCTCATGTCCGAAGCTGTCCGCAAAGACTGCCGCGCATCCCTGATCTGCAAGATCTGCCGCCGTCTCGTAGCACTCCTGGCCTTCCGGGACATTGGTCTTCAGGATAATCTGGTCATCTGAAAGACCGAGCTCCTTTGCTGCTTCCTTCGCTCCGTTGATGAAGTTCAGGTCGTAAGTTGAATTCTCATCGTGAAGGAAAATGAAGCCGAACTTCATGTCGGACGGAATCGTTACATCCGCCTCCGTCTCAGCTCCCGCAATAAAGGCGCCGCCGCTTGCCTGGCCCTCCGTCTGGGCTTCTGTCTCCCCCGCAAATGCCGGGCTGCAGGCCGTTGCAGCCATTGCCAAACTCAGAAACACAGCAATCTGTTTTTTCATCCTCACTACCTCCTGGCGTCAGCAAAAACGCAAAATTAATAAGGAACTAGCTAGAGTATAACAGCGGGTTTTGTCAGTGTCAATGAACGATATCACCATGAATTCAAAATATTTTTATATAAGCTGACAAAATGTTAGATTATCGTCCCAATATCTTAATATTTTCTGTCCGAACGCACAAACCAGAATCATTCCGGATTGTCTGCCATCTTTCGCAATGATTCCGGTATTATATATATGTTACCGAAGATCTTTTGCTCTTAGGATGACCCTGTTCTGTTCGTCGTAGCGCTTTTTCGCAGACTGGATCCTGCGGAAGAACTTCTGTGAATTCCGGATTGCACGGCTCGTCAGCTCAACAACATTGGTGATCGATACCTGTTCGCCCGACTTGGCTGCTGCATCCAGCCTTGCCCTGAGCGCTTCCCTTGCGTCTTCCGAGAGCGTGCAGTCCTGGCTCTCCGCGTAAAGCTGACCGAAATTCACCAGATCCTGGCTGCTGAACACCGGAATGTAGATCTGTGCCGTGAACTTCATCGTAAAGCGCGGATGCCGCATCAGAAGGTCATGAATATACCGCTGTTCATCCTCCAGGATCATAATCATTCCGTCCGTCCGGAATTCCATCGCCGTCGTCAGCTGGTCGACAATGCTGTCTTCCAGATCTCCGGCCTCCTCGACAATCAGAACCCCTCCCGCAATCTTTGCGATCGTTGCCGCAATGTCCTTGCGGTTCAGATCAGCCGCATAAATCCGCGCCATCTTGACCGAATGCGTTCCCATGTCCTCCGCGACGGCCTTTGCGATGCCCGTCGCGATCGTCGTTTTTCCACAGCCATGGCCGCCCAGAATCAGGACATTCCTGTGCGGGATGTCCGGTCTCCATTCCGGCTCTCTGCCTGCTCGATCGCTTTTGCGATCTGTTCCTCCAGATTTCCGATCCCGAGAAATCCCGAGAACAGCTCTCTCTGGTAAGGCTTCAGATAAGATCTGCCGGCTGCCACCTGCGGTTCTCTGACATCCGTCTGCGGAAGGACCTCGCGCATGGACTGCTCAGAAGTCAGCCCGACAGCCTCTTCCTTTGAGACAGCATGCGGCTGTTCTTCCCGCTTGTCCGACATCCCGAGCGAATGAGTGTCCACAGACGGCTGCGCCTCCGGTGCCTGCCTTGATGCCTCCGCACGGGCTGCGGCTGCCTGCTCAAAAGGCTGAATCCCATTTTCCGGCTGCCCCTGCGTACCGGTGTTTTTCCTGCGGCCTCTTCCTTGACCTGCGCTTCAGCCTCCGATGCAATTTGCTCCGCAACTCTCTCCCCGGCTGTCTGTGCCTTCAGTTCTCTCTGACGGAACTGTTCGTGGAGCTTTGCGATTTCCGCTGTCGGAAGAACTCTCGTCTTCGCATCCAGGATATCCTCTACCGGCCTGGTCTTCCAGTCATCTGAGCCGAAAGATGCCGGCTGCGGTTCTTCTGTGACTGCTGATGCCTGCGCTGCTGCATCCACCGGCTTCGGTTCTTCTGCGGCTGCTGATGCCTGCGCTGCTGCATCCACCGGCT
>ERZ791624.1383-NODE-1383-length-11413-cov-1.845043_pt1 | contig 11413 bp, 22 predicted proteins | sample MGYA00510058_ERZ791624 | MGnify/ENA primary metagenome ERZ791624 (study PRJEB30046, sample SAMN00715158) | human gut metagenome | study: EMG produced TPA metagenomics assembly of the A metagenome-wide association study of gut microbiota in type 2... | reverse complement strand
AAATTTTTTGTAGAAATTCCTCATAGTTAATGGAAGTCCAGATTGCCTTATCAACTGAAACACGTAGCTTGGCTTTCCAACTGGTGCCACGATGATATTCGATGTTCTCTTTATAGCTTTTACCTTTTTCTCCGGTTGGCATACTGGTGGCAAGTCCATTTTCATGGCAGATACGATTACTGATCCGGCAGATTTTATGGTAGCTCCGCTTATTGGAAACATATTTGTGATAATCAACAAAACTTGCTGCATTAAAGATGATGTGGTTATGAATGTGGTTTTTGTCAACATGGGTACTGATCACGTATTCATATTTTCCTTTCAGTACTTCGTCTGCAAATTGTTGTCCTAAGCGATGGGCAGTTTCGGCATCAACTTCTCCAGGTTTAAATGACTGAATCAGATGAAATGCCAGGTTATCACCTTTGTCCATTCCATTCTTTTTCGTCATTTCTCTAGTCATGGAAAATTCAAGATCTGCAGTTTCCGGGGAACAGCCAAAACTGGAAACTAACAGTTTTTCATCTGTTTTATCTGGATTCGTGATGTAGTCCAGAGCTTTCTTGTCTGTTACTTTAATTGGGAAGATCTTAAGATACGCCATAGTTCTTTCACCATCTCTTTCAATTCTTTCATTTCCTCCGGGTATAGATCTCCGGTGGTATTTACCTTTTTTGCAATCTGATTGATATTTACGCCAATCTTGTGCATTTCCTCATACTGTTTCTTCAGCGGAGTAGTGTCGGTGTTGACGATGTAACCGTCGATTGCCATTTTACGAAGATAAGCTCCCATGTTTTTGGTCTTTGATTCAATCATCTTTCTGCGGATAAGCTTCCGCTCTTCTTCTGTGACATAAAAATGGATTTCTTTGTTTCGCTTTCTTTCAGCCATTGGTGGGTTCTCCTTTCTGAGAGGGCAGTAGTATCGTTGCTTTCAGCGTTTTTTCAATTTAGGGCAGGGTACCCTGAATTGGGATTTTTCGGAAGTGTATCCTCACTTCCTGTCCTTGCTGTTTTACCCCTCTATTAGCTAAAGTCAGAAGAATAAGAGAAATGCAAAAGAATTTGGCATGTAGTATGACATACGAAAATGTGGTATGATTATGGACAGGATATCAGAAGAATCAGGAGTTGAAAAGATTGTGAAGACGGAAGAAATCTTTGAATACGTGCAGAAACAGTACGGTACAGTTCCGGAATATTTATGGAGTAAATCGCCAGACAGTGCGGTACTTCGTCATAAAAATGGAAAATGGTATGCAGTATTCATGACAGTTGAGAAATCTAAGTTGGGATTAGAGGGAAATGAGCTGGTTGACATCATGGACGTAAAGTGCGATCCAGAAATGACCAGCATGATTATTCAGACTTATGGATTTTTACCAGGATATCATATGAATAAGCAGCACTGGATCACGATTTTACTGGATGGTTCAGTCAGTGAAGCAAAGACATTGGACTTTTTAGATATGAGCTATGACCTGATTGACGGAACAGACAGAAAGGAAGAAAAATGAGAACAGCGATAGTATATGCATCTGTGCATCATGGAAATACAGAAAAATTAGCAAAGAGGATCGCAGAAGAATGTCAGGTGGATTTGATTGATGCTGTGATACAGCCAGATGCAGATCTGAGCAGTTATGATATGATTGGGTTTGCATCAGGAATCTATTTTTCAAAGTTTCATCAGTCGATATTGGAATTTGCAGAGAAGAATCTACCGAACGACAAAAAGATATTTCTGATCTGTACTTATGGTGGAAGTGCGAATTATAAATCCATAGAGCAGATTTTGGATAAAAAACATGCCAGTGTGGTTGGAAAATTTGGCTGTAAAGGGTATGACACATTCGGACCATTTAAACTGGTTGGAGGTATTGCAAAAGGACATCCGAATGAAGAAGATATGAAAAACGCAGTGGACTTTGTAAAAGGAGTACACTAATTTTTGAGCAAAAGGAAAACCGGGGATTTTACTCCTCGGTTTTCTGGCTGTTATGCTTCAGTCTTCAACTTGAAAAATATCTTCTACAGGCACTTTCAGGTAATGTGCCAGCCGGATTGCAATCTCAAGAGAGGGATTACGTTCTCCACGTTCGATGCGGCCTATAGTCTGACTGCAGGAACCTATGGCTTCAGCCAAATCTGCTTGAATGAGATTCCGTTCTTCACGAATATCTTTTAGTGTATTATTGATTGCCATTCAATCACTTCCTTTGCTTATTGTTATCAGCAGAATTGTGAACCTGCTGTTGAAATCTAATGGAATCCCGGAATTTCTGCACCTTTGCATTTCCCGATTACTTTTCCAAAAATCTTAAAAGAGTCAGATTCCAAAACCTGGATAGGACGATATTTTTGATTTAAAGAAATCAGATAAACACCATCTGGCTCATCGTGTAATTCCTTGATGTAAGTATTGCCGTTGAGATAGAAGATTCCAATTTCACCATTAGCAAGAGAATCTTTTTTCTGAATCCATGCGACATCGCCTGTATGATAAAGTGGCTCCATACTGTCACCGGAGATCCGTACACCAAAGTCAGTCTGCTCAGGAGCAAGGTGTCCTACATCATAAGTTTCTTTTACAGAATCTTCCAGGTAATTTCCAGTACCAGCAGAAACTGGTTCCCAGGTAATTTCTACAGGATGATGGAATGGGATAATCTTTGCAGACAGTGGAGAAAACTTTTTAGAAGCTTTCAAAATATCAGCAAATTCAATCAATTTATTTCTGCCTTCTTCATTTAATCCACTCATAATTTATATGGGTTTTCTCCAAAGAAGGATTCATATATATCTTCGATATCAAGTAACTGGCAAAGTGTCAGGAAAACATGTAAAGCTGGTTCTCGTGCATTGGTCTCCCATTTGGAGATTGCTTTTGTAGTGACCTGAATACCTTCTTGAGAAAGCAGGTCTACCAGATCTGATTGAGAGTATCCTTTCTTTTTTCTATTTTCTGCTAATATTTCCCCGAAATCACGCATTTGTTCGCCTCATTTCTATTTGAATTTTCTATATGCATTATACCGTATGTTAGAAATAAAATCAACAATAATCTCCGAAATGGAGAAAATGCAACCAATATGTCGCTTGACTATCTCCGGAATGTCGATATATACTAAACATACAGAAATTGATAAGAATTATGTTGAAGGAAACAGCTGGGAGGTGAAAAGTTTGAGTGAGCGTGTGATCCTGCATAGTGATATGAACTGTTTTTACGCCAGTGTAGAAATGCTACATCATCCGGAATTTGCCGGAATGCCTCTGGCAGTAGGTGGCGATCCGGAAGCCCGGCATGGAATTGTACTGACAGCAAATTATATCGCCAAGAAAAAAGGAGTAAAAACCGGAATGGCATTATGCAAGGCGAAACAGGTTTGCCCGGAAATTATTTTTGTACCGCCACGGATGGATTTATATTTGCGATTTTCACAAATGGCAAGAGAAATCTATTCAGAGTATACAGACAAAATTGAGCCATATGGAATTGATGAAGCCTGGCTGGATGTATCAGGCAGTGGAAATCTGAAAGGAAGCGGAATGACAATTGCGAGAGAAATCAGCCATCGGATTAAATACGAACTTGGAGTAACAGTGAGTATTGGAATTTCCTGGAATAAGATTTATGCGAAACTAGGCTCGGATTATAAAAAGCCGGATGCAATCACAGAGTTTAATCGAGAAAATTATAAAGACAGGATATGGCATCTTCCTGCGTCAGATTTGCTTTATGTCGGAAGACAGACAAATAAGAAATTGCAAAAACTTGGAATCCGGACAATCGGGCAACTTGCGGAATCAGACGAAAAGTTGTTAGAGAGCCATTTTGGAAAAATAGGAAATGTATTATGGGCTTTCGCAAATGGCTGGGATGAAGATCCGGTTTGCAAGGAAGGGTATGAAGCTCCAGTAAAGTCGATAGGTAATAGCACTACAACACCGAGAGATCTGGAAAATGATCTGGATGTCTGGATCATTCAAATAGCATTGGCAGAAAGTGTAGCTGCACGATTGCGGAAACATGGATTTAAATGCAAAACAGTAGAAATTACAGTTCGAGATAATGGATTGTATAGTTTTTCCAGACAGATACATTTACGACAGCCAACGAATATTACAAACGAGATTGTAACTGCAGCATTTCAGCTATTTAAAGATAATTATAAATGGGAACATCCCATTAGAAGCCTGGGAATCCGAGCTGCGGATCTTGTGTTAGATGATATTCCCGTGCAGTTGGATTTATTTGGAAATCAGGAGAAAAAGGAAAAGTTAGAGAAGCTGGATCGTACTGTAGATGAGATCAGACGACGGTTTGGTTATTTCAGTATACAGCGAGCGGCAATGTATCAGGATAAAGTCTTATCCCACTTAGACGCTGGTACGCACACGATCCATCCACACAGTTATTTTCATGGGTAATTGGAGGGATAGATTTGAAAAAAGCATTAACCAGAAAACAGAAAGAAAGTTATCAATGTATTTTGAATTATACGAAGGAGCATGGATACCCGCCGACAGTCCGGGAATTTGGAGAGTTGATCGGGGTGAAATCAACATCATCTGCTTTTTTCAGAATCAAGCAGTTGGAGCAAAATGGATATATCCGCAGAATCCCGGCATCACCAAGAGCAATCGAGATTTTATAGTGAGGTGTCGGCATGAACAAAGTATATGTAGATGTAGTGGCAGAGTTTCGGAAAGACGGACAGCTGGTTCCTATATTTTTTACATGGGAAGATGGAAGAAAATATAACATCGACAGAATTTTGAAAATCGAGCGATGTGCCAGCAGAAAGGCAGGCGGTGTAGGAATGTGTACACCTGTATGATACAGGGGCAGGAAAGTCACTTGTTTTATGAAGTGGATAAATGGTTTATGGAGAGAAAAACAGCATAAGGAGAGATAAGTATAGACGATATTATTTGGATTATTAACCGGCAGGGATAGTCACTTTCCCTTTATATTCCTGCAGGCTTTATATAAGAAGAAGGATTCCGGTCAGCAAAGGCAACTCCCACAATGCCTTTTGGATATCTGCTTCTGCAAATTGTAGTAAGTAATTGCTTCCCATCAAAATCATGGGGAAAGCGAACTGGGCTGAAAGACCGCCAGTTAGTGTGATGATGATAAGGAGATTTTGAAACTGATGACAGACAGAGATTATGCAATTAAATCAATGAAAGAAATTACCTTCCAGATGGCAAGTCATGCACAGGATTATCTGGAAGTTACAATCGAAAGACATTATACTGATATTAAAGAATTGATGACAAGCTATCAGAAATTGATTTTGGAAAATCAGATTGTGTTAGAAGAACTGGATATGGAATGCCAGGAGAAAATCAATGAAGATATGGCATATGCATTGAGTTATCTGAGCATTTATAACAACCAGCTGAATGTGCCAAAGATGCACCGGGAGATGAATAATCTGATGATTATTTATGGATTGTCGGACATGATCTATCGGGGAATGACTTTGGTGAAGTTCTATGCACCAAATGGTGTGATGCTCAGTGAAATCCTTCATTCCTGTTTTTGCAGTCATTATAATAAGACAGATGTGGAAGTACAACAGGAGTTAGGAATAGGCAGGACTTCTTTTTATAAAATGAAGAAGCAGGCACTTGGGTATTTAGGATTTTATTTTTATGAGATCGTGGTACCGCAGGCAAAGGATAAAAGATTTAAACCATCACTGGGCGTTGAGGAAGAGTAGGTGAGTAATATGAGATACGAAGATTCGATGAAAGGTGTAGCTGATCAGATAATCAAAGAACAGCAGCGAGTCAGTAAAATTATAAACATCCAGAAGAGTTCCATTGGCATGACGAATATGCAACGTTGAATTTCTTTCGGTTTATCTGTAAAAATATCGGTAACTTGGGAAATAGAGAAATTGAAAAAATGGTCACACGTTTAAAGAACATAGATCAGAAAGCAGTGGAAAACCATGTGAATGGTGCTGTTTGGGCATTTGATTATGATAAGATGTTCTGTGTATTGATGGAAAATGAAATTTGCCGAAAGGTGTGTGAAAAGAATAAATATAATAGTTGGATGAAGCTGATTGGACAGTATTGTATTTCAATGGCTTAAAGATAAAGAAAGTTGCTGGAGAGAAAAAATATTCTCCAGCAACTTTGTCTTTGATGAATAAAGGAAATTTTTTGTTTAACTATTCTCACTATTATTTGATTTAGTGATTTTTTTCTTCTTTGGAGAAACCAGTTTGTGACCGGAATAAATGGACATGCCCATACAAAGCAATGAAGAATAGGCAAAGTATTTATGCGCAGTCATAGATTTTTTGATTCCAGAATAAATGCATCCCAACATACAGAAAAGTGCGCCTAAGGACCAGTATTTATGTGATTTCATGATTTGATACCTCCTTTGATTTAACTGATTCAATCATAACGCTTTTTTACGAAAATGCAAAGAAAAACTTTGGATATAGTTCCGTAGAATTAGAACTTGGTTTTGCGATTCTGTATATTTAAGATATCCACAAGTATACTAAATTCAGAACGATTATTCGTTCTGGAGGAGGTGTTACGATGGATTTGAAAGCAGTTGGACAGCGAATCAAATCAGCACGAGAAGCAAAAAATCTCACGCAAGAGGAACTGGCTGCATTAGTAAATTTGAGTCCGACGCATGTGAGTGTAATAGAGAGAGGCTTGAAAGTTACAAAATTGGATACCTTTGTTGCAATTGCAAATGCATTAGATGTTTCGGCAGATACGCTTTTGATTGATGTTGTGGCACATTCAGTCACAGGTGTTACCAATGAGTTGACAGAGAAAATAGAAAAACTTCCGATCAAAGAGCAGAAAAAAATCATCAAAGTAATTCATACATTATTGGAAGAGTAATATGACAAACTGGGAAGAGCAAGTAGCTCTTCTTTTTTTGACCATTTATTCAGATTTAAGTGGTAAAGTGTCTTTTCATGATAATAGAAATATGCTAAATTGGTTCTATAGAACAAGACGTAATTCCAGTTATATATCGGAGGAAAATGAATGAGAGAGAAAACTATTTATGAGAAGATTGCAGAAAAGTACAACACAACACCAGAAGAAGTACGCAGAGAAATGCAGATAGCCATAGATGCAGGATTTGATAATCCTGATCCGGCTGTGCAGGAAGAATGGAAGAAAATGACACTTAAAGGAGAAAGACCTACACCGGAAGAAGTAATCAATTACGCAGTAAAAAAACTAAAAGGAAAATAAAAATATGAAGAAAAAGATAATTGCATTGATTTCAGGAGCAGTGATCTTGATAATTGCTGCAGGAAGTATTTATGGGAAATCTGAATCTGGTCATAAGGAAGGCGAACCGGATGTAGTTGGAACATTTTCCGTAAATCGAGATGAAAATATTACCGTGGTTGCTAACCGGGGACATATCGAGGATAAAGAAGCTTTTGCAAGAGAACTTTTGCAGATGTACAAGGATGATTCATTTTATTCTACAAAATTCTCCACAGACAGGGGATATGCGACGAGCCTTGATATGAACATCTATTTATGGAAAGAGGATATTGAAGATGGGGAATCGGTAATGACAGCCGAATATAGACCTGTAGAATACGGAAAGGACTATGATGTAGTCAATAATCCTGATAAATTTCAACTATATATAGATGGAAAAGAAGTAGAAGAATAACACGGTGAACTTTTTATACTGAAATATGTACGATTCTAATAATGAGATGAACTTATGGGAATGTATTGCGGATACTTTGTGAACTTTATCCTGATACAATGATTATGCTGATGAAAGAAGGCATAGATAACTGAATACAAGAAAGAGACGAAAGCCTCAGTAGTTAAGAAAAAACTACTGGGGCTTTTTTTCGTGCCTGAATTTCTCAGCCAATAACTGCGGGCGTATCCCGGCAGGATAAAGGCGGAGCAGGCATGATCCTAAACAGAGGTCCGCCTTCTGGATTTGAAACGAGCAACAAGATTTCAAATTCAGGAGGAACGGATATGTATATTGAACACCCATATTTTTACGAAGGAAAGTATTACGCAAATATTGATGGAGAAATGATCGAGATTACAAAAGAAGTTGCGTATGCGATGAATAATTTTTACAGAAGCAGCAAGGCAAAAAAAGTTGAGATTAAGAATGAACTGGGTGAGGTTGTGGATAAGATGCTGAGAGAAGTACCTTACAGCGGTCAGTCCATTGATGGAGAAGGCTTTATGATTGAGGATTTTCCAGATCTGAACTGTGATGTGGAGCACTGTGTACTGACAAAAATGGAACAGCAGGATATTCACAAAGTGATCAATCAGCTGAACTCAGAGGAACGCATGATTATTTATGGCATTTTCTTTGAAAACAAGACACAGACACAGATGGCGGAGATTATGGGGATTTCCAGACAGATGCTGTCATACAAGCTGAAATCCACTCTTAATAAGATGCGTGAAATGTATATGAATAAATTTTTTTAAAAAATTTTTCAAAATCTTTTGCATCTGCCAAAGTCATTTGACTTTAGTAATTAGAGGAAGTTAAAGGACTTCCTAAAATGACCATGATAACTGAATATCCAATAATAACTGACGTGACATTTCATGCAGAGAGCACGAGGAAGATGCCGCTATAGGATTATAAGACAAAACCAAGATTTTTAGCTCAGTCTGTAATGCTGCGAAAAAGCACTGACCGAAGCCAGCTGGCAGGCTGGTGATGCGATGATATGTATGAGATGCGATACACTTGCAGATCCTGAGAAGTCTGTAACTGGTAAACCTATGAACTGCTGGAGCCTGGAAACGAGAGTTTTCGGGTTGTGGTCTGGAGTATGCATTCGGGCAGGTTATTATTCCCTTCTTGCATATGCGGGAGTAACGATTCGGGGTATCGAGGATAAATAGAATCGAGCGAGCACTGTTTAATAATCAAATTGGCTATAGAGGTTATGCGGCAGAGCTTTCCTTATGGGAAAGAAACTCTGCCGTATTCCTGTGGAGCCAATATAGCGCTATGGATGCTTTACAAATAGAAATAATAGATTGGAGAGAGGACAAATGACAATCCGCAGAGGAGATATTTTATGGGCAGATCTCGGTATGTTTCCTACAACATCTGTTCAGGGTGGTGTAAGACCGGTGATCGTAGTGAGCAATAATAAAGCCAATACATACAGTTCAGTCATAACGGTAGTTCCGCTGACATCAAGAATATATAAGAAACGGTATTTGCCAACACATGTATTTATCAGTAAATATGATATGACGGGAATACGAAAAGGAAGTTTGGCACTGGCTGAACAGGTTATGAGCATTTCTACGAAATGTATTATTGAGAAATGCGGAAGAGTGAACAAGTGGAGCCTGGATCGGGTACTGAAAGCAGTACGGATTCAGATGGGAATGAACGAAAGAGGGAACTGATATTTCCGCTTTCGACAATTCATCAGAAAATGACGTCGTTAAATGTTGATAACACAAAAGAATGACAATACAGGACGAGCGGTTCTTGTGATTTTTTAGAGACGATTGAATATGATTTATAAAGGGAGGGATTGCGATGGCATTAAAAATTGTAAGAAGATATGACGCAAATGGTAATGTAATCGAAGATAAAGATTTAGAAAGATTCAGATTGGATTCCCCAGTGGTTCGTCAGATATTATATCAGATGAATAAAGAGATGGGAGCAGTTGATAATATTAAAGTCGATGCATCTGAAAAAGAAATTTCATATAACTTACATTAAAGTATAAAATAGGTTGAAATTATTTCTGAAGGATGGTATATTGTACTTGAGAGGAGGAAAGAGAGAGGTGAGAAACATAAGAATCGGAAAGAATACCTCAAATAATAAAAAAACAGGATTATATATCAGAGTTTCTACAAATGTTCAGTTTGAAGAAGGATATTCAGTAGGTGCTCAGACAGAGAAACTTGAAAAGTATTGTAATTACCAGGAGATTGATAATTATGATCTGTACATTGACGGTGGTTATTCGGGAAGTAATCTGAACCGACCGGAGATGAAACGTCTTATTAAAGAAATTCAAGAAGGCAAAGTTGAATCTGTTGTAGTTGTTAAACTTGACCGTTTGTCCAGAAGTCAGAAAGATACGATTTATCTTCTGGAAGATGTGTTTGAAGCAAATGGTGTTGGATTCATTTCATTAAATGAAAATTTTGATACAACAACACCATATGGAAAAGCTATGGTAGGTATTTTATCTGTATTTGCTCAGTATGAACGAGAAAATATTCGTGAACGTACACAGATGGGAATTACAGAGAGAATCAAAACTGGAAAATGGCGTGGTACGAAACCACCGTTTGGTTATGATTATAATAATGGCGATGATGTTCTTGTACCAATAAAGATGCAGAAACAGTCAGAAAGATTTTTGCATTGTATAAGGAAGGTTATTCCACGTATGCACTGGCAAAGATGTTTGATTTAAAAGGAGACAAGCAAGTGTCCGATATGTTATCCAGGGTGACATACATTGGAAAGCTTAAATATAATAAGGAAATCGTTGATGGTCTTCACGAACCGATAGTTGATAAAAAATTATTCGATGAAGTTCAGGAATTGCGAAAAACAAGAACAAGAGCAACTTCTCATAAATCACAGTATTTACTAACAGGTTTAATATATTGTGGATTATGTGGTGCGAAGATGCGTTATCAAAAATGGAGTGGCGGAAGAGTGATGATTTATTGTTATTCACTAGATCATAGCAAGCCGCACCTGGTTAAGAATCCTAATTGTCAGAATGGAAAGTTAGATGCAGCTGAAGTTGAAGAAGTTGTTGTTAATGATATGCTGAAATTATCAAAAGAATATGAAATAATTGAGGGAAAATCAGAACAGCAAAATCAAAAGGGATTTGAAGCTATGAACCAGAGAAAAACAGTTCTTGAAGGAAAGCTGAAATCTTTGTATAATTTATATGCATCTGATACCAATAACAATGTCCTGTTGGAGACGATTGGTGAGATTAACAAGGAACTGGAAAATCTGAATACACAGATTGAACAGTACACCTTAAAGAACACAAGAGCTAAAGATATGGCAGCAAGAGCGAAAGCATTCAAAAGTGTTGCTGACAGCTGGGAGTTCATGTCTTTCAATGAAAGACAAAAGACTGTACGTGAATATATCAAGAAGATCAAAATATCGAATGATTATGTTGAAATCGAGTATAATGATCTTTTGACACGACAGTAAAATACATTTCTATAGTTAATACATCGCAAGGGGATACATCTTCTTGCGTGTAAAATTTCATATATCTTATTCAAGATAATTACCCTATTGGATAAAGGAAATTTCAAAATTTCCACTATAATACATTATCCCGCTTATTATGGGGGAAATCCGGAGATTTTTACGGGAT
>ERZ791624.1377-NODE-1377-length-11451-cov-6.490347_pt1 | contig 11451 bp, 9 predicted proteins | sample MGYA00510058_ERZ791624 | MGnify/ENA primary metagenome ERZ791624 (study PRJEB30046, sample SAMN00715158) | human gut metagenome | study: EMG produced TPA metagenomics assembly of the A metagenome-wide association study of gut microbiota in type 2... | reverse complement strand
TACTACGGTTTTAGCTGCAAACACTAAATGAAAGAGAGAAGTTTTTCAAAAAAATCATAGCACATCTTTTTGAATAGGGTGTGTCAAGTTGCGGAATGTTTCTTTGCCGCTTTGCTGGCGGCGTTCCTCCGTTCTTCGCTGAATGGGGTCGTTCGGTCAGAATTTCAACCTTCCTTTCACTATGCTTGTACAATGTAACCCTCATAAATGCCCCTGACGCACTTTGCGAAACAGTATATGTTCGCACGATACCGCAGAAAGGCACTCGTAATGGTGAATCCAGCACACGGTTCGCAGAAGCGCGAAAGGGTGAAATCATTGCTCTTTACCGCAATATTTTGCACGGTTTGCACATGGATTGATTTTCAATGTGACTTTGATAACCAGTAAATAGAGTGCTTATCGTAGGTCCTAGTAGAGCCATTGCAGGTCGCGTCCAGACAATTTTTTCAGCGGAATATCTCCGATGCGTGGCATGATGTGCAGCTCGATGCCGCGCCGGTAGTATTCGGCAGTCGAGAATCGCAGGTGCGGTTTTGCGTATAGCTCATACCACGTTTGCAGCCATGTACCGAGCGTGTACTCGTCTGCTCTCCGTACATCGACGCTTTCCGCTTCCGCAACCGCCTTTGCCAGCTTCTCTTTTACTTCTGCCTGTGTCTTGCCGAGGACGTTCTTAATCAGCCGCTTGCCGGTTTTCTCATCATACCCTGCGGTATATCGCCCTTCCCAGCGTCCGTCCTTCCGTTTCCGGATGTTACCTTCTCCGTTCGCCCGTTTCTTTGCCATGTCTGTGCCTCCTTCGTTTTGGTAGCACAAACAACTACCACAGAACCGGCACAAAGTCTACTGATTTTTTCTGAAGATCGGAATATTTTTTACTCAGTTCCACACATATCAGAAATCCCTATTCTTTGTTTACTGCGGCGCAGTTTTTGCGCAGTCCAGCTTCCATCTTCATCCTTGACATCTTTCCTGTCTGCTTTATAATGGTATTATGTAAATTGAATTTTGCTTGGACTATCAAAAAATCTGCAAAGCAACCAATATTTGCGCAAAAGCAACCAATATTTGCGCAAAAGCAACCGATTTTTGGTTTACAAAAATCGCGGTATCCCATAAAATCAGGAGAGAAAGATATGACACTTTGTGAAAAACTGACACAGGCGCGAAAGGCGGCAGGGCTGACGCAAGCCGATATCGCCGCAAGGCTGAGCGTTTCCCGGCAGGCGGTTTCGCGTTGGGAAAGCGGACAGTCGAAGCCGTCCACGGAAAAGCTGCTTGCACTGGGGGCGCTTTACGGCGTGTCCATCGACCAGCTTTTGAATGCAGAGGAATCTGTCGTAGAGGCAGTTTCTGATGAGCCGGAAGCCGTGCCGGTCGAACCTGTAATTCCCCAAAAACACCGTTCACGAACATGGTGGAAATATGCGGCTGCTGTACTTTGCGGCGCACTGCTGATGCTGGCAATTATCCTGAGCTTAAAAACGCCCAATTCGTCCGAAAAATCCATCGATGCAAGAAAGCTCAACGATATGGAAGTGGATCATGTTGGGAACGTCCAGAAAAACGGAGAAGGATTCGATTTCACATGGGACTGAAAACCGGCTGAAATGGGCTTTTATGGGAGGAAACACAAATGAAAAGGTCCTGTCTGCTTTCCGCATTCATACTGCTTGTATTGAGCATCCTCCTGCTGAGCGGCTGTTCTTCGCATTCCCCTGACGAAGGCGCTGATGAGCCGAAAGTGGTCACATTGGGCGTGTGGAAGAACGACGCGATCCTTCCGACTGTGAATGCGTTCAATGCGCAGCAGGAGCAATTTCAAATTCGCCTTGTCATTTATGATAGCCTGGAGCTTATGCAAACGGAATTGATGGCCGGAAAGTACTGCGATCTCTACCTGCTGGAAATGGACAATTCGGCAATGGCAGCCAAAAGCCTGTTCGTAGATTTCATGCCAAGGGTCGAAGAGACGCTGAAAAATACAGAAAATGAAGTCGTTCCGGAGCTGCTGGATGCCATGACAGTCAATGGCGCGCTGATGCAAATTCCTTATTCGTTCAGCATTGGGACGTGCATGGGACTTCAGCAGTACTTTGACGGGCACGGAATTTCTCTTGAGGATGCGAAGCAGGCGCTCAATGATCATGCGCACCCAATATTCCCGGAGGAGTGGAAACTGAAGGCGAGAAACATTGCGTCAAAGGTGTCCAGCGTGTCAGGCATCTTCTTTGTGGACCGGTCAAAGGAAGAAGTCCAATTTCAGAAAAGTGAATTTGAGGAGTATCTGAAATTCTGGATGGACGGATGGGTTGTTCAGCAATCACAGGATATAGATTCCGATCTTGCCTTGTTGATACCGACGTTCATCGGAGACCCGGGCGAGCCTCCGGCAGAGGGCTATGTATATACCGGTTATCCGACGCTGGAAAATATGCCCGCCGGTTCGTATTTTTCGTTTGGAACGGCGTTCAGCATCATATCCGGCTCAAAAAATGTTGACGAAGCGTGGGAATTTATCCGCTTCTGCTTATCGCCGGAGCAGCAGCGGACCGTTCGGGGCGGAATGCCCGTAAACAGCCGCGTGCTTCAGGAGCGGATCGACGAAAGGCTTGAGAACAAAGAGATCACAGAAGCCGATGCCGAATGCTTCGATGAATTATTGGACGAAACGGAATGGGTCCGTGCTTCGCCGGACATAACCGATATCTTCTCGGAGGAGATATCCGCCTGCTTTGAGGGAAACCGGCTGGTCGACGAGGCAGCTAAGATGATAGAAAACAGACTCAATCTTTTCTTAGCTGAATCTGCGGAATACTAACATTTGCATAGAATTGGATGGAGTCTTACATATTAGGTCATTCGGAGTATGGCTGGATGAAACAGACCGCGAGGTGTCTATGAAAAAAGGATTCTATATCGTGATCGCAGCGCTTCTCGTCCTGAGCCTGACCGCCTGCGGCAAAAGCAAATCTACAAATTCTGTTCCGCTGGTCGATTGCAGCGATCGTGGTTCCGCTGTAGAAGGTGGCTGTTATCTCATGACAGAAGAAACGCCGGATGAGATCTGCGAAGAAGCAAAGGTTATTTTCTCGGAGAATCTGTCGCAGTGGGTTTCCGTGTTCGAGGGCGACGCGGGAGAATATGTGCTTGGGACTCCGTACCATACGCATCTTCGCCCCGACAATACTGATGTTTACAGTTTTCCTGTTCTCTGCAATGGTGAGTTCTGGAGAATCTTGAGCATATATAAACCAGACGGCGAAATACTCCATCAATTTTCTCCTACCGCAGAGAAGTTCCAGCGTTTACACAGCCTGTCATCACCGGAGAATCCCATCCGTTTTGTTTGGGTCGGGGACGTTCGGTATGCCGTCGTCGGGAATACCGCGGAAATCATCACGCATGAGGGCGGGGACATTCCGGATAACATTGGAGAGCTGGCCGTTCAAAGTGACCTGCCGGACAGCGTTGTCATTGATATCTCAAAACCGATTGCGATTGCTGAAATCGCCGCGGAAAATACTCCTGCACCCAATTGGAATGAAATCTGCTCCAACGTCCGAATGCTTCCGCAGGATTTCACTTTTGCTGTTGATCTCAATGACGGGTCAAGTGTAACGGTGTGCGGGCAGAAAGTGTCTATGCAGAATCAGGTCATTGTTCCTTCTGTGGAAACTGTAACGGTTGACACATTGCGGACGGAAGTTTTCTTTCCTTTACAAGAAACATTCGATTTAATTGGTATTGCATGGGATATTCAGAATGATGTGCTGAGTATGGCCTGCCAGTATCATATCGACGCGGGTTACGGAAAAGAGCAGCCGCACCTGTGCAGCATCAATATGCAGACGCAGCAGGTGTATGATCGGGATGGCGTCAGCTACATGACGCTTCCGCAGAAAGCGCAGGAGCAGGACGGAGTTTTATATATCCCGCTTTCATGGCTGGAACAGTTTTTTGCATTTCATGTATCGGATACCGAACTGATTCTCGATGCGGAACAATATCTTGCGAAGCAGCCTGTCAAAAGTGATGACGGAACACTGAAAAACTGGGTCTATTTGAGGCAGAACGAAATCCCGGAGTGGTTTGCAAAGATTCAGACAGAGGATCGGAATGGGGTGCCGGTAGAAGTGTGGTCGGACGGCAGCTTGGAACTGCGCGTATTTGAGGGAATGAACAGCGTGTTTTCTGTTACGCTGCTGGATGATTCCCACGAAACAAAACGAGGCATCCGTGTTGGCGACAGCGTTGATCAGCTATGGGAATGGTATCTAGAACAGCAGCTGGATGGAATGGTCACAAGGATTGGAAAAGAAGAATCCAAGCAAAGTCGGGAAAAGCAGCAGTTTGCGCTGATCCCCTATGTCCTTTCCTACACACAGGAAGACGGTCTTTTGACGAGTATTACAATTTCTGCACCAGAATGAGTATGTTCAACGAGGAACGGATATTTTTTGAGGCATGGCTGGATGAAGAAAACCGTATTGTGTCCTTTCACGAGATTTCGGACAGTCGGTACTACAGCGCGGAGGAGCACGATTTCTGGCAGATGATCGTCAGCCTGATTTTGGCCGGATATCGTGTGCAGTAAAATGTAATCACTTGACGCAATCAAACCGTGCCGCCATACAAATGTACATTCAATATGAATGGGACACAGGCAAACAAGAGGGAATCCGTTACCCATGTCCGGGTAATGGATTCCCTCTATTTTTCATGCCGCATAATAATCGTAGACCATAGACTGAACACCTGCTGCGCATTCTTGCCTTTCGACCTTGAATCCGTCAAAGTTTGTCTAAGTAGGTCAAAGTTTGTCAAAAATCCTGAAAAGTATGTAAAAATGTATTATGCTTATATCAGCTCGAACGGGAAAGGAATGTATAACATGAAAGATATTCAGAACGCTATATACTCCATCGTCGAGGCACGTGGAAAAGAATGTTACTGCATTTTATGTCATGCGATTGACGTTGCAATCGATCATCAACCAAATATGCCGAAGATGCACTTCATCTGCAATGAAGTCCGCAAGCGGACAGGAAAGCGCACCAACGAAGCAGTTTCGCGGGCGTTAAACCGCGCAGCCAAAGACATTTGGCAAAACGGTCGCAGGCGAGAGCTGCGTGCATACTGGATTGAGGAACCACCCACTGCAAAGGAGCTGATTTCATTGATCTCAGCAAAGCTATGGGCAGACCGGCAGGGGTAACCGTGTTGAACATTATTTGAGTCCTAATCTGTCGAATTACGTCCCACGGTGAGACGTAATTCGTTCGCAATCTGAAACCTATGTGGTTATGCGGCATGGCGTTTGCGTAAGACGGGCAGGTCTGTCCAGTCTGCGGGACAGCCGTCCGCAGCAATGTACCCGATTGCCATTCTGGAAAAGCGCATTGTTATGAATACGCTTTTGCGGGCTGACAATCCCGCTGACAACTGAATAGGGTCAACAGATACGTTTTGTATGTGCGAGCCTATGGGTGCGCGGGGATGCGCGGAATGGGAGGTGATACCGATTCTGGCGCGGAGCGAGAAACACCTGCATGGAGAGCGATTCATGGCTGGATCGTGCGACGACCGCATACAAAGAACAATGATACTTGCGTTAGCCATACGTCACAGAATGGAACGCCCCGCCATCAGCATGGAGGGAGGTAACAGCCTATGGAGCAGCCTTGCCCGCTGCCGTCTGCCTGACCTATGAGAAAAACAACATTTATTCTGGAGGTTCTTCTATGGACAAACAGCTCGAAGAATCCAATCCCAAAAAGCAGGAAGAAATCTTATCTCTTTGCGGTGCCGCAATCTCTGTAAAGTATGCAGAGCAAGATGATCCGCATATTACAGAAGCACTGAAACGTTCGGTTTTCTCCTATGGATTTTATAATAACAGCTACAAAACTTGATAAAATATCTGAAATATGCTATAATTACACTATAAAATGTACCTTGAAAATCAAATAGTGAACAAGGACATACACACGTTTTCTCAGAATGGAGTGTATGTTATGGAACAAAAGAAACGAGTAAATTGCTTATATCGCGTATCAACAATCGGTCAGGTTGAAAAAGATGATATTCCCATGCAGCGGCAATTCTGCCGGGAGTTCATCGCGTCACACCCTGACTGGGTTTTACAAAATGAGTTTTACGAAAAAGGCGTATCCGGTTTCAAGAAATCTGCAAAAGAGCGCGACGCCATGCAGGAATTGCAGCAGGAAGCCGTTGCCGGGAGTTTCGATATTTTGCTTGTCTATATGTTTGACCGTCTCGGTCGCAGAGATGACGAAACGCCCTTTGTCGTAGAGTGGTTTGTCCGTAATGGCGTTGAAGTTTGGAGCGCCGTAGAGGGGCAGCAGCGGTTCGACAATCATGTTGACAAGCTGCTTAACTATATCCGTTACTGGCAGGCATCCGGCGAGAGCATCAAGACCTCCGTGCGCGTGAAAACCCGCATGGAGCAGCTTACAAAGGACGGCTGCTTCACCGGCGGCATTGTACCATTTGGCTACAAGCTCCAGAAGCAGGGACGGATCAATAAGAAGAATCAAGAGGTCAATGATTTTGTAATCGACGAGGACGCCGCAGAAATCGTGCGTTTCATCTTTTACAAATATGTCAACGAAGGCTGCGGCGCGCAGAGGATTTCCCACTACCTTTTGGAAAACGGGATTCGCCGCGCAGACGGTTCCATGATTCCGAATACAACGATCGTCCGCATGATAAAGAACAAGCTATACATGGGTGTAATTTCAAACGGAAACGCTGAATCGGAAATCATTCCAGAGCTTCAGATCGTGGACGAAGCGACCTTTCGACGAGCGCAGGATTTAATGGAAAAACGGACAACACACCATGCGGATACGCCGCTGAATCTGCGCGGCAGTTCTCTGTTGGTAGGGAATATCTTCTGCGGGCATTGTAAAAACCGGCTGACGCTGACGACCTCCGGCAAGAAGTATATCCGCAAAGATGGAACGGTGCGCAATCAGGTCAAAAGCCGTTATCAATGCCATTTTAAGGCCCGGCATCCTGACCTCTGCGACGGTCAATCCGGCTACGGCGTTATCAAGCTGGATGAAATTGTGGACGCTCTGGTGCGCTACCAGCTCTCCAGAATCCGTGTTTCTGCCAAGGATAGTCTGATAGCCGATCAGCACGAAAAGGCCACAGCGTTTGCCAGAAGCCGCTACAAAATGTCTGCTATGCGGCTGGAGGAAAAGCAAAAGGAACTTTCCGACTATGAAGCCGAAACGATCAATGTCATTCGTGGCAAAAGCCGCTTGAATGTTGACCTTCTGAACAGCCTTGTTGCAAAATGCAAAGAAGAAATCGCAGAACTTTCGCAGGAGGTAGACGCACAAAAAGCCGACATAGAACGTCAACTGGAAAGTGCCGCGCAGGAACAGGCCGAATTTGAAAAGCTGGAAAGCTGGGCTGACCTTTACGACAACTGCACCTTTGAAGCAAAGAAGATGATTGTGTCGCAACTTATCAAGGCCGTCTATGTGTACCGGGATTACCGTTTGGAAGTCGAGTTTCGGGTTTCCTTTGAGGATTTCAGACGGCTTTGTGTGGGATGCGAACCGAATGGCGGCAAAATTGCGACTGTGGAGAGTGCCTGATTTTGAAAAATACAAAAAAGTTCGGAATCTTCTGCAAAAATCAAAAAATTCCGAACATTTTGGTGGACCTGAAGAGACTCGAACTCTCGACCTCTCGGATGCGAACCGAACGCTCTCCCAGCTGAGCTACAGGCCCATTTTTATGAACTTTTTGAGGGTGAACCGCGTGGCTCCCGCATGAGATACAACACGATATCTAAAACCGCACCGCTTGCGCTCCCAGCTGAGCTACAGGCCCATTTATGAAGCTGTGCTGTTTCCCGTGCGGTGCTATGACCCGGAAAACATAGATATTATAGCGGCGTTTGGTACGTTTGTCAAGGCTTTCTTTCAAATCCCCGCGCAGATTGGTTCTGCGCGGGGATCTCTGGTTTTACACGCCCAGCTTGTTGCGGCGGATGATCTCAGCCTCGTCGGGAGTGGTGGTGGAGGTGTAGCCCTCCAGCGGGATCAGGCGGGCGTTGACCGCGTCGATAATCCACTCGGCATACGGGAAGAAATACTTGTCGAACTCGTGCGGCGGAGTGATCCAGTTGCGCGCGCCGATGACGACGGGAGGCGCATCCAGATAATCGAAGCACATATTCGTCAGATTCTCCGCGATCTCGTTGAGGAACGTGCCTCTTGCACAGGCGTCGGAGGCCAGGACGACACGGCCGGTCTTCTTGACGGACGCGATGAGGTCGGTATAATCCAGCGGGACAAGCGACGGCATATTGATGACGTCGGCCTCGATGCCGTATTTCTCGGAGAGCGTCTTGGCTGCGTCGACCGCGCGGTAGAGCGTTGCGCCGATGGTGAGGATGGTGAGATCCTTGCCATCGCGGACCTTATTGACCGCGCCGGGGGCCCACTCGTACTCTTCGGCGGGAACGCCGCCCTCGTGGAACTCTTCGCCCTTGCCGTAGATACGCTGGGACTCGAAGATGACGCAGGGATCGGTGCCGTTCAGAGCTGCCTGCATGATGCCCTTGGCCTCATACGGGGTAGCCGGGAAGAAGACCTTCAGACCGGGGATGTGGGAGACGATGGCAACCCAGTCCTGAGAATGCTGCGCGCCGTACTTTGCACCGACGGACATACGCAGGATCATCGGCATCTTGAGAATACCGGCGGACATGGCCTGCCACTTGGACATCTGGTTGAAGACCTCGTCGCCTGCGCGGCCCAGGAAGTCGCAGTACATCAGTTCGACGACCGCGCGGCCGCCGCACATACAATAGCCGACGGCGGTGCCGACGATAGCAGCCTCGGAGATTGGGGAGTTGAACAGGCGGGAGTGCGGGATCACGTCCATCAGGCCGCGGTAGACGGCGTATGCGCCGCCCCAGTCGCGCACGTCTTCGCCATAGGCGACGAGCGTGGGATCCTCGTAATACTTGTTGATCAGCGGCTCAAAGATAGCGTCGCGGATGTTGTAGACCTTCATGTCGGAGAACTTATTGCCGTCCTTATCGAACGCATAGTGCTCCTTCTTGGCAAGGTCTGCGTAGCGCTTGCAGCTCTCCTTCGGGCCGGTGACGTTCAGCTTCTGACCGGGCGCGCCCATGGAGCGGACCGTCTCGTTGGAGAACATGAGGTTCGCCAGATAGTCCGGGTTCTTGTCGAAGTCGACATACGGTGAAATCTCCTTGTCGTCGGCTGCGCGGCAGATCATGGTCATGCGGTCAGCGGTGTCCTGCAGGAGCTTGGCAAAGAACTCGTCGGACTCGACGCCTGCTTCCACGAGGGCCTCGCGGAACTTGACGATCGGGTCATGGCTGCGCCAGTCCTCGATCTCCTCCTTGGTGCGGTACGCGTTCTGGTCGGAGGTGGAGTGGCCGACGAGACGATAGGTCACGACGTCGAGCAGGACGGGGCCTTCGTTATTCTTGATCAGCTCCATCTTGCGCTTGTACGCGTCGATGACAGCCAGCGGGTTCCAGCCGTCGACACGCTCGGCGTGCATCTGGCTCGGGGTGATGCCTGCGCCGAGACGGGCGGGCATATTGTAGGCCATGGTTTCGCCCATGGTCTGGCCGCCCATGCCGTAGAAGTTATCAAAGACGTTGAAGATGATGGGCAAACCGCCCTTGCGGCCTTCCTCCCAGAGGGTCTTGAACTGGTCCATGGCGGAGAAGTTCATGGCCTCGTAAACCGGGCCGCAGCCGAGGGACGCATCGCCGATGTTGCAGACGACGACGCCCTTCTTGTCGTTGTTCTTCTGGTACAGCGCAGCGCCCGTTGCGATCGGAGCAGAGCCGCCGACGATGGCGTTGTTCGGGTAGATGCCGAACGGCAGGAAGAACGCGTGCATGGAGCCGCCCATGCCGTGATGGAAGCCGTTTTCACGGGCAAAGATCTCGGCGACGGTGCCATAGAGCAGGAAGCGGATGGCCAGCTCCTTGACGTCGCTGGTGTCGGCAAATTTCTTGACAGCTGCGAGGGTCTTGCCGCCGAGGAAGCTTTCCATGGTCTGCATCAGCTCTTCGTCGGAGAGCTTGTTGATGCAGCTGAGGCCCTTGGACAGGATCTCGGAGTGGCTTCTGTGAGAACCGAAGGTGATGTCGTCCTTGTTCAGCAGATATGCTTCGCCGACGCAGGAGGCCTCCTGGCCGTAGCTCAGGTGCGCGGGGCCGGGGTAGGTCGTCTCGACGCCGTTATAGTTGGCCTGCGTCTTGATGAGCGTGAGCATATGCTCGAACTCACGGCAGATCGCCATATCGCGGTAGATGCGGATGAGATCTTCCCTGGTGTAATTGCCCTCGTCCAGCTCCTGCTTGATGGTCTTGTTGTACTGGCAGACGGGAATATCTTCAAAGTGGATATAGCCGGGTTCGCGGACTTTTACGGGATCGATATACAAAGATTTCGGCATAATTTCGTCCTTCCTTTCTCTTACTTGGCAAGCAGCGTCATGAAGTTCTCAAGGCTCTTGCACAGCTCGCTCATGTAGCGCGCGGCAGGTGCGCCGTCGATGACTCTGTGATCGAAGGTCAAAGACAGGCCCATGGCCGGGTACGTCTCAATGACGCCGTCCTTCGCGGACTTGATCTTCGTCTGGATATTGCAGACGCCGAGAATGCCGGTCTGAGGCGGATTGATCACGGGCGTGAATGCCTCGCAGCCGAACGAGCCGATGTTGGAGATGGTGAAGGTCGCGCCGGACATATAATCGGGGCTGAGCTTGCCTTCGCGGGCCTCGGCGGCAAGCCGCTTGGCTTCCATGGACAGCTCGAGCAGCGTCATCTGGTCGGCGTTAAAGATTGTGGGGACGATCAGACCGCGCGGGGTGTCGCAGGCGAAGCCGAGGTTGACGGTATTGAAGTGACGGACGACGTTCTCTTCGAGGACGTTTGCATTCAGATCCGGGCAGGACTTGATGGTCTTCGCAACGGCGAACATGACCATGTCGTTGAGGCTGACCTTGCCCATGGGCGCGTCAAGCGGCTTGAGCATGGCGCGGTAGGCCTGGATCTGGGTCGCGTCGAAGGAATACTGCTGGGTGAGCTGCGCCATAGTGGACAGGCTCTTCGTCATGGACTTGGCCGTGGCCTTGCGCACGGGGCTCCACTTGACATCCTCAAAGTCTGCGGCAGCGGGCGCTGCTGCGGCAGGTGCTGCATACGCGGCGGCTGCGCCGGAAGCGATCAGCTTGTCGATATCGCGCTCGATGATGCGGCCGTTGGGGCCGGTGCCGGTGGCAAGGGCCGGGTTGACATTGTTCGCGACGGCCTTGGCCATAGCGCGCGGAGAAATGGCCCTCAGCTCGGCTGCGGCGGCAGGCGCTGCGGCAGCTGCGGGCGCGGCTTCTTCTGCGGCGGGAGCAGCTGCG
>ERZ791624.1375-NODE-1375-length-11468-cov-4.364759_pt1 | contig 11468 bp, 9 predicted proteins | sample MGYA00510058_ERZ791624 | MGnify/ENA primary metagenome ERZ791624 (study PRJEB30046, sample SAMN00715158) | human gut metagenome | study: EMG produced TPA metagenomics assembly of the A metagenome-wide association study of gut microbiota in type 2... | reverse complement strand
AGTTCGAAAACTTCGTTTTCACTTGTCTCTGCACTCACCTTTCACTATATTTGCATAGTATTGACCACCAGACAAGGCGAATTGGTTGCATCACAATCAAGCAAGGAAGAATAAAGGATAAAATTAAACTGACTAAAAAAGAAAAAGAAGTATTGCGTTTGCTTGCTTATGGTATCGAAAATACCGACTGCTACCCTTTACATACATTGAATTCTTGTGTTGACAGCCTGGAGCGAAAAGGTCTTGCAAAAGGGGCTTGGGCTTCTGGTCACGAAGTTATACCTGCGAGAATAACCGATAAAGGCAAAATGTATATCGCACTCAATCCGAAACTAAAAACCCAACCGATACAAAATGGGTAATAACAACTGTTATATCCGCTATCGGTGTCACAATCGCATTTATCGCCCTGCTAGTTGCGTGCAAAGCGTAAAACAGCACATCAACAATTTTCACATAAGCAAAAAGAGAAAATTTATGAAAGAATTAAATAATAAAAAAATAGAAACAGTATTTGACCATAATATTACAGAAGAAGAATGGGAAAATATGTACGGCTCGTGTACGCAGAATAAATACACATCATTCATTGGACAGGAAACAGCTTTTTACGACATTGCAACTCTATTTTATCTAAGAGGAAATAAAGAGAAAGCGACCGAATACGCAAATAAATTATCACCCGACAGACGAAATGATTTATGGAGGATACTTACGCATTCATAGATTTATAAAACAACTTAAATTCTTTGTGGAGATAGCCAAACCTATCAACTAATCCATAGACTTCTTCTTTTCTTATTTTTCCTTTTTCTGAAATAAATTTAATTAACTCGCCGTGTATATTTTCGTATGGTTTGTTAATTATAATATCCTTAAAATGTGTGTATGCACTTTTTTGAGACACATTAATTTCCTTTAGTAGGAAACAAAAATTTTGGATACTATTATTATACCCATATCCTTTCTCCATTATCTTCTTTTCGTGGGCAGTCTTTCCTCCTAAACTTTGAACCAATTTCTTGTAAGATTTTCGAGCACAGAATTGATTTATTAACTCCATTGTATTTGTTAATTCGGCTGTTTTGTTTGATATATCTTTCCAACCGAGAGCGGAAGCGTGCCTAATCTCGTGCCATAAACATTCAAGAGCATACTCTTGATTAAAGGATAATATGGCTTTCTTCTTGCGTGTAGCAATTTTGGCAAATGCACCTTTCAATTCTTTCAATGGTGCAAATTCGCCATCATTAAGAGTTGTAAAAGCATTATCAGAAATATTCAAAACGCCACTTGTCCTATCAAAAGCCATAAAGCCTTTCTTTGTATTAATAATCTTAACTTCCTTTAATCTGCCTTTGAATAATTCTGGATTTGTTTTATCAATTTCATTTATTATTCCAATTACTTCTTGATTTGAAATAGAAGATTTATTACCTAATTCTAAGTTGATGATTTTCAAATCAGACGCACGATTATAGTCAAGGCTGTTTGAACTGCTGTTAAGAAGTTTAACCTGCATTCTATTCTTTGAATCTATAATCTCCTCTATCACCTTTTTGTTATCCTTAATGAAATACGGCTCTTTGCCTTGCTTGATTGACTTTTCTATTTGCTTCTTGCGGTCTTTTACCCAATTCTGAAAGCCTTTCGGATATTCTTCCAACTGCTCAAACTGCGGTTCGTATTCCTCGCCATTGACAAACGCATCGGTAATCTTCGCAATTTCATCTTCATCTCCGAGTATGGGCGTAACGTAGCAGAAGCATTGCGGATGCCAACCAGTGAAGACAAACGACTTCGGATATTCGCCAGCCAAATCATCACAAATATCCTCACAAGGGTGCTTCTTTGATAATTTGCTTATTATTACAACGTTCTATCAATTACAGACAAAAGAGAGTGCTTTCTTTGACTGTCTGTTTTTAAGCACCTAATTTTTAAATCAGAATAAAATTAACTTAATTTTTAAATTATATAACCTCAATTTAACCTATTGGGCTGTAATTATCCGAATTGTTGTGGTATATTTGCAATGGACAAAATTATAGGAATATGAACAGCATGTACGATATATTATTGGGGTTACCTCTTTTTCAGGGCGTCAGTCATTCCAAAATTTCGGAATTAATAGAAAAAATTAAATTCCACTTTTTGAAATACCTCAATAATGAGCAAATCATAGAATGCAACGATTCTTGCAACAATCTGAAATTCCTTATTTCAGGCAGTGCAAAGATTGAAATATACAATCAAAACAAGCGCATTAAATTGTCGCAGACAATCACCGCACCAAATGTTATCGGCGCAGAATATCTTTTTGGGAAGACCACCGCTTATCCTTTTGCAGTATATGCTTCTCCAGAAGCAGGCATCCTGCAAATTGAAAAGGCGGACTATCTGAAAATTCTCAAGTCTGACATAGTCTTTCTTTTTAATATGCTTAACTACTTGTCAAGAAACTCTCAGACACCAACCGAAGCAGTTCTATCGCTGACATCGGGAAGCATCGCCGAAAGATTCGCTTTCTGGGTATCTTCACTTACATACAAGGGAAGCACCGACATCGTTATAGAAAGCAAGCAAAAAGACATGTACACCATGCTCGGCGTTCAAAGGTCTTCATTTATAAATACTCTTGATGATTTGAAAGAAAAAGGAATCCTTGACTACACAACAAATTCCATAAAAATCAACGACCGGGATGCACTTCTGGCTTTCTTGGACCACGATTAACAATTTTCCGACATAACAATTTGATAAAACTTATGGCACTAAGCGCCATAAGTTTTTATTTATTTTAGCAGGTCACGAATTTTTTGTAATTTTGCAGAACATTGGCACACTTTTTGCAATAAAACACAAGTGGTGGACTTCATAACAACCCACCGAGTAATCAACAAGATAAGATGAAGGATATATTTAACAACATATTCGAGGAAGAAGAAGCGCCACAGGTATGCTCTGTATTTGCAGATATGGGCGAAGAAGATAATGATTTTGAAGAGATTAAAGAACTAAACGAAAGCACTCTCCCTATTCTGGCTTTGAGAAATATGGTTCTTTTCCCTGGCGTTGCAATTCCTGTTGCTGTTGGCCGCAAGAAATCATTATCGCTTGTCAAAGCAGCACAACGCAAGAACCTCTCAATTGGCGTCATCTGTCAACGAAATGAAGAAGACGACGACCCAGGCTTTAACGAACTTTATAGCGTTGGAGTTATTGCCAAGGTTATCAAAGTGCTTGAATTTCCTGACAACACTACTAACGTTATCTTGCAAGGCAGATATGCGTTTAACCTGGACAGCATTGTCAAAGAAACACCTTATCTTCAAGGCAAAGTGACTATTGTCAACGACATCATGCCTGAAAAGAAGGACTCTGAATTCGACATCCTTGTTTCAAGCATCAAGGATTTGACAATCAGAATGCTTTCAAGATTGGGCAACAAGGCTAACGAACTTGTTTTCGCAATAAAGAATATCGAGCAACCTGTACAACTTATAAATTTCCTTTGCGTAAACACACCTCTCGAACCGCACGTTAAACAGAAACTTCTTACAGAACGCTCTGTCAAGCAACGTGCTTACGAATTATTTGCCCACCTAAACAGAGAGGCAAAACTCGTTGAAATTCGTGCTGATATAGAGTCAAAGACTCAAAAGGACATATCAGAACAACAGAGGGCACACTTCCTGCAGCAACAAATCCGCACAATTCAAGACGAATTGGGTGACACTGAGGAACATGAAATAAACGAACTATACAAAAGAGCAGCAGAGAAAAAATGGAGCGAGAAGATGCAGGCGCAATTTGAAAAGGAAATGCGCAAACTGGAAAGACTGCAACCTCAATCCCCAGACTTCTCAGTTCAAATCACTTATATAGAAACACTTCTCGACCTACCATGGGGAGAATGCTCCGTTGACAATTTCAACCTAAGCAACGCTGAAAAGCAATTAGACAAAGATCACTATGGCCTTGACAAAGTTAAGGACAGAATATTGGAACAACTTGCCGTGCTTAAACTACGCGGAGATATGAAGGCTCCAATCCTATGCCTTTATGGCCCTCCTGGTGTTGGTAAAACCTCCCTTGGAAAATCAATTGCCGACGCTCTGCATAGAAAATACGTCAGAATGTCATTAGGAGGCCTTCATGATGAAGCAGAGATCAGAGGTCATCGCAAAACTTATATCGGAGCAATGCCTGGTAGAATCATACAAGGCTTGATAAAATGTGGCACATCAAACCCGGTTTTCGTTCTCGACGAAATTGACAAACTTGGACAGGACTTTAAGGGAGACCCATCATCTGCGCTACTCGAAGTTCTTGATCCTGAGCAAAACAGCCATTTCCACGACAACTATATTGACCAGGATTATGACCTTTCAAACATCCTATTCATAGCAACGGCAAATACCCTATCCACATTGTCTCAACCGCTCTTGGACAGAATGGAATTAATAGAGATCTCTGGCTATATTGAACAGGAAAAAATTGAAATAGCAAAGCGACACCTTATACCTAAGCAATTGGAAGAGAATGGTTTCGAAACTAAGGAAGTTGAATTTCCAAAAGCAACAATTGCCAAACTTATCAATTCTTACACTCGCGAATCAGGCGTCCGTCAGTTAGAGAAGAAGATTGCAAAAGTATTACGCGGAATCGCACGCTTGAAAGCGTCAAACAAACCATTCCCAAAAAGTTTGAAGGCTACTCAATTAAAAGATTTTCTGGGAATGGAGGAATACACATCCGAAATATATGAAGGAAACGAATTTATCGGTGTTGTTACCGGGCTTGCATGGACAGCAGTAGGCGGAGAAATTCTATTCATTGAGTCATCGTTATCAAAAGGAAAGGGAGAAAAACTAACCCTTACAGGTAACCTTGGTGACGTTATGAAAGAATCTGCCGTAATTGCACTACAATACCTCAAGGCGAATGGTGAAAAATACGGTATTGACCCAGAGGTGTTTGAAACAACAAGCGTTCATATCCACGTTCCTGAAGGGGCTATTCCAAAGGACGGTCCATCGGCTGGTATAACAATGGTCACCTCACTTGCTTCGTCATTTACCAAGCGAAAAGTCAAAGACCATCTTGCAATGACCGGCGAAATTACCCTACGCGGAAAAGTGCTTCCTGTTGGTGGTATAAAGGAGAAAATCCTTGCTGCAAAACGCGCTGGAATAACAGATATAATCCTTTCTAAGGATAATCAGAAGGATATCGAAGACATCAAGCCTATCTATCTGAACGGTGTTACATTCCACTATGTCAAAACCATTGACGATGTTTTAAAACTGGCTTTGATTTAAATTTCAAGTATAAAAAATGCTGTTTCTAACCGAAACAGCATTTTTTATACCTATATATTAATACTTTAAAAAAACAACATAACGAATCTAATCGTTAGGTACAAGCATACCGCCATCTTCAACAAAAATCCGAAAAGAAAACCAATAAAAGCCCCAAAACCAGCCTTTAAAGCATCTTTAAACTCCTTTTTGCCAATCAATTCACCAATAACAGCACCTAAAAAAGGACCTAAAATAATTCCGAATGGAGGGAAAAACAAGCCAACAATAGTTCCTATCGCACAACCCCAATTACCATACTTCGTCCCACCAAACTTCTTTGCCCCAATTATAGGGGTAATGTAATCAATAATAACAACAATTGCTACAACCAAACCTGTAATTACCAATTCCCAAGTACCAATGTCATCGCCCAAGGGGGTAAACTTCAGCAGAATCAAGCCAATATATGACAACGGCGGACCAGGAAGAGCCGGAACGATACATCCAACCAAACCTACCAGCATCAACAGCCCTGTTACAATATAAATCGCTATATCCATAATTCAAATTTATTACTTCTTAAATGTCAACATCTTATTCATTATAAAGTTTGTTGCCCCAAAAATAAACAAGCCCAAGAACTGTGCCAAATATTCATTAAAACCAACCAACTCTACCATTGAAAACGAGAAACCCAATTGCAACAAATATGCCGTACCGTAAGCAATAAGGTTCAACGCAATCTCCTTGATTAAATTTCCTCCTTTAGCCTTAAAGACCCATACCTTATTCCATATAAAATTATTCACTAAGGCTACAGAATAAGCAATAACGTTTGCAATAACCATATCACGATGGAAAACCTCCATCATAAGCCACACAAAAAAAGATATTATAAGGAAATTACTGAATCCAACAACTGCGAATCGGAAAATTCGCATTAATTCCTCTCTATTTTTCATTACAAAACATACTCTTAAAAACAGAATGCCAAAACCCCACAACTGCCATCAGACATCCGTTGGGCATCATTCCTAAAATAGCAATTACAAAGTTAATACCTTTAAACTAAACCACCAAAAAATACAAACATGCCACACAGATATGTTGTTAAACATATACTGAAAAACTATTATTAAAAATGATTAAAACGAATAATAAAAGGCAAAAAATATTTGCAAAATAGCATTTCCAGTACCTAACTTTGAATAGATAAAATATAATGTTTACAAACTTATTTAAAAACTTAATCCAAATCATTATGAAGAAATTACTCATTTCTGTAATGCTTCTATGTGGAAGTACACTCGGATTTGCCCAACTTTTGGACGTTTCATCCGTTCAGAAAGTCAACCTACCGAAAGGTACACTTGTTGACAAGGCAACAATCAGTCCGAAGGGCGACTTCATCGTCGTTTCTGACATCCGTAAAGAAGGCTTGCAAAAGTATGATCTTGCAACTGGCAAGATGCAAACCATTACAACCGCTTCTGGCATTGGCTCAGACGTTCAGATTTCAGCAGACGGCACAACTATCGTTTACCGCGAAAGCAAGGTTGGAAGTGACAGACTAAGAAGAACTGCTGTTAAGACAACAAACATCGCTACAGGTACGAGCAAAACTATCGTTAAAGCAACTCGCAACCTTCAAGGAGTTGCTCTAAAGGGCAACTCTGTTGTTTCTATCGATAACGGTAAGGTTCAAGCCGCATCTCTCAATGCTGAGGCTGCAAACAAATCAATTCCTGTTGCATCAATCAAATACGGACAATTGATGCTTACTGTTAACGGCAAGACATCTGTTCTTTCTCCTAACGGAACAAATGGTCAAAGTTACCTATGGCCTTCTGTTTCTCCAGACGGAACAAAAGTTCTATACTACCTTGCTACAAAAGGCACATTCGTATGTGATATAGATGGTTCTAATCCACGTCACATCGGATACCTACGCGCTCCGAAATGGTACAACAACGACATCGTTATCGGTATGAACGATAAGGATAACGGCGAATTCGTTACTGCTTCTACAGTATACGCAACTTCTATCGTAACAAGCGAAAAGCAAGCAATATCTATGGCTGGAACAATCGCAATGTACCCAACAGTTAACGCTAACGGCAGCAAAATCGTTTATTCAACGCCTGCCGGCGAAGCATTCATTATCAACGTTAATGCAAAATAACTATGAAAAAGATATTTTTGTCAACAGCTGCTGCAGTACTTGCATGCGGTAGCGCATTTGCAGCAACAACATTTCCTGTTGACCAGGTAAGAATATATTTGAACCCGGGTCATGGTAGTTGGGGTCCTAATGACCGTCCAATGGGCATCATTGGTCACCCTGCTTATTCAACAGAAAACACTGACACAACTTCTTTCTTCGAATCAAACACCAATCTGCACAAGGCATTCGCATTGCTTGATCACCTTGTAGAAGCAGGCGTTCCATTCGATAGAAACAAAAACCAAACTAATGAGAATCCTACTCGTATCGGTGCCGCTCTCGATATGTCACAAAATATCGTTATGTCTCACGTCAAAGTAGGTCCATACCCTTATGTTAAAGGCGCACCTGACAGCGAAGCATACAACAGATCTCTTTCTGAAATTTCTGCTGAGGTAGAAGCAAATAACTTTGATATCTTCATCTCAATCCACTCAAATGCGGCTTCTGAAGGTACATCAACAAACTACCCACTATTCCTCTATCGTGGTTCTGATGCAAAGGACGAAGTTCCTGGAAGTAAAGAATTGGCTACTCATATCTGGCCATACACATTCTCTAACGAACACCAAACTTGGTCATACTATTCAATGACTCAACCAAACGTTAGAGGCGACTGGGACTTCTACGGAAGCCACTCTCCTAACGCCGCCGGTTTTGACGGTTATCTTGGAGCATTGAAACACGGAGCAATGGGATTCCTTGTAGAAGGCTACTTCCACACATACCAACCAGCACGCCACCGTGCTCAAAACGATGATGTTTGTCGCCATGAGGGTCACCTTTATGCTCGCGGTCTTATTGACTATATGGGCTGGAAGACAGAAACAACTGGTGAAATTTATGGTATTGTTCGTGACCTTCACGAAAAATTCTCTGATCCTTTGTACACTCCTGCTGCAAGAACTAATGACGTTTACAAACCTCTTAATGGTGTAACTGTCAAATTGCTCCAAAACGGCAAAGAAGTCAAGACATATAAAACAGACAATGAATACAACGGTGCTTTTGTTTTCACAAACCTTGAGCCAGGTACTTATACTCTAACTTATTCTGCAGAAGGCTATAAACCTGCTTTCGACGAATACCTTGGAGAAGTTAAGGTAGAAGCAAACAAAACTACTTACCTTAATACATTCCTTGAAGCAGAAGGTTGGGTTCCACCTGCAATCGTTTATGAAAACTATCCAGACGCTCTTGCCGGAAACAAAGCATACGGCGTTGGTAGCCAATATAACCTAAATGCAAGTGCTGAAGTAACAATCTTCTCTAACGAATTGAAAGACAAAACAGTTCGCCGTCAACTCGTTCGCGATGGAAGAATCTACGTCCTCGCCCTTGATGCTCAAAACGAACCGTTTATCTACATGGGCAACATTGCCGACAATTCTGTTAAGCAAATCAGCACAGAAGGTCTTGAATTGAAAGAAAACCGCACATTGAAGATTGCTGACATTGCATTTACTGCCGATAACTTCCTTATCGCTTCTACATACGGTAAGAACCAATTCGGTGACGCTCAAGTTGAAGATGGTGACGTTCGCGGTTCTGTTGCATTCTATAAATGGACTAAAGAAGAAGAAACAGGTCTTCCTACTGGCAACCCTGTAGAATGGTTTACTTCTCAAAATGCAGGTAACTACTACCGTGCATATACAGGTGCAACAATCGCATACTCTGGTACAACAGAAGAAGGTGCATTGGTTACAACAGCACAAACAACAGGTTCTTCTACATCAATGAGATGGGTTGAATTTGGTATCTCTAACAACAGTTTGGTTTCTACAACATTCATTAATAAGGATGTTAGTGCAGAATCAAACTGGACAGGTACAAAACTTGGCGACGACTATAAACTAATCGTTTCTCCTCGTGCTAAGAATCAATATATTGTTGACGGTTCTGCAACAACACCAAAAGAATGGCAAACTGCAGCACAAAACGTTGACGCTCCATTGCTTGGAACAATCTCTGAAAAGGCATTGACTACAGAAGCAAACGGCATTAACTGCTTCAAGTATGCAGACCGCAGCCTATTGGTTGCTCCAACAATGCAAGACGGCAAATCAACAGGTTTGAAACTATTTGATATCACTGACGGTCTCAACGAAGCAAGAGAAATTACTTTGAACGTTAATCCGGCAATCGAGGCTGTTGCTGCTAAAGATGTTATCGCTACTGGTAACGTTGTTGCAACAACTAACGACGAAGGTCAAGTAACTGATGCTTACATTGAATTGCTTCTTATCCGCGACGGTAAAGTTACAAAGATGACTACTAACGGTGTTGAGCAACCAATGGTAAGAGGTCACTACGCATACAACCTTAAGGCTGAAGTTGGTGGCAATTTGACAGCATTCTCATTCAACGCTACTGGCGATGCTAAGAACGGTTCTATCAACCTTACTAATGCAGACAACACTGTAAACGTTTCAATCCCAACTGGAGCAATCGTTGAAGGTGAAAATAAAGTTGTTCTTAACAACAGAGACCTTCCTGACGGAATTCTTTCATGGGAAGTTGAATTGGAAGGTGAAACAGTTGCTACTCCTACAAAATTCTTCGCTGATAACGAATTCAGCAATGCAAGAGGCGTCATTATCGACAATAATCCAGAAAGTTCTTACCTTGGTACTGTTTACGTATCAAATACTGTTGACGGAACAAAGGCTAAAGGTTTATGGAAATATGACCAAAACTTGACTGCAGCAGAATCTGCTATCGGTACTGAAGAATTTAGTCAAGGTAACACAGCATCACCATTCCGTCTCGGCATGCTTAACGACGGTACTGTTATCGCATCAGACTGGAGCGACAAACACTCAGGTCTATGGTTAGTTGATCCAGCAAACCTTTCAGTATCCCAAATGTTTGCAGGCGACCGCGACGCAACAGGTGCATTCACTAATAACGGTGCTATCATCGGTGGTGGTTCAACAGGCGTAAGCGTTATTGGCGAAGGCGAAAACACTGTTCTTTACACATTCCTTGAAGACTATCCTAAGGGTAATGGCGGTAACAAACTTGTTCGCTACAACATCGGTACAAACAAGACTATCTCTGCTGCTCCTGATGCTGTATTCGAAGAGGCTTCTGGCAAACTTGTGAATACAAACGTTGAAGTTAGAGCAACAGCAAACGGTGTTTGGGCAAGCCAAACTCGTAGCGCAGGAAACAATACTGCTGACGTTCCTTCTCTTATCTACTGTGATAATGAAGGTAATATTGTTTACAACTCTGGCGCTTCAAACAACCTTGACCTTAACGGTTCTAACGGTTCTGGTTTCGCTATCAACACAACTAACGACAAGTTGGCTATCTGCAATGGCGACTCTAACGTAAACATCTACGACTTGACTTGGAATGAAAACGTTCCTACACTTACATTCCTTTACACTATTCCAGTTGGACAAGGTGCCGTAAACGAGTTGGCATTCGACATGGCTAACAACCTATACATCGCTGCAAAATCAGAATTCAGCGTTTGGTCATTGCCTTACGTTACTACAAATGGTGTAACAAAAGCATACGGAACTATCGAAATCAAGAACGGCGGTATCGTTGAAAACGTTGCAGAAAAGGTTGCAACTGTTTACCCGAACCCTGCTGTTGACGTTTTGAACGTTAATGCTACTGCTGAAATCGAAAACATCGCTGTATTTGCTCTTAACGGTGCAACAGTTGCTTCTCAAGCAAATATTGACGGCAACCAAGCAACTATCGATGTTAGCGGTTTGGCTCCTGGTATCTACGTTGTTAAGGTTAACAACACTGCTATCAGATTCATTAAGAAATAACATTTATTTCTGAATAACATGTAAGGTGTGCCAAATAAAAGGTTGGCACACCTTCTTTGTTTTTGTTACAGTTCTTTATTTTGAAAATCTGTCTAGTCCTGCCATAGCGTTACACTAAAAAGTAACAGAAAATGAAAGAGA
>ERZ791624.1374-NODE-1374-length-11478-cov-4.192331_pt1 | contig 11478 bp, 10 predicted proteins | sample MGYA00510058_ERZ791624 | MGnify/ENA primary metagenome ERZ791624 (study PRJEB30046, sample SAMN00715158) | human gut metagenome | study: EMG produced TPA metagenomics assembly of the A metagenome-wide association study of gut microbiota in type 2... | reverse complement strand
GAGCCGGTAATGCCCCCCCCCCCCCCCCCCCCACCCCCGCCCGCCACAGGTCGCATTCTGGAAGAGCCCGACGTGCGCTCCACTGCGCCTCCGCCACCACCGCCCTCCACCTGGTCCCCCCTGCGCACCCCCACCTTCCGTCTGCTGTGGAGCGTGACCCTGGTCGCCAATATCTGCATGTGGATGAACGATGTGGCCGCGGCGTGGATGATGACTTCGCTGACCACCTCGCCCGTGCTGGTGGCTCTGGTGCAGACCGCATCCACCCTGCCCGTGTTTCTGCTGGGTCTGCCCAGCGGGGCGCTGGCAGACATTCTGGACCGCCGCCGCTACTTCATCTTCACGCAGTTCTGGGTGGCTGTGGTCGCCGTACTGCTGTGCGCGGCGCTGGCCTTGGATGTCATGAATGCGCCGCTGCTGCTGGCCCTCACTTTTGCCAACGGCATTGGCATGGCCATGCGCTGGCCCGTGTTCTCGGCACTGATTCCGGAAGTCATCAGCAAACCCATGCTGCCCTCGGCCATGGCACTCAATGCCGTGGCCATGAATGCCTCGCGCATCGTCGGCCCGCTGGTGGCTGGCGCGCTGATTGCCAGCGCGGGCACGCTGTGGGTGTTTGTGCTCAATGCCGTGCTGTCCATTGCAGCAGGCCTGCTGCTGCTGACCTGGCAGCGCACCCACATCACCCACCCACTGGGGCGCGAGCGCCTGCCCAGCGCCATGCGCGTGGGGCTGCAGTTCATCAAGGAGTCGCCCCGCATGCGCGCCGTGATTGCGCGCACCGTGGCCTTCTTTTTCATGTCCACCGCCATCATGGCCCTGCTGCCACTGACGGCCAAGCGCTTTGATGGCATTGGCTTTATCAGCGGCGCGGGCGTGTTCACGCTGCTGCTGGCCTCCATGGGTGCAGGCGCCATCATCGGTGCCATGTTTTTGCCGCGCATCCGGCAGATGTTCACGGGTGAGCCCCTGGTGCTCACCGGCACGCTGCTGCAGGCCGCCTCCACCGTGGGGGTGGCGCTGGCGCCCAATCTGCCGCTGGCCGTGGTCTGCATGATGACGGCGGGCCTGTCGCTCATCTCTACCGCCAACACCCTGGGCGTAAAGGCACAGATGGCCCTGCCCAACTGGGTGCGTGCGCGTGGCATGTCGGCCTATCAGATGTCCATCATGGGTGGCACGGCCATTGGCGCGGCGCTGTGGGGCAAGGTGGCCGCACTCAGCTCGGTGCCCGTGAGCCTGATCGCCGCTGCCGTCACCGGCGTGGTGTGCATGCTGATCGTGCAGCGCGTGTTTACCGACCGCCAGGCGCTGGAAGATCTCAGCCCCTCCAAGGCCTTTCAGCCACCGCGCCACAGCCAGCCGGAAGAAGGCCGCGTGGTGGTGCACATCGAATACCTCATCAACCCCGCCAAGGCCCGGCGCTTTCGCACCCTGATGCAGGAAAGCCGCCGCAGCCGCATGCGCCAGGGGGCACTGTCGTGGCGACTGTTGCACAGCATGGAGCGGCCTGAGCGCTACATCGAGGAAATCGTGGATGAATCCTGGGTCGAGCACCTGCGCCGCTTTGACCGCATCACCGCATCCGACGTGGCCCTGCGCGAGCGCAAGCTGGCCTTCCATGTGGCCGATACACCGCCGCGCGTAACGCGCTTCTTTGAAACAGACTAAAAAAACATAGCTGCCAGCGCTTGTAAATACTGGGTTTCAGAATCTTTTATATCTGAAATCCTTATCTTTCAAGCGCAAGCAGCTATTTTTATGGGAGTAACAGGCAAACAGCCTGCTTCGCAGCAACGCTGACATACCCGTGCTATCCGTAACTTCCACATGCACAAGTTCATGCACAAAGCTTTGACTTGTGTTCAAATCGCCCACTTCAAAGGGGAGTAGCTCCCCGCCGGGTGTGCAAATGCAGCCACATTCCGGCGGATTGGCAAGTCGTCAGTACGAAACCGTGGTTTCCGGCTTGCCAGGCATGATCAGCGATCGTGCGGGCAAGACCTTTGGGAGACTGTTTACACGTGCTCCCTCAGGAAGCTCCCACGGCATCCAGGCTTTGTCCTTCATCGCCCAAGACTTCTCCCAGGTGAACACGCGTAAAGTATCTGCTGCAGCCGCCTGAGCGCGTCCGCAGTTTTTAACCGAGGTTTCACATGGATTTCGACTTTCTAACCCATGCCCCATTCTGGATTGCCCTGGGGCAAATCATCATCATCGACATCTTGCTGGGCGGCGACAACGCTGTGGTGATTGCGCTGGCCTGCCGCAAGCTGCCTCCTGAGCAGCGTCGCAAGGGCATCATCTACGGCACCGCCGGTGCCATCATCCTGCGCGTCATCCTGATTGCCTTTGCCATGACACTGCTGGCGCTGCCTGCGCTCAAGCTGGTGGGTGCACTGCTGCTGGTGTGGATTGGTATCAAGCTGATTGCCCCTGATGAAGAAGGCCACGACAACATCCAGGGCAGCGACAAGCTGTTGGCCGCCATCAAGACCATCATCGTGGCTGACCTGGTCATGTCCGTGGACAACGTGATCGCCATTGCCGGCGCAGCCCAAAGCTCGGGCGACCACCAGCTGCTGCTGGTAACACTGGGCCTGCTGATCTCTATCCCCATCATCGTCTGGGGCTCGCAGCTGGTCATCACGCTGATGGAACGCTTCCCCATCATCATCGTGGCCGGCGGCATGCTGCTGGGCTGGATTGCGGGCGGCATGCTGGTCTCCGATCCGCTGTTCGTGAACCCCGACAAGTGGACCTGGGCACCCAAGCTGCTGGCTGCGGATGAAAATGGCCACGCCATCTTCAACGCCTCCATGCCTATCTACTGGGCTGCCCACATCGGTGGCGCACTGCTGGTGCTGGCACTGGGCAAGATGGCTGCTGCCAAAAAAGCCAAGGCTGGCGCTGCCCACTAAGCCCTGAACAGGCCCCGGACCACAGCCCGGCTGCGATATGCTGAGCGCTGTGCCCCCGGGGCTTTTTTATTCACACTCAGCCGCCCACACCCCCGAGTAACGAGCGGCGCTGATGAGACTGATTGCTGGAAAAGGAACCGTGCAAACTTACATCGCCTACGTAGACGACGCGGAGTACGCGCAGCAGCTGCTGCGCAGCATGCTGCTTTGCGCACATGGACAGGACGCACACTGGGTGCTGGTCGCCTGTGCCCCACGTATTACGCATCGCGTTAGCAAGTTTGTGAGCAATCGCTCTCGCGAAAACTGGCGCAATAAATGGGCAGAACGCCTGTTCCAGTCCTGCCTGCCCGTCTTGCAGGCACAGGGCGTGCAGGTCACGCCCATGCTGGCCAAGGCCCCCTTGCCAGAGCTGCTCGAAAGCCTGCTGGCTGAGCACGGCAGCAGCGCGCAAGTCATCGACATGCGCCGCCCCAAGGATGCCGTATCGGCCCAGGCCTCCACACCTGTTCTGCGCAAGCTGGCTGGCACACTGACCAGCCTCGGCGCATGCTGGACGGTGCTGGTCAGCGACGTGCTTGCAGCCTGATGGGCCTGTGCCAGGTCTTTCAGACTCCCTACCAGATCAAGGGCCTTCTCGGCCCTTTTTCTTTGTCTGCGCGTTATGCTGGCAGCCATGAAACTCATGCTGAAATGGTTGCTCAGCGCTGGTGCGCTGCTCTTGGTTGCCGCAGTATTCAGCGGTGTACAGGTACAAAGCTATGGCTCGGCCCTGCTGGCGGCGCTGGTCATCGGCCTGCTCAATGCCCTGGTGCGGCCCGTGCTGGTGATTCTGACCCTGCCGGTCACGCTCATCACCGTGGGCCTGTTCCTGTTTGTGATCAACGGCCTCATGCTCTGGGCGGCGTCCAGCATGCTCTCCGGCTTTCACGTCACAGGCTTCTGGGCCGCCGTCTGGGGCTCCATGCTGTATTCGCTGCTGGGCCTGGCGATCGAATCACTTCTGGCGCGTCTGTTCCCGTAGTAATTCCTGCACGGCACGCAGCCGCGTGTCGATGATGGAGGCCTCGATATAGTCGCCCTGGCCGCGCTGTGCCAGGTCTTGCGCGGCCTTGAAGCGGTCCACGGCCCCCGCATAGTCGTAATGCGCCACGCGTGCCTCCGCCTCGGCGCGGATGGCGCGCAAATCCTCGCGCTGCGCATACCATGCCTGTGCCAGCAGGCGCCACGCCGCCGCATCGTGCGGATGCACGGCCACCCAGGTCTGCAGCCGGTCACTGACCACGGCAGGCTGGCCCAGCGCCAGCAGGGCACGGCTGCCCAGCAGCATGGCCGGGCGTGGCAAGTCACCACGCAAGTCCGCATGGCCCAGCAATTGCAGTGCAGCCTGCGGCTGCTTGTCCTCCAGCTCCAGTTCCGCCCCCAGCCATTGCACCTGCTGGATGCCGGCCTTGTCGCCAGAGGGCTGCACCAGGGCATCCAGCCTGCTCCAGAGCGCACGTGCTGCGCGCCAGTCCTTGAGCTGCATCTGGCTGAGCACGGCCACATACAGCGCGGCCGCCTGCTCCCGCGCATTGCGCTGGGCAAATTCCGGCATGTCCGGCAACTTGACCCACTGGCGCAGGGTATCAACGCCGGGGCGGCTGAGCACGCGTGCACGCCCCGCCATCAGCGCATGCTCCAGCGTGGGCTGGGGCGGCTGGTTCTTGCCCTGGGGCACGCGGCTGTGCATGTCGGCAATACGCTCGGTGGTCAGCGGGTGGGTGCGCAGATAAGGCCAGCTGCCGTTGTCATTCAGGCGGCTGGCGTGCTGCAGCTTTTCAAACATGCTCACGGCGCCCTGCGGTGCAAAACCTGCGGGCTCCAGCAAGGTGTAGCCAATGCGGTCGGCCTCGCGCTCCATGTCGCGCGAAAAGCCCAGCTGGTTCTGAATCGTGGCCGCCTGCCCGCCCACAATCAGGGCATTGGCCGCATCCGGGCTCTTGCTGGCCGCCAGCGCGCCCAGCACCATGCTGGCAATCATGATGGGCATGTTCTTCTTCTCCTGCCCGAACATGCGCGCAATGTGGCGCTGCGTCACGTGCGTGAGCTCGTGGGCCATCACCGTGGCCAGCTCATCGCTGCTGCTCACCGCACCAATCAGCCCCAGGTGCACCCCCAGATAGCCACCGGGCAGGGCAAAAGCGTTAATGCTCTTGTCCCGGCCCAGCAAAATCTCCCAGGCAAAGCGCTCGCTGATTTCCTCCGACAGATTGCCGCGCTCGCGTGCCGCTTTCACCAGTGGCTCCCAGACGCTGAGCACATAGGCGTGCAGCTGCGGGTCGTCGATATAGTCCGGGTCGCGGTAGAGCGAGGCAATGATGCTGTCGCCCAGCCTGCGCTCTTCGCTGGCCGTCAGGTCTGCGCCATCACCCATGCTGGGCAGGGCCAGCTGGGCCTGTGCACCAGCCATATAGCCCACACCGGGCAGACACAGCACCGCAGCCAGCAAGGCACTGCGCAGCGGCGAAAGGGCGAAGGAAAATGGCTTCATGGGAGGCATGCAAAGGCACAAGGCCCTCTGTGACAAGAACAGACTCTTATGATGCCTGCATTGCGCCCATGTTCCCAGCTTTACATGCCATACGCAAAGCTGTCTGACATCTGCGCCTCCCTGTAGCGAACGACACAGAATCAAAGATGAGCGAACACCACCTCCCCAACGACGGACTGACCCACTTTGACGCCCACGGCCAGGCGCATATGGTGGACGTAGGCGCCAAGCAGCCCACCCACCGCGTGGCCGTGGCCGAAGGCCGCATCGTCATGCAGCCCGCAACCCTGGACATCATCCAAAAAGGCACGGCCAAGAAGGGCGATGTGCTGGGCATTGCACGCATTGCCGGCATCATGGCCGCCAAGCAGACCAGCCACCTGATTCCACTGTGCCACCCGCTGGCACTGACCCGTGTGGCCGTGGATTTTGAATTACTGCCCGAAGCGCATGCCGTGCGCTGCGAAGCGACGGTGGAAACCTATGGCAAAACCGGCGTGGAAATGGAAGCGCTGACGGCTGTGCAGGTGGCCTTGCTGACCATTTATGACATGTGCAAGGCGGTGGATAAGGGGATGGTGATGGAAAATATTTTTCTGAAAAATAAAAAAGGAGGGAAAAGTGATATATAAAAAAAGGCTCATTTAAAATGAGCCTTTTTATTAAAAATTAAATCTCTTATCTAAAGTTTGCAGGTACAAACTTAGTGCAAGCGGCATCTGAACTTTCATCCCAATCGAGAGCACCTGTGTTTGCGTTGATGCTTGGAGTCAGTGTAATCGCAGCAGCCACTGCATCGCACGCAGCATCAATGTTTTGTGTTTTTGCCGTAATAACACCATCTGTAACAGTAACATTTGCCACATATTCAGATGTCACATTAGCTGCCAATCCAGCTTTTGCATTATCTATCCCTGTTAAAGTATTCAAATCAGCAAAACCTTCTGCTACACCGGTTTTTGCAGCGGCTACAAATGCAATGACTTCAGTCATTTTTGCACGCTTTGTGTAGTCCTGATAAGCCGGCAAAGCCACTGCCGCCAAAATACCAATAATCGCCACCACGATCATCAGTTCAATCAAGGTAAAGCCCTGTTGCATTGTGCGCTTCATAGAAAGCTCCTCTCTCTGTGGATGAAATTGACGTCATCCATAGAGCAAATCACGTGCCAGCGAATTCCTACGTACCAACCCCGGGGAATTGCAAACTTTGGTTGCAAACGGGCGTGGAATGTAATTTTCTGCATGACTTGTATCAAGCGGCATAACACTTTTGTCATTCACTGGATTTTCGCCACCTCGCATGCATAAACTCTATTTATAGGAGCACCTTGCGCTTGATATACGGTGCTTTGCAATATAAATAACTTGAAAACCAAGAAATAACCGGCGCAAGCAGCTATAGCTTTAAAAGCAGCAACCAAAAAGCCAGCCTCGTGAGGCTGGCTTTTGGCTTGATGCCCGCAGCAGATCACTGCGGGCTGACTGGGAAGATTTAAGCCTTCTTCAGCAGGCCTTGCAGCAGGCGGCCCATTTCGGAGGGGTTGCGGGTGATGGTGAAACCGCACTCTTCCATGATGGCCAGCTTGGCATCGGCCGTGTCAGCGCCGCCGGAGATCAGCGCGCCGGCGTGGCCCATGCGCTTGCCGGGAGGGGCAGTCACACCGGCGATAAAGCCGACCACGGGCTTTGTCATGTGTTCCTTGCACCAGCGGGCGGCTTCGGCTTCGTCGGGGCCGCCGATTTCGCCGATCATGATCACGGCATCGGTGTCGGGGTCGTCGTTGAAGGCCTTCATCACGTCGATGTGCTTCAGACCGTTGATGGGGTCACCACCAATACCAACAGCAGTGGACTGGCCAATGCCCAGTTCGGTCAGCTGCGCCACGGCTTCGTAGGTCAGCGTGCCGGAGCGGGACACCACGCCCACGCGGCCCTTCTTGTGGATGTGGCCGGGCATGATGCCGATCTTGATTTCGTCTGGCGTGATCAGGCCGGGGCAGTTGGGGCCCAGCAGCAGGGTCTTCTTGCCGCCCGCGGCTTCCTTGGCCTTCATCTTGTTGCGCACTTCCAGCATGTCGCGCACGGGGATGCCTTCGGTGATGCAGATGGCCAGGTCCAGATCGGCTTCCACGGCTTCCCAGATGGCGGCAGCGGCGCCTGCTGGGGGCACGTAGATCACGGAGACGGTGGCGCCAGTTTCCTTGGCAGCGTCCTTGACGGAGCCGTAGATGGGGATGTCAAAAATGCGCTCGCCCGCCTTCTTGGGGTTCACACCGGCGACGAAGCAGTTCTTGCCGTTGGCGTATTCCTGGCACTTTTCGGTGTGGAATTGACCGGTCTTGCCGGTAATGCCCTGGGTGATGACTTTGGTGTCTTTGTTGATAAAGATCGACATGTTTTTATCTCCGGGGGCGTTTTACTTGACGGCAGCAACAATCTTGGTAGCAGCTTCAGCCATGGTGTCGGCTGCGATGATGGGCAGACCGGATTCGGCCAGGATTTGCTTGCCCAGCTCTTCGTTGGTGCCCTTCATGCGCACGACCAGTGGCACGCTCAGGTTCACGGCCTTGCAGGCGGTGACCACGCCGGTGGCAATGGTGTCGCACTTCATGATGCCGCCGAAGATGTTGACCAGAATGCCCTTGACCTTGGGGTTCTTGAGCATGATCTTGAAGGCTTCGGTCACCTTCTCGGCCGTTGCGCCGCCGCCCACGTCCAGGAAGTTGGCAGGCTCGCCGCCGAACAGCTTGATGGTGTCCATGGTGGCCATGGCCAGGCCCGCGCCGTTCACCAGGCAGCCGATGTTGCCGTCCAGAGAGATGTAGGCCAGGTCGAACTTGGAGGCTTCGATTTCTGCGGGGTCTTCTTCGTCCAGGTCGCGCAGGGCCACGATTTCGGGGTGGCGGAACAGGGCGTTGGAGTCGAAGTTGAACTTGGCGTCCAGGGCCATCAGGTTGCCGTTGGAGTCGCAGTTCAGGGGGTTGATTTCCACCAGCGAAGCGTCGGTGTCCATGTAGCACTTGTAGATGTTGGCGAACAACTCTACGGCCTGGTCGATGGACTTGCCTTCCAGACCGATGGCCGCAGCCACCTTGCGCGACTGGGCTTCGGTGATGCCGGTCAGGGGGTCGATCATCTCGGTGATGATCTTCTCGGGCGTGGAGTGGGCCACTTCCTCGATGTCCATGCCGCCTTCGCTGGAAGCGATCAGTGCCACCTTCTGTGTAGCGCGGTCGGTCACCAGCGACACATACAGTTCGTTCTTGATGTCTGCACCTTCTTCGATGTACAGACGGCGCACCTTCTGGCCTTCAGGGCCAGTCTGGTGGGTCACCAGCTGCATGCCGAGGATTTGCTCGGACAGGGCCTTCACGTCCTCAATGGTCTTTGCCACCTTGACGCCGCCGCCCTTGCCGCGGCCGCCGGCATGGATCTGCGCCTTCACCACCCACACGGGGCCGCCCAGCTTCTGTGCTGCCTCTACAGCTTCCTGGACGGTGAAAGCCGGAATGCCACGGGGAACTGGCACGCCGAATTGACGCAAGATTTCCTTGCCTTGGTATTCATGAATCTTCATGAGTCTTGTCTCTCTGAAACGGAGGAAAAATGCCCGTTTTCCTGCTGCCTGGGCATGCGGAGCCGGGCTCGTATGACATGGCAATCGGCGAATGTACCATGCTGACAAGTCGGCAAAAAGTGCTTTGTTTCACGGGATATACGTATTGGCATACGTAGATCAAGCCGCACCAAGGCTGGCCCGGAAGGCCACAAACGCCCCCTGAAAAACGGCAGGAGCCGCAGTTTTTGCGCTGCACCCCGCCCGCAGCAGCGACAATCCGTTTATTTGATGGCGTCGCAATTGCGGCATGAACCTACGATGCGCCAAGGAGCGCGGGAGCATTGAACAATGTCCAAAGTCTTTATTGATGGCGAAGCTGGCACCACGGGTCTGCAGATTCGTGACCGCTTGCAGGGTATGGCTGGTGTGGAACTGGTCAGCATTGCGCCCGAGTTGCGCAAGGACCCCGCGGCCAAGCGGGCGCTGATTGCCGAGGTGGATCTGGTCATCCTGTGTCTGCACGACGATGCCGCACGCGAGACGGTGGCGCTGGTCGACAGCATCACCGCAGAAACCGGCCGCGCCATCAAGATCATTGATGCATCTACCGCCCACCGCGTGGCGCCGGACTGGGTCTATGGTTTCCCTGAGCTGTGCGCCGGCCAGCTTGAAGCGGTGAAGACCGCCACCCGCGTATCCAACCCCGGCTGCTACGCCACAGGCGCGATTGCGCTGCTGCGCCCGCTGGTGGATGCAGGGCTGATGCCTGCGGACTACCCCGTGGCCCTGCCATCGGTGTCTGGCTACACCGGCGGCGGCCGCAGCATGATTGAGGCGTACGAGGCTGGCAGTGCCGCGCCTTACGAAGCCTATGGTCTGGGCCTGGCGCACAAGCACATTCCCGAAATTCTGAAATACACCGGCATGACACGCCGCCCCGTGTTCATTCCCGCCGTGGGTAACTATGCACAGGGCATGCTGGTGCAGCTGCCCCTGCACCTGGACCTGCTGCCCGGCGCACCCAAGGCCCAGGACCTGCACGATGCGCTGGCCAGCCACTACGCCAAGACGAATGCGCCGGCGCAGTGGGTCAAGGTGCTGCCTCCCACCGAAGACAACAAGCTGGCCGCCGATACGCTGGCCAACACCAACCACCTGGAGCTGCGTGTGTTCGCCAATGAACAGCACCGCCAGGCTGTGCTGATTGCGCGGCTGGACAATCTGGGCAAGGGTGCCAGCGGCGCTGCCGTGCAGAATCTGCAATTGATGCTGGGTGTGTAAAGCGCGGTTTTACACTGGCATCTGCCTTGCATGATCAAGCGGCCTGCGGGCCGCTTTTTTGCAGGCAGGGCGCTTCTTTATAAATAGCTTCCTGCGCTTGATTGCATGAGGTTTCAAATAGTTTTGTATCTGAAACCTTTGTTTATCAAGCGCTGGCAGCTCTTGTTTTTATAGGTTTTGCATGACTGCCGCCACTGCCTCTTCGCCGGAAATTCGCCGTGCCACCCTGATCGGTCTGGTGGCCGTGCTTTGCTGGAGCAGTACCGTGGGCCTGATGCGCTCCGTGGCCGAGGCGCTGGGTGCGCTGGGCGGCGCGGCGGTGTTCTACAGCGTCAGCGCCGCGTTTGTGCTGCTGGTCAAGGGTGTGCCCTCGCGCGCGCAGCTGCGGGGTATCTCGCGCATCTACCTCATCGTCTGCGGTCTGCTGTTTGCTTTTTATGAGATCTGCCTGTCGGTGGCGATTGGACTGGCGCATGACCGGCCCCAGTCCATGGAGCTGGGCATGATCAACTACCTCTGGCCCTGTCTGACGATTGTGCTGGCCGTGCTCTGCCACCAGCAGCGCGCCCGCTGGTGGCTGTGGCTGGGCGTGGCCTTGTGCCTGTGGGGGCTGGTGCTGGTCATGGGAGAAGGCGCCAGCAGCGTCGATACACCCTGGTGGCAGAACCTGGGTGCGCACATGGCGGCCAACCCCGTGGCCTATGCGCTGGCCTTTGGCGCAGCCACCATGTGGCCTGCCTACTCGGTGCTCGCACGCATCCACGGCGGTGGCTTCAATGGCGTGGGGCTGTTTCTGACCCTCACGGCCTTCCTGCTGTGGCTGCAATGGCTGGCCGCAGACACGGTTGCCATGCAATGGAGCTGGAGTGTGGTGCTGCAGGTGCTGGCGATTGGCGCGCTCACCGCACTGGGCTATGGCTGCTGGGAGCACGGCATTCAGCGCGGCAATCTGGCCGTGATGGCTGCGGGCTCGTACTTCACCCCTGTGCTTTCGGCACTGATGGCCAGCGTGTGGCTGGCCGTGCAGCCGGGGCTGCCTTTCTGGCAGGGCGTGGTGCTGATTACGCTGGGCTCGCTGGTGTGCTGGTGGGCCACACGCGCTTGAAAGTTAGACCCTCACCCCAGCCCTCTCCCGCAAGCGGGAGAGGGAGTTCATACCAAATTCATAGCTACTAGCGCTT
>ERZ791624.1373-NODE-1373-length-11481-cov-2.878348_pt1 | contig 11481 bp, 11 predicted proteins | sample MGYA00510058_ERZ791624 | MGnify/ENA primary metagenome ERZ791624 (study PRJEB30046, sample SAMN00715158) | human gut metagenome | study: EMG produced TPA metagenomics assembly of the A metagenome-wide association study of gut microbiota in type 2... | reverse complement strand
AGGCGGTGTTGTGGGTGCGGATATGGATAAGGGGGTCTTTCTCGTCAAACCAAATATCGGTGGTCTTTTCCTGCTTCGTAAGCCCTGTTCTCATAAACTCTCCTTTCTGCGCCCCTGTTACGCAATAGGGGCATTTTTCGGGTGTTTTTCCCGGCTCTTGACTTGGGGAAAATGAGGATTTTCAAATAGAAACCGCCCGGACAGGGAATGGTTCGTCAGGGCGGCTGTTATCGCAAGATTTCTGTTTTTTCCGGCTCTTGACCGTCAGACGCGGATAAACGCGAACTGTCGGCAAGCACCAGTTTGAGCAGCTTGTCGCGGAATGTTTCTGTGCTGCTGTGATTGAAAAATAACTCCGCAACAATGGTCTGCCCGTTCCTCTGGGTCGTGATGATGCTGTCGGGGGTCTGTTCTGCCATAGGCGGCTCCTTTCTTTGGGCGCAAAAGAGGGATTTCCCGTAGTTCGGAAAATCCCTCTTGGTTGACGGTTATTCTGTTTTACTGTGTGGGCTGTGCGGCGGCTGCCTGCGCCTTTCTCCTTGCCCGGTATTCCCGCGCTTTCATGCGGTCATACTCCCGCTGCTTTTCAAGGTTTCTCGCCCGGTACTCCCTTGAATACTGCCGGTGGTAGGCGCGGCTCTTTTCCTTTTTGGCTTCTTCGATTTCCTCCCGCATTTGCCGGATTTCCTGCTCGGTCGGTTCTGCAAGCTGTGTCACTTCATTCTCAAACTTGCCGATATAATTGAAATATATGCTGATGTGCTGGATTGCGTATCTCGCCCTTTTCTGGTCGCGCTCATGCACTTCAATCCGGCTGATAAACTCGTTGAGAATGGCGGGGGTAAGCTCGGTAAAGGCAGCATGGCGTTCCGTCAGCTTCAAAAACTTCTGCGCCCGTCCTCCCGCGTTCTCATAAGCGGATAGCTGCTCTTGGAGCGTGGCAAGCTCCGCTTTCAGCGTGTAGTATTCTTCTGAATACTTCTGCGACATCTGCTCATAGCGGTCTTGTGAGATCGCGCCGAGGGCGTTGTCCTCATAGAGCTTGTTCAGCACCTTGTCAATCTGTTCAAGGCGCGTCGTGATTTGCGGAATACGCTTCTGCTGTTTCTTGGTCTGGTCGGTCTGCTGCATGGCAAGGTTCTTTTTCACTAAGGCTTCAAACTCCGCCCGATTGCTGATAGAATAGTCCTCGATTTTCTTCAGCACTTCCGCGATGGTCTGCATGAGCAAATCCGCGTCAATGATGTGCGGGGAATTGCATTTGGGGTTTTTGGCTTTTCCCTTGTGGTACTCGCTGCAATAGGCAACATGACGCTTGCCGCCATTCCGATAATCTATGCGAATGTGCATTTTCGCACCGCAATCCTTACAGAAAAGCAAGCCCGACAAAGGGTGGATTTCCCCGTCCCCGTTGGGGCGTTTGACGGGCGCATTTTCCAAAATCCGCTGTACGGTTTCAAAGTCGGTGCGGTCAATAATCGGCTCATGCACATTTTCGGTTATCTGCCATTGGCTCCGGTCTACATAGTGGTTCCGCTTGTCGCGGAAGTGCTTTGTGGTCTTGAAGTTGACAACATCACCGCAATACTCCTGCCGTGTGAGGATATGGGTCAGGGTGGCTTTGTTCCACTTATAGCGGTTGGCCTCATTGAGCGCCCTGTTTTTACAGGTTCCCCGCCCACGCTCTTTCATGTAGAATGTGGGCGTTGGGATTTGCGCCTGCGTGAGATATACGGCAATTTGGTTTCGGTTTTTTCCGTCCAGAAACAGGCGAAAAATCAAACGAACAACTCCGGCGGCTTCCTCGTCGATAATCCAAAAATCCTTGTTGTCCGGGGATTTGACATAGCCATAGGGGGCTTCGGTGGCAATCGGCTTTCCACTCATGCCCTTCGTCTTAATGCCGGTCTTTACTTTCTTGCTGATGTCCTTTGCGTACCACTCCGACATGATGTTGATAAAGGGCGCAAACTCCAATGTATCGGGCTTTTCGCTGTCTATCCCGTTGTTGACTGCGATAAAGCGCACATTGTTCCGTCTGAATATCTCCATCGCATTGCCGACTTGGAGATAGTCACGCCCCCAGCGTGTCAGGTCTTTCATAATGCAGACACCGATTTTCCCGTTCTCTACATCGTCCATCATGCGGGAGTAGGCAGAACGGTCAAAAAATCTGCCGCTTTCGTCATCGTCAATGTAGTGCCGGATATTGGTTAAGTGCTGCCCTCTGGCGTAGTTCTCCAAAAAGATTTTTTGGTTCTGTATCGAGTTACTCTCACCGCCGTCCCTGTCCTCGTCGCCCACGGAAAGGCGGGAGTAAAGGGCTGTAATTTTACTATAATCAGTCATGTGCATAACCTCCTGTGCGTCCATATAGGCTTCCTTTACACTTAAAATTATGCACTCCATCGGGCAGAGCCGTACTCCGCGCCCTTGCGGTATTTCTTCGCGTTTTTCCCTTTGACATAGACTATCAAGCGGATAATCACCGCACCGACAATGCCGACAAGCAAATCCAACGGGTAAACGCTCGGCAAGGCGTTTTCAAAGGCTGCGGAAAATCCTTGTGTGATATTCAGTATCTTTGCAGAAATATCCGCGCCGGGGGCAAGCCGCACCGCCTGTCCGACTTTATCAAAGAGATAGACAAAGAACACATAGGGGATATTCGGAAGTATCAGCTTTTTGTAGTTGATCTGCTTCATATCTCGCGCCCCCTGTCCATTTTCTTTACCTTGTCGCGGGCGGCGTTAAGCTGCTTCGCCTTGTCCTTTGCAGCGGCAAGGGCTTTGCGGATAGAGGGCTTTTTATCCCTGTTCAGCTTCTTTGCGGAAAACTCTTGAAACGCTGCGGTCATAACGTCCGCGTCCCGGCCTTTGAAAAACACAAGGTAACGGGTCTGCTCGCCCTTAACCTTTTTTAGCGAAAAATCTATGTTGTATTTCTTCGCCGTACTCTCAAAGGCTTTAATATTGCTGTCGGTGATCTCGATGTTGGAAACACCCGCGTTCTGCTTCATAAGCTGCCGCATGGTCTGTTTCCCATGCGCGGGTTTGCTTTTCTGCTCCAAAAACTTTTGGATTGCTTTCTGTAACGCCTGTTCGGTAAGCCGCGCCGCGCCTTTTCCCACTTTGACGTATAGGGCAATCGTTTTTTGGGTTACTTCCTCCTGCAAGGTATCAACTCCTTTCCCGGTAAAGTGCGGCTATGCTCATTCGCCGCCGTATAAGTCGTGATTGACAAGGGCGGTATAGTAGCTGTCAATGGTACTCGGCGCGTTGAACAGCACCGCTTTTAGATACTGCTTGATGTTGCGCACTTTGGTTGTGTTCTCCCTCATGCAATCCAAAACAAACTCAATATGGCTGCTGTTCAGCTTCAAAAACTTGGATTTCACCAATTCGGCGGGGTAGTCGTCCCCGGCAATACGGATTGTCTTTCGGGCTGTGCAGACGGTTTCCAGCATAAGGTCAACAATCTCGTCCAAACGGTCTTTGTCAATTTTGCAGTTTTGAATGAGATGGTCGTATTCGATATTGTCCTTGATAATCTCCCTGTAAATCTCTACTGCGCTATTGCTTTTCGCTTCCGTTCTTTTCCTTTCCGGCGGCGTAGCCGCTTCGCCATGCGCAAAGGGCAAGGGGTTTAGGGAATGGAAAGGAATGGAATCGGTACTTGATAAATCAGTAATTGATTGTTCTTTACTTAATATATCTTTATTTAATTGCGTTGGATTTTCCAACGTAGGTTTTTCCTGCGTAGGTTTTTCCAACGTTGGATTATCCAATGTTGGATTTTCCAATGTAGGTAAATCCAATATAGGCGGCTGTCCGCCGCTGGTAGCTGCTTCCGGCTCTCGCGGCTGCGGCTGCTCGTATATGACGTAATCTGCGCCCCGCAAGCGTCCCTTTTCGTCGCGCTCCCGGCTGCGCACGATATATCCGGCTTTTTCGAGTTCCTTTACCGCTTCGCGGATTGCGTCGATCTTCTCCCGGTTGATATGGGATAAGCCCGCAAGGGTATAATCCCAATCTTCGGGCAGCGAAAGCATTTGCGACAACAAGCCCTTTGCCTTTAAGGACAATTCCTTGTTTCGCAAGTGGTGGTTGCTCATAACGGTATATCCCGTATTTCGCTCCACTCTGAAAACTGCCATATTTCCTCACTTCCTCTCTTGGTATGCGTGGACAATTAGAAAGCCGTTTTCGGCTGTTTTGGTATTGCAATATGCCCTTTGCCGTTTTCGCGTCTGCAAAGCCGCATGGCACAAGGGCTTTTGCCCGTCTATTTGTCCATGCTGGCGTGCGTTTTCCGCGTCCTTTTGCCGGGGCAATAGGGACACTCTTTGAAAACGCAAAACTCATATTTCCACCCGGGGCGGTAGAAACGGCAAGTGCCGCAATCTTCATCATCTCCGGCACAACCGGATTGATAGCGGTCAAATCCCGGCTTCTGCTGCATGAGCAATTCAAACGCCCGCTGCTTGCCCTTTGTGAAATACATTCCGGCTGCACCTCCTTTCCTGCGGGCATAAAAAAACGGCGTTACTTTCTCCCCCAAAGGGGTTAAGGTAACGCCGTTTGTGTGCGTATTCAGTTTTTAACACATTCCCTGTCTATCCGCTGTCCGCAAAACCATTGATTTTATTAGCTTTTTGCCGCTATCGCTATCACACCTCATTATTTGACAGGCCGGATTTTCAGAGAATGATTGATGACATTGAGGACGGGAAAATCAACTGCGTTGTTACGAAGGATTTATCCCGCTTAGGCAGAAACTACATTCTGACCGGCCAGTACACGGAAATCTACTTTCCCAGCAAAGGCGTCCGCTATATCGCTGTCAATGACAATGTGGACACCATCAACGGAGAGAATGAGCTTGCCCCATTCCTCAACATTCTGAATGAAATGCACGCCCGCCAGACCAGCAAAAAGGTAAAGGCGGCCATGCGGACACGGTTCGCAAATGGCGCACACTATGGAGCCTATGCTCCGCTTGGCTATGTCAAAGACCCAGATAAGAAAGGCCATCTTCTGATTGACCCGGAAACAAGGTGGATTATCGAAAAGATTTTTGACCTTGCCGTTCATGGCCGGGGAGCCGCCAGCATTACACGGATTTTGGTCGAAGAAAAAGTACCTACTCCCGGCTGGCTGAATTTCCAGAGATACGGCACTTTCGCAAATATCTATGCCGGAGCGCCGGAGGAAAAAGCCTATGCGTGGACGATAGCGCAGGTGAAAAGTATTCTGAAAGAGGAAACCTATATCGGACACAGCGTCCACAATAAGCAGACCAACATTTCATTCAAAAACAAGAAGAAAGTACGCAAGCCAAAAGAGGAATGGTATCGTGTGGAGAACACCCACGAAGCGATTATTTCCGAAGATGTGTTCCGTCAAGTACAGGAGCAGATTTGCAACAGGCGCAGACGGCAGAAGAACGGCACAACACAGATATTTTCCGGGCTGGTAAAATGTGCGGACTGCGGCTGGTCGCTGGCCTATGGTATGAACAGCCAGAACAAAAATCCCTATGCCCACTACCATTGTAGCAAGTACGGGCAAGGATTGCACCAGTGTTCCATGCACTATATCCGCTATGATGTGCTTTACGCCTATGTCCTTTCCCGTCTGCAATACTGGTCTGTGCTGGCACAGCAGGATGGGGACAAACTTCTGAAACGGCTACTTAACGCCAGCGACAAGGAACGCAATACTGCAAGGAAGCGGCAGACAGCCGAACTGAAAAAGGCGGAAAAGCGCAAAGCAGAAGTAGACACCCTGTTTGCAAAAATGTATGAGGACTGGTCTGCCGGACGCATTACAGAATACAATTTCAATATGCTGTCCGAAAAGTATCAGGGCGAACAGCGAGAATTGGACGTAAAAATTGAACGGCTTCACGAAGCGATGGAGACCGCCGCCCAGACAGCGGTTGACGCTGAAAAGTGGATAGGTCTGATGAAACAGTATGTCAATCCCACAGAATTGACGGCTGAACTTCTGAATACGCTGATTGAAAAAATCCTTGTCCATGAAGCGGTCAAAAGTGAGGACGGAAGCCGGGAACAGGAAGTGGAAATCTTCTACCGCTTTATCGGCAAAATCGAATGACACATCTTGAGATACCCAACAATATCTTTAACTAAGGGAAACGGGGAGATAATACTTCCAGTCCATGCGTTGTGCGAAGTCTTTTTCGTACTGAGATGACGCTTCTTCACTGGATGTTCCATTTAGCGTTTGTGTGCCATCGTAACTGAAGGTACCATTGTGCATCAACCCTTCCGCCTCTTTATGCTCAATCCAGATCCGGCCGAGGGAGTTCTCGACCATGTAGCGGATGATCCAGTCGGGGGTGAAGAGCTGGGTGGCGGCGGGGATGTTCTCCTTGCTGACCTTGACGTTCTTCTTGAGTGCGGCGAAGACGGCGTCCTTTGGCTCACTGTTGTAGTACTGGTAGAGCCAGCCGATGATTTGCACGGCGTCGCGCCAGTCGTCTTCGGGGATGGATGTGACCATCTGCTCGATGACGCTGCCTTGGCGCAGCAAATTGTCGGGCAGCAGCAGCTCCGTGTAGTCCTCAATCTGCTCGAACATCGCGGGCAGGATGGTGCCGAGGGCATTGCACTGCGTGATGAGCAGGTACTTGTAGAGCTCGTCCGTCGCATCCTGCTCCTTGAGTGCGAAGACGATTTCCTTGTTGAGCCCTTCGAGGTTGTCCATCGTCAGGCACTCCGTGAGGATCTGCGGCTGGAAGGCTCCTTCGTTGTCCGTGAAGACGCGCACCCTCGTCGGCAGGACGCCGTTGACTTCCATGTAGCGCAGGGCCGCGAAGCGGTTGAACCAGGTGTAGGCCGCCTCGTCCATGACCGACTCAAAGCCCTTCTCCTTGACGCGATTGACGAGCGTCCGGCGCTGCCTCCGCTCCACCGCCGAGAGCAGACGGCCATTGACTTCCTTCTGCTCCGCATCGAGTTCCTGCTCGCCATCGACGTCGTAGAGATAAGCCCGCTGTGTCACGCGCGCGATGAGCTCCTTGCGCGCCCAGATGGCGAATTTCTTGATTGCATTCTTATCCATAAGAAGGGTCTCCTTTATTTCAGCTGAATCTCGTCCACATCGGCAAGCTGTGCTTCGAGCTTTTTGCGGGCGCGGTCGAGGTAGACGTCAATATCGGCTTTGCTGCGCAGGGTGGTGGGCATGAAGGTTGTCTGTCTGGCGACCACTTTGACCTTTGGCTGCGGGGTGGGGGACTTGGCCGGTTTCTTGGTTGGCGAGGGCTTGCCCGAGGCATTGTCGGCAGCGCGCTTGATTTTCTCTTCGTGGTTGTGGATGGTGTCCGTGATGCCGCGCACAAAGCTGGATTGTTCTCCAAGAGCGTCTGGGCGACGCCCTTGAGCTCGATGATGGTGGCTTTTTCCTGAAGGGACTGGCGCTGTCTCAGGTAATAGCCATTGGCCGCCTCGACCTGCTCTTTGACGTATCCGACCTTGCCGGCTGCCTCGTAGATGTTTTCCATGCACTGGTTGATGATCTCGCAGTCCTCCTGGCGGACGGTCTGGAGCATCTCGCTTGGGCGGCGCGGACGGTGTCGATGAGGCCGCGCAGCTGCGGGATGCGCGTGTAGTCGTAAGAGCGGTTTGGCTGTACGAGCAGGATGGCGCGGATTTTGTCAAGCTGCTTGACGGTTTCGGGCTTTTCCTGCAGGTATTCCATGTCCAGTTCCATCGTCTTCTTGAAGTAGAAGGCTTCGTTGAAGAGGTCTGCCTGGCTCTCGAAGAACTGCTCGACATTGTCGAGGTCGTCGAGGATCTCGTCGAAGTCATCCTGCACGGCCAGCAGCTCGTCAATCAGGGCGATGTTGTCGGTCTGTTTCACGAGGACACGCTGGATGAGGCCGATGGCTTGCTTCAGCGTGCTCTTGCCCGGATACTGGATGTCAGCATAGCCGGTGTAACGCTTGAGTAGTCCCTGGTAGTCCCGCAATTTCTCGTTCAGGTGCTCTAAGACGAATTCGACGAGGCCGTTCTCGTCCTTCGGGATGTCGATGCACTGCAGATAGTCCTCGAGGAAGGCAGCGGCTTCATTGATCTTCTGGGCGTCATGAGCTTGTGCTTCTTGACGACGGTCCTACCGATTTCCGTGCGCTTGCGCAGCATGTCTACGAGGCGCGGGTCCTTTGCGCGGACCGTCTCGCCTGCATACTTGACGGTGACTTTCTGGTGGTAGATCAGCATGGCCATGACGGCGGCGATGTCGATTTCGCGCCAGCCGTAGGGGATGTCCTGGTAGCGCTTCTGGATGTCGCCCATCGTGGTCTTGAGCTTTTGTTGCAGGCGGATTTCGAGGTATTCTTCCATCTTGTTGGCGGCTGCGGCATTTTCCTCCTTGCCCGTGTACATGGAGAGCTGGGAATCGCCGCGCAGGATCTCGGCGATGTCCTCATTCGTATCGACATGGTGTGTGATGAGGTCGAGGTTGCTGTAGACATGCTGGACGAGGTACTGAAGAGCCTGGTTGATCTTGTTCTTGGCATCGCCGGAGCGCGGCGTCAGTTTCTCGCCGTCGACGTAGAAGCGGCCGCGCCCGCTGGCCTCGGCTATGTCGCCCGTGACGCGCGCTTTGAGTTTTGCGGCATTGTCCTCTTGGATGGCGAGGATGCCCTTGACCGACGAGGTCTGCTGCTTGCTCAGCGAGATGTTGACGAACTGCTCGATGCGCATGGCCTCTTCCAACAGCTCGTAGTAACGCGAGGTTTCGGAGAGCACGATGATGGCGCGGCCTTTTGAATCGGTGATCAGGCGCAGCTCATTGTCGATCTTGTCGGAGGCAGCCGTCAAGAACTGGACGGTCATGCCGCCCTGGGCACTGCCGAGCGTGACATCGTCGACCATCCGGACGAACGGGAAGTTGTAGATATCATAGGAGAACTTGTTGACAGGATAGACTTCTCCGTAGATGATCTCGCCAATCTTTTCGGTGATCTTCGACGGGTCAACATCCGTCGTGTCAATGCTGCGCTGGATGTCCTGCTCTTCATCCGTCAGGAACTTGAAGACATCGCCCGTGCGGTTGATGTAGTGCTGCTTGAGCAGGCGGTCGAGGGACTCATTGATCTTCTTGCGCATGAGTAGCTTGTCGATGTCGATGTGGTCGGCCATCAGGATCATGATGTTGTCGGCATTGCCCGGCAGGTCATCGCTGACGTAGCAGATGAGGTAGAGGCACTTAAGCACGGCGACATCGTAGGGTTCCAGCCCTTCAGATTTGGAAGCGGCCTTCTCGCAGCGATCGATGACGCGGTTGATGGAGCTGTCGAGGAAGCCGCGCATCGTGTCGTAGAAGCGGTAGAATGGAGCGAGGGCGCGCTCGTCCTGCTGCTCTACCGCAATGGCCGCCTCTTGGAAGCTCGAGAGCATGGAGCGCTCACCGCCAGCGAGGTGCTTGCCCGTGTTGCCGTGCTTGCGGACTTCGTAGAAGACTTTCTGCAGCAAAAGGAACTGATAGGGGACGAATGGGTAGTTTGCCGTGAAGGCTTCTTCAGAGGGGAAGCCCTTGAGGTCAGAGGTGGCGTTCTGGAACATGAAGAGATTGTCGAGCGAGGCGCGGTTCTCCTCGAACGCCTTGGCAAGGACGCCCTTGGCTTCATCATTCTTGGCGAGGATGCGGCGCTGGATGACTTCGTCGACCGAAGACGAGGAGAGGGAGAGGCGCGTCTTGAAGCGCGCCATGATGCGGGAGAACTCGTCCTGGCGGACCTTGACGACCTGGTCGAGCGCTTCCTGACCTGTCGCCATGACCCAGACTTTGCCGTGGCACTCGGAGCCGAGTTTCTCGGTCAGGGATTGGAAGTTCAACAGCATGTCGGTGTCGGTGCCGATGTACTGCCCGACTTCATCGGCCATGAAGAGCAGACGGTAGTCGTCGGGCTTGCTCTCGACGTATGCCTTGATTTCCTTGACGAGCTGCGCGATGCTGATCTCGGCCTTCTCGGTACCGTTGAACCAGTCACGTGCCGACTGCTCACTCATGCCGAGGACGCGCTCGAGGACTTCAACGATGTCGTCCTCAAGGAAGCCGAAGACGTCGCGCGACTCCTGCCAGCTTGCGCCATGGACCTCCTCGAATACCTGCTGGAATTCCTCCCATTTGCCCTGCTGACTGATGAACTGCTCCAGTCGGGCTGTCTTGAGGTCTTCGCCGTAGAAGCCGAGGTGGTTGTAGAACATCTTCGCGAAGACGCGCAGGACGGCTGTCTTCGTCTTGTCGCTCGGTCCTTCGATGTCGATGTTGAAGAGGATGGCGTCTGTATGGCCTGTCGCAGTCTTCTTGATCTCCTGCTGGAGCTCTGGGTCATCGGCTACTTTTGCGAGGAAGCGCTCCGAGGTGTGAATGCCGCCGACTTCCTTGTCCTGCAATAAATAGGAAAGCATCTTGAGGAAGTGGGATTTACCACTGCCGAAGAAGCCGGAGATCCAGACGCCGATGTCGGCCGTCGGACGGTCGTAGGCGGAGCTGTAGTAATCAAAAAAGGCGTGGAAGTGCTTGCGCAGCTCGGCGGTGATGACGTACTCGTCGAGCTCCTGCTCGAGCACTGCCTCGTCGGACTGGTCGACTTTGATGACACCGTTGATGGAGCGGTTGATGTCCTTCTCGAACATGTTCTTTATCTGCATGGCTGATGACCCCTCATTTTTATTGGATTTCGTGGATTTATTGGATGAAGAAGGCGCGGTAGTAGGAGTTGGCTTTCAGGCGGTTGAACAAGCGCAGCTCGTGGCCGTCGTATTCGCCCGGATAGAGGACGAAGATCGGCATGTTGGAGAAATGCGGCTGCATCGCGTTGAGCAGCTGGTGGATGCGCATGAATGGGAAGACGCTGCCGATGCCCGTGATGAGCAGGACATCCTTGTCGCCGTGCGGCTCGTACTGCATCTCACGGATGAAGGCATCGACGGTGGCGAACTTCTGGATCTCGGCGAGTAGCTTCTGCGGCCCTTTCTTCTCTTCCATGCGCGGGATGGCCTTCATGATCTTCTTCTTCTCGCAGATCTGCAGGAAGATCTCATAGAGGTTGAAGACCTTGAGGTCGCAGCTGAGCGTCGTCTCCTGCAGCTTCTTGACGAAGTGGCGCACGATCTGCTCGTCCTCTGGATCGTAACCGTAGATGCGGATATTCTCTTCGTTGGAGAGGCCTTCGCCTGAGATGACCTTCGGGTCATTCATCATGGCGCGAATCTCATCGAGTTTTGCTTTTGTCATGATGGCCCCCCCTCAAAGTACATGGAATGCGGGCAGCATCCATTCGTCGTGATGGCGCTTCAGGACGGCGTGGACAGGCGCTTGCAGGATGACAGGCTGCAGCTTCTTGGCGCGCGGATTTGCCAGGTAGCCGTTCTGCAGCAGGATGTTCATCACGTCCGGGTGGGCCTTTTCGATCTCGTCAAACAACACCACGCTGTAGGGGCGGCGG
>ERZ791624.1371-NODE-1371-length-11490-cov-2.675557_pt1 | contig 11490 bp, 13 predicted proteins | sample MGYA00510058_ERZ791624 | MGnify/ENA primary metagenome ERZ791624 (study PRJEB30046, sample SAMN00715158) | human gut metagenome | study: EMG produced TPA metagenomics assembly of the A metagenome-wide association study of gut microbiota in type 2... | reverse complement strand
GGCGTTCGCGCTGCTGGCGCTGGACTGCGGCGGCTATGAGCTCCCGCAGAATTCCGCAGCCGCCGTGCAGGCGACGCGCGACGGCTATGTCGACGCAATTCTGACCCGGCAGAATGCCGACGGCGGCTGGAGCCTCGGCGGTGGCGCGTCAGATCCCGATCTGACCGCCATGGCCCTGCAGGCGCTTGCCCGCTACCGCAGCCGCGCGGACGTGTCCGCGGCAGTAGAAGCCGGGCTTTCCTGTCTGTCGCAGATGCAGGAGGAAAACGGCGCGTTTTCCTCCTGGGGCACAGAGAGCAGCGAGTCGGTCAGTCAGGTGCTCACAGCACTGACGGAGCTTGGCCTCTCGCTGGATGACGCGCGTTTTGTGAAGAACGGGCAGACGCTGGAGGACGTGCTCCTGCGCTTCGCGCAGGACGACGGCAGCTTCGCCCATACGCCGGAGGACGGAGGCAACCTGCTTGCTACCACGCAGGCGTTCTACGCCCTCACCGCTCTCCAGCGCGCCCGCGACGGAAAACCCACCCTCTACGATATGTCAGACGTTACGCCCTGAAAGCCTGCACCCCAATCCTCACCCTGCCGCACGGCAAGGTGAGGATTTTCGCGTTTTACAGCACACACCAGACACTTTCCCTGTACACAGACACCGATCTGTGCTATAATCATCAAATGAAACTGGACGATCAGGAGGCAGAACTATGATTCCGACCAGAGAGCAGGCATGGGACCTGCTGTGTGAATATAATGAGGGTGAATTCCACCGCCTGCACGCGCGTATCGTGGGCGATGTGATGCGGTATTTTGCCGCCCAGCTTGGCTATGCCGATGAGGCGGACTTCTGGCAGACCGTCGGTATCCTGCACGATCTGGATTTTGAGCAGTATCCCGACCAGCACTGCACGAAGGAGGCGCAGATCCTGCGCGAACGCGGCGTGGACGAGCGCCTTGTCCATGCGGTCGTCAGCCACGGCTATCTGCTCACCGTTGACGTGCAGCCGGAGCACCAGATGGAAAAGGTGCTCTATGCCACGGACGAGCTGACCGGCCTTATCGGCGCAGTCGTGCGGATGCTGCCGACAAAAAGCGTGCAGGACCTTCAGCTCAAGTCGCTCAAAAAGAAGTTTAAGGATAAAAAGTTCGCCGCAGGCTGCTCACGCGAGGTCATTGAGCGCGGCGCGGATATGCTCGGCTGGAGCCTTGACGAGCTGATGGAGCGCACGATCACCGCCATGCAGGCGTCCCCGGCTGCCAATGGAAACTGAAAAGGTACTGGTCGCCATGTCCGGCGGCGTGGATTCCTCCGTCGCGGCCAAGCTGCTGACGGACGCAGGCTTCTCCTGCATCGGCTGCACGATGAAGCTCTATGATAATGAAGACGCGGGCATTCCGAAGGCCAACACCTGCTGCTCGCTCGACGATGTCGAGGACGCACGCAGCGTGGCCTACCGCCTCGGTATGCCGTATTATGTCTTCAACCTCAAGGACAAATTCGCCGAGTGCGTCATCGACCGCTTTGTGGACGCCTATGAGCACGGCATTACGCCGAACCCCTGCATCGACTGCAACCGCTATCTGAAATTCGACAAGCTGTTTGAGCGCGCCGATATCATGGGCTGCCGCTATATCGCCACCGGGCACTATGCCCGCATCGAGCGGGAAGGGGAGAAGTACGTCCTCAAAAAGGCCCTCGACGAGACGAAGGACCAGAGCTACGTGCTCTACGATCTGACACAGGAGACGCTTGCGCGGGTCAAGTTCCCGCTTGGCAGCCTGTGCAAGACCGAAGCGCGTGAAATTGCCGCCGAAGCCGGCCTGATCAACGCCCGCAAGCACGACAGTCAGGACATCTGCTTTGTCCCGGACGGCGATTACGCGAAGGTCATCGAGAGCCGCACCGGCAAAACGCCAGAACCCGGCCCGTTCCTCGACCTGAACGGCAATGTCGTCGGCACCCACCGCGGCATTATCCACTATACCGTCGGCCAGCGCCGGGGCCTGCGGATGCCGTCGGACGGCAAAATTTATGTCGTGAAGATCCTGCCGGAGCGGAACGCCGTCGTCGTCGGCCCGAACGAGGCGCTGTTTACAAGAGAATGCCTCGTGCCCGGTATGCACTGGATCTCCGGCGAAGCGCCCGCGCTTCCGTTCCGGTGCAGCGCAAAAACGCGCTACCGCCAGCCGGAGCAGCCCTGCACGGTCTATCCGGCAGGGGAGACAGGCGTCCGCCTCGTCTTCGACGAGCCACTGCGCGCCATCACGCCCGGCCAGTCCGCCGTGCTCTATGATGGCGATACCGTCCTTGGCGGCGGCATCATCGCAAGGGAGGAATCCGTATGCTGATCTCATCCATGGGCCGCTACGCGGTTCTGATCCTGCTGGATCTGGCGGAGCATCGCGGCGGCTTTGTCCCCGTGCGGCAGATCGCCGAGCGGCAGGAGCTGTCGCAGAAGTATCTTGAGCGCATCCTGCGCACGCTGGCAGAGCACGGACTGGTCGAGGGAACGCACGGCAAGGGCGGCGGCTACCGCCTGACGCGCGAACCGTCCGACTATTCCATCGGCGAGATCATCCGCGCGGCGGACGGCTCTCTGTCCTGCCTCGGCACGAACGTACAGCTGACGCGCTGCGAGGTATCCTCCGGCCTGTCCGCCGTCTGGAACCGGCTCGACAAACAAATCGCCGCCTGTCTCGACGCCATCCCCCTCTCCACCCTGGCCACCGCCGACGCAGCGGATGAATATGTGATCTGACTGATTTTAGCACAGCACCCAGCGGCCTCCCCACCGGGGAAGCCGCTGGTGTATGCGTTTTCTGCTTCTTAACAGGCCCTTAACATACCGGCTGTTTTCTTTTATGCTATTATATACTGGGTGAGGATCGATGGATATGACACGATATACAAAGGATCAGACCTTAAGCGGGCGGTTGCGGCAGATATTCCTGTTTTCCTGGCGCGACTGTGCCGTGTGCGTCGGCATTCTGGCAGCGGCGGCGCTGCTGTGCGCACTGCTGCGGATGATCGACTCGTCCGACGTGTATGTCGCGCTGATCTTCGAATGCGCGGTCGTGCTCGTCTCGCGTTTCACCGACGGGTACCTGTTTGGCCTGCTTGCTTCGGTGATCGGCGTCGTCGGCGTGAACTGGATCTTTACATACCCCTATATGCAGCTCAATTTTACCATTTCCGGCTATCCGCTGACCTTCCTTGTCATGCTGGCCGTCTCCGTCGTGGTCGGCACGCTGACCACCCAGATCAAGCAGCAGGAAAAGCTCCGTGCGGAAGCGGAAAGAGAAAAAATGCGCGGCAATCTCCTGCGGGCCGTCTCTCATGATATCCGTACGCCCCTGACCGCCATCGTCGGCGGCATCGACGCGATTCTGGAAAACGGCAGTCAGATCTCACCGGAAACCAGCAGAGATCTGCTGGAAAATATGCGCGACGAATCCAACTGGCTCATCGGCGTGGTGGAAAATCTGCTGTCCGTCACGCGTATGTCCGGCGCTTCGAATATCAAAAAGGAGCTGGAGGCGGGAGAAGAGGTTCTCGGCGCAGCCTCCATGAAATTCAAGCGGCACTATCCCGCGGTCGAGGTCAGCATCACCGCGCCCGATACGCTGCTTATGATCCCGATGGATATCATTCTCATTGAGCAGGTGCTGATCAATCTGATGGAAAATGCCGTCCAGCATGGCAAAACGACCACAAGGATCGAGCTGCACTTGTCGAGCGCCGGCGGCCTTGCTGTTTTCGAGGTCGCGGACAACGGCTGCGGCATCGAGAAGGAGCTTCTGCCGCACCTGTTCGAGGGCTATCTCACCCGCGATCAGGAGGAGATCTCCGACCAGCGGCGCAATATGGGCATCGGCCTGTCTGTATGTATGTCCATCGTGCAGGCGCACGGCGGTACGATGCGTGCGGAAAACCGGAAAAAAGGCGGCGCTCTGCTGCAATTTTCATTGCCATTGGAGGAAAACAGTCATGAACATCAGAGATAAGGTTCTTCTGGTCGAGGACGAGCGGACCATCCGCAGCTTTATGCAGGCGATCCTGACGGCAAACGGCTACGACGTGCTTATGGCCGGCACGGGTGCGATGGCGGATACCATGATCGCATCGCACTGTCCGGATATCATCATTCTCGACCTCGGCCTGCCGGATATGGACGGCATGACGATCCTGAGAAACGTCCGGAAATGGTCGAAGGTCCCCATTCTGGTCGTCTCCGCCCGCAGCCACGAGCGCGACAAGGTCGAAGCCCTCGACGCAGGCGCGGATGATTATCTGACCAAGCCCTTCGGCACGGAGGAGCTGCTTGCGCGCATCCGCGCCGCCGTCCGCCACACCCGGACGCCGGAAGGCGCAGCCGCCGTCGCCAATTCCGGCGTGTTCACCGCCGGAGAGCTGACCATCGACTACGATAAGCACCGCGTTTATATCGCGGGACGCGACGCCAATCTCACGCAGAACGAATATAAGCTGGTTGCGCTGCTCGGCCTGCACGCGGGCAAGGTCCTGACATATGATTATCTCATCAAGGAGCTCTGGGGCCCCAGCGCCCGCAGCGACAACCAGATTCTGCGCGTCAACATGGCGAATATCCGCCGCAAGATCGAAAAAAATCCCGCCCAGCCTGCTTACATCTTCACAGAATCCGGCGTCGGCTACCGCATGGTCGAGGGGGATTGAGCGTTCTGCCGCCGCTTTTCCGGGTTTTGGAAAAGCGGCGGCTGCTTTCTGTGCTGCTGTTCCGCTTGCATTTTTCCTGAAACTGTGGTATGAAAGAAGAAAACCAATCAGGAGGGATTCCCTATGAAAGTCATGCTTGTAAACGGCAGTCCGCATGAGCACGGCTGCACCGATGCTGCGCTGCGCGAGGTCGCTTCCGCGCTGAACGCGGACGGAATCGATACCGAAATTTTCTGGATCGGCAATACGCCCATCGGCGGATGCATCGCCTGCGGCGGCTGCTCCAAGGCAGGCAAATGCGTCTTCGGCGGTTCGGTCAACGACTTTGCCGAAAAGGCAAAGGACGCGGACGGCTTCGTGTTCGGAACGCCTGTCCACTACGCGGCGGCCTCCGGCAATATGACCGCGTTCATGGACCGCCTGTTCTATTCTGCGCCGAAGGAAGCGTTCTGTCGCAAGCCCGCCGCCGTCATTACCTCCGCCCGCCGCGCAGGCACCACGGCCGCGTACGAGCAGCTGCTCAAATACCCCGGCATCACGGAAATGCCCATCGTTTCCTCCTGCTATTGGAACAATGTCCACGGCTCCAGGGCCGAAGACATCCAGCAGGACGAGGAGGGCGTGCGCATCATGCGCGTTTTGGGGCACAATATGGCCTGGCTCCTGCGCTGTATCGAGGCAGGCAAGGCCGCAGGCGTTCCCAATCCGCGTAAGGAGCCGCTTGCAAAAACGAATTTTATCCGGTAAAAACTGCACAAACTAATGCAACGCAAGCTTGAAAGGAGTGCAGCGCAAGATGTGTACTGCGATCACATATCAGACAAAGCAGCTTTATTTTGGCCGGACGCTGGATTACGAATGCAGCTACGGCGAACAGGTGACAATCACGCCGCGAAATTACCCGTTCGACTTCCACCACGCAGGCCCGGTGCATACGCACTACGCCATAATCGGCATGGCCCATGTGGCGGGCGGCTACCCACTGTATTACGACGCCGTCAACGAAACCGGCCTGTGCATGGCGGGGCTGAATTTCGTCGGAAACGCCGTATACGCGCAGCCAAAGCCGGACAGGACGAATATCGCGCAGTTTGAGCTCATCCCGTGGCTGCTGGGTCGGTGCGCGTCGGTTCAACAGGCCCGGACAGAGCTTTCCCGGCTCAACCTGACCGGAACGCCGTTCAGCGCCGCTCTGCCCGCCGCGCAGCTGCATTGGCTGATCGCCGACGAAAGAGAAGCGGTCACGGTCGAATCGACCGCAGACGGCCTGCACGTCTATGAAAACCCTATCGGCGTTCTGACCAATAACCCGCCGTTCGGCGAGCAGCTGTTCAATCTGAACAACTATATGCACCTTTCGCCCCGACAGCCGAAAAACCGCTTTTCCCAAGCGCTCCCGCTGCGCCCATACAGCCGGGGCATGGGCGCGCTGGGCCTGCCGGGAGATCTGTCGTCCATGTCGCGCTTCGTCCGCGCCGCGTTTACAAAGCTGAACGCCGTCTCCGACGACACGGAGCAGGGGAGCGTCAGCCAGTTTTTCCACATCCTCGGCGCCGTGGAGCAGCAGCGCGGCTGCTGCGAGGTGGCAGACGGGCAGTACGAGCGCACGATCTATACCTCCTGCTGCAATGCACACAGCGGCGTCTATTATTATTCCACCTATGATAATCGCTGTCTGACAGCGGTCGATCTGCACCGGGAAAATCTCGACGGCAGCGCGCTTATCGCCTATCCGCTCATAACAGAGCAGCAGATCCTCTGGCAGAACCGCCGGTAAAACGCAAAAGCGGGAGAACGCACAGCTTTGTGTGTTCTCCCGTTGATTTATGCTTTATGGCAGTGCGCGGATCAGCCGAAGGAGGCGTCGAGCATATCCTTGATCTCGCCCGTCCAGTCCTCAACGGACGCGAACCAGCTGATCATTTCGTCGTACTGGTCGTCCGTCAGATCGTCGCGGGTGTTGAGAATGTCGCTGTAGCGCTGCAGCATATCGCCCATGCTCTGGCAGTCGGTGAGGATATCCTCGTCGATCACATCGGCGTAGTTGTTCATCTTATCCGCCATCACATTGTAGGCATCGGCGGCCTTGCTGTAGGCGTCGACCGCTTCCTGCCTCTTGGCATTCTCGCCGCAGGCGGTGAGGCTCAGCAGCAGGCTGAGGAGCAGCAGCAAGGCTGCGATGCGCATTACATTCTTCTTCATGTTTCTTTTCCCTTTCTATTTCTGCGTTTTATTCGTTCGCAGCTGTCATTTCTGCCGCGAAAACGACGGTTCAGATGCCAAGCAGCTGCTTTTTCTTGGCGGTAAATTCCTCCTCGGACAGAATTCCGGCGTCCAGCAGCTCCTTATAGCGCTTGAGCTCGGTGACGGTGTCTGTCTGCGGGGCAGGCTGGGGCCGGGTCTGCGGCTGTTTTTCGCTGTCCGTGCCGCCCACATTCCGGTGCTCAGGCGCGGACGGGTCGAGGATCTTCATCAGGTTGACGGCAAGCGTGTGCAGCTCTGTGACCTTCTGCTCGTAATCGCGCTTGTAGTCGTCGAGATTGGGTTCGTCGTGCATAAAGACCGGCGCGCTGATCTTCTGGCGGAACGAGCCCCAGTAGGGATGGCGGAGCTGGATCTCAAGCTCAAACTGACGGACCGGCGCAGGCTCGTCAAATCGCGGCTCGGAGCGGCGGAGGCGGCGCGCGGAGGACGAGTCGCCGTTCTTTTCGAGCATACGCTCCAGCTCCTCGAACCGCTCATATTCGCGCTTTTCCCGCAGATAGGTCAGGACCTTCGGCGCAAGCTTCTTTAAAATCGCGGGGACCTCGCTGCGGTAAAGGTCGAGACTGCCCGTTTTGCCCTCCATCAGCAGCCGGTCGTCCTCATAGATGCGGAAGCAGGCGAAGTTCTCTGCGGTAAAGGCAAAGGCTCCGTCGCCGTATTTCAGCCGGAGCAGTCGGTGCTCCGTGTCGAGCAGAATGCCGCCGCTGAAAAAGCCGAAGCTGAACTGCTCAGTCTGCGTGAACTGCTCGCGCAGGGGCCGGTTTTCCTCATAAAAATCAAGATAATTCCGGAAAGCCTCGATCGACATATTCGCAAGCGAGCCGTCCGGCAGGTCGATCTTCGCGGCGCAGGCCTTGCACAGCGGCTGATCGTCGACGACCGTTGCGAGCAGGCGCGGGGTGGGGCTGCCGCAGATGGGGCAGAGCTTTTTGTTGTTGCTGAACAATCCCATAATTCTCTCTCCTTGCTGTTTCTGTGCCGCTGACGCGGCGGTCATAGCCTGTGAAAGCCCATCAGATGTCCGGGAAGGAAGTTCCACGGCCGGGTCAGCGCATGATTGTAGTTCTCCACGGCCTGCCGCAGGATGCTTTCGCTGCGCGCAAGAACTCCGGCGGCGCGCTCGTCCGCGGCGGCGCTTCTGCGGCAGGCGGCAGCCTGCTCAAGCGCACTGTCGACAATGCTCTTCAGCGACCGCAGCATCCGCCGCACCTCCCGGAACCAGAGGACGAGGAAGGCGGAGAAGCTGACAAGCGCGGCAAGCCACGCGATCCACTGCTCCATCCCGCGTCCCTCCTTCTTTTCGGTTATATTGAGTATAGCAGCTGCTGTGCGGAAATGCGCATGGGCGGCACGAGATGTATGCTTTTTCTGCCTGAAATGTCATACGCGCTCTGGAAAGATACGCCGGAGTATGATAAGATGCAGAAAAGGTATTTTCGAGGGAGGCGGTGCGGATGAATATCGCGGTCTGCGACGATCAGGCGGAGGAGCTGGAGACTGTGACGGAGCTTTTGCTGCAGTGGCAGGCGCAGCGGCGCTGCCCGCTGCATTTTCGCACGTTCCGCAGCGCGGCGCAGCTGCTGGATGCGGCGCGCAGGGAGCGCTTTACGCTGTATCTGCTCGATGTGATGATGCCCGGCATGGACGGCATGGCTGCCGCGCGTGAGCTGCGCAGCTTTGACGAGGCGGCGGCGCTTGTGTTCCTGACCTCCTCGCCGGGCTTTGCGTATGAGAGCTACGGCGTGAAGGCGATGGAGTATCTGCTGAAGCCCGTCCGCGCACAGACGCTGCACCCCATTCTGGATCAGCTCTGGCAGTGTGAGCAGCGACCGCAGGACAGTCTGACGCTGAAAACCGGCGGCACGCTGATCCGCATCCCGTTTTCGCAGCTGGCCTTTGTCGAGGTCAACGGGAAGCACCTGTATTTCAATCTGGCCGGCGGTCAGGTGCGGCAGACGCAGGTACGCTCCGCGATTATGAGGCTGTGCTGCTCGCGCGGGAGGAATTCACGCGGATCCACCGCTCGTATATTGTTAACATGATGCAGATCAGCGAGCTTTCGCCTGCGGGCGTGCGAACGTTTTCCGGAAAAAACCTCCCGGTTTCACGGCTTTTGTACCCGCAGCTCCAAAAGGATTACATGAAGCTGCTGTTTTTGGAACGGGAGGGATGAGCTGTGCCCGCTGAGGTTATCATCGGCATTTTGAATTATGGCCTGATTCTGATCTTCGGCCTGTGTCTGAGCGTGGAAATCGCGGGCGGCTGTGAGAGCCGGAGGCAGAGGCGGACGGTCGCGCTGCTCTGCGTTCTGCTGCTGCTCATTCAGATCCCGCCCTGGCTCCTTTTCGGCGTCGACACGGTCAAGCGGCTGTATCCGCTGATCGTCCACCTGCCGCTGACGCTGGGGCTGATTTTTCTGCTGCATAAGCCGCTTGGCGTGTCCATCGTCAGCGTCTTTACCGCGTACCTGTGCTGTGAGATTCCCAACTGGGTACGCGAGATCGTCAGTGCGCTGACGCACTCTGTTCTGGCGGGCGAGATCAGCTATGCGGTGCTGATCGTTCCGGTCTTTCTCCTGCTGCGCCGGTATTTTGTCCGTGCGGCATACGAAGCCATGACCTGCTCAAGGGCGGCGCTTGGGCTGTTCGGCAGCCTTCCGGTCGCGTTCTATTTCTTTGATTACGCAACGACGATCTATTCCGATGCCCTTTACGCCGGAATTCATGCAGTCAACGAGTCGCTTCCGGCGCTGCTGATCGTATTCTACGTGATATTCCTGACCGCGTATCACGTGCAGACGCAGCGGCGCGGCAGCGCGGAGATGCAAAGCTCCATGTTGGAAGCAAAATGGTCGCAGGCGCAGACGGAAATGGACGCCATGCGCCGCTCTCAGGCGCAGACGGCAGTGTATCAGCACGATATGCGCCACCACCTGAACGCGATCGACGCGTTTTTATCAGCAGACCGGACAGAACAGGCGCGGGACTATATCCACCGTGTACAGTCCGAGGTCGAGGCACTGAGCGTCCGGCGCTACTGTGAAAACGAGCTGGTCAATCTGCTGTGCTCCTCGTTTGCGGAAAAGGCGCAGCAGCACGGCATCCGGCTGACGGCGGAGCTCCGCCTCCCCGCAGCGCTGAGCATTCCAGACACCGAGCTGTGCACCGTTTTGTCTAACGGACTGGAAAACGCGTTCCGCGCCGTGTCCGGGCTGGACGAGCAGCAGCGGACCGTCTCGCTGTACTGCGGCGTGCGGCTCAATAAGCTGCTGCTGGAAATCAAGAACCCGTATCAGGGCGAGGTTGTCATGTGCGAGGGGCTTCCGGTATCCGACCGCGCGGGTCACGGCTACGGCTGCCCCAGGATGCAGGCCCTCGCCCCCCCCCCCCGCCGGCGGAAAATCTGGGGGGGGGGTCTTTGTTTTTCGGGGAAAAAGCGTATATTTGTTGACACTAACCCAAATCTAAAACGGAAATGTACCGCTACGCCCTCTCGATCATAGGCGGCCTGTTCATCGGCTGGAACATCTGTCTGGCCGCTACGAACAGTGATCTCCACTCCCGGAATGCGGAGGGGGGGGGAATTTCGACCCGCTACTGACCCTCTCCCAAGACGAACTTCTCCGACGGCTCGATTCGCTCGTAGCCGAACGCAAAGAGGCGATCCGGCTCAAACTCCACCGGATCGACACCTACCGCAACGATCTGCATAAAAGCCGCACCCCGCGCGACAGGTATGCCGCCGCCCTCCATCTCTACAACGAATTCCAGAAGTTCCAGCTCGACTCGGCGCTCCGTTACAGCGACAGGCTCGAAACGTACGCCCGCCAACTGGGCGATCCGCAGCGGATCAACGCCGCACGGCTCATCCGCTGCAAGAATCTCATCTTCCTGGGAATGTACAAGGCCGCGGCCGACCAACTGGAAGCGATTCCGGCCCACGGCCCCGAATTCGATTCGGTGGACTACTACAACTGCTACCTGAAACTCTATCATACCATGGCGCAAACCGCCATGGCCGGCCCGCTGCAACGCGAATACAGACGGCTGAAAGCCTCTACCGCGACTCCGTGCTGCTGGTCGTAGACCGCAACCGGCTCACCTGCACGCTGATGCGCCACGACAAGCGGTACGAAGAGGGCGGAGATCCGCAGGAAAGCATCCGCGAACTGAACGCATTCTTTTCGCGCAACGACAACTCCACACCGAACAAGGCGGTGATCGCCAACAGTCTCGCCGACGCATACGGCCGGCTGGGCGACGACGAGCAACGTCTGCGTTACCTGACGCTCACCGCAATCTACGATCTGGAAGTACCCAGCCTCGCATACAGCGCCCTGCCGCGACTGGCCGACCTGCTCTTCCGACGGGGAGATCTCGTGTGCGCCAACCGTACATCACGCGCAGTCTGGATGACGCGATTGACTGCAACTCGGTCAACCGTATCCTGATCGCGTCGCGCACGATGACCGAGATCAACCAGAGTTTCATGCAGGAGATCGCCCGCCACCAGCACAGGCTCTACCTCCTGCTCGA
>ERZ791624.1370-NODE-1370-length-11504-cov-2.173640_pt1 | contig 11504 bp, 10 predicted proteins | sample MGYA00510058_ERZ791624 | MGnify/ENA primary metagenome ERZ791624 (study PRJEB30046, sample SAMN00715158) | human gut metagenome | study: EMG produced TPA metagenomics assembly of the A metagenome-wide association study of gut microbiota in type 2... | reverse complement strand
AACCCCCCTGCGCAAAACAGCCCTGCAAGATCCCGTTATCCCCTCCCGCCGCCACAAAACAGGAGCCCTGCTCACCGTCGAGATTCCTCCCGCTGCCATGAACCTTATCAAACGGTATCAAAATACAGACTCCGCCTCCCCCTACCTGCTTCCCATTCTCAGTGGAAACCGGAAAAGCGAAGAAGAGTATGCAGAATACCAACATGCCTTGCGGAAACTGAACTATGACCTGAAACAACTGGCGGTATACTGCGGAATCAAACTCAACGTCAGTTCCTACACCAGCCGACACACTTGGGCCACTTTGGCTAAATACTGTCACTTTTCGGAACAATTGATTTGTGATGCCCTGGGGCACTCCTCCACAAAGGTGACCGAAACCTACTTGAAAAGCTTTAAAAACGATGAATTAGACAGAGCAAATAAAGTAATAATTAATCACATTAGTATTTCTATATAATCAATTTTAAAACTTCACATTACATTATAAAACAACAAATTAAAAGACTGTTACTTTGTAAGTAACAGAATTTATTCGGCAGCAAAAATAGACAATAAATCGATAGCAAACAAGAAACAACCCGCTTCTTTTTTTTAAAATTAATAAAAAAGACGGTCTAATAGATAAAAAGTAATAATAAAAAGAACATTTTTAATTATATAAAAAAGAGAAAATATAGTAACACACATCACGTTTTACACAGTCAACGCAATGCATTAAAATATTATATTTCAGAATATTATATCTTATCCGCTATAAAATAGTGAGATATAAATTATACAATATGTTTATTGATAAATTTTCTGTTACTTACAAAGTAACAGAAGAGCAGAAAAAAGAAAAAAAGCGACATAGTTGAAACATAGTTGAAAAAAACATCATATAGATCTGACATATAAAAAGTTTTACCTATGATACAAGTCCAGAGATTTAACAAAGTACTTAAATTAGCAGTCATTCTAGGAGATTTAGTCATTCTGAATGTACTTTTCATCTCATTTAATTCAATATGGAACGAGTTGTTTGGGGAAAGAGCCTGTAGCGGCACTTTACCCCAAATTCTAACTCTGTTCAGCGTATGTTATTTTGCATGCACTATTTCAGGAGGTGTCATACTGCATCGTCGGGGAGCCCGTGCCGACCAAATTGTATTCCGGGTACTCCGCAACGTGTTCTATTTCTCTTTTTTATCGACCGGACTGATGGTATTATCCGAACTTGAGATATATTCCAAACGCTTTTTTATCTATTATTTCATTCTGCTCATCCTCTGTATCACTGTCTATCGCCTGCTTTTCCGTTTCTGCATACAGCTATACAGAAGCCATGGAGGAAATTTCCGTACGGTCCTCTATTTGGGAAGTACTGAAAATATAGCCGAGCTGTACCATGAAATGACCTCCGATGCCACTACCGGCTACCGGGTACTGGGCTACTTCGACACCACCCCCAATGCCAAGTTCCCCGCCAGCTGTACCTATCTGGGAAAACCGGAGCAAGCCATTGACTACCTGGCACAGCACAAGGTGAACCAGCTTTACTGCTGCCTGCCCTCGGCATTGAGCGAACAGATCGTGCCGGTCATCAACTATTGCGAGAACAACCTGATACATTTCTACAGCGTGCCCAATGTGCGCAACTACCTGCGTCACCGCATGCACTTTGAAATGATAGGCAGCGTACCCATCCTCAGCATCCGCAAGGAACCCTTGGGAAAAATAGAGAACAGGCTGATAAAACGCATATTCGATGTAATCTTCTCGCTGCTCTTTTTATGCACATTATTCCCCATTATATTCCTTATTGTAGGAGTGACCATCAAAATCACTTCTTCGGGTCCCATATTCTTCCGTCAGAAACGTAACGGATTGAACAACAAGGAATTCTGGTGTTATAAATTCCGTTCCATGAAAGTAAACAAGGAATCGGACACCTTACAGGCCACCCTCAACGATCCCAGGAAAACCAAATTCGGCGATTTCATGCGCCGGACCAATATTGACGAACTTCCGCAATTCATCAATGTATTGCTGGGAGATATGTCCATTGTAGGGCCACGCCCCCACATGTTGAAACACACGGAAGAATATTCCAAGATAATCAATAAATACATGGTCCGCCATTTCATCAAGCCCGGTATCACGGGATGGGCGCAGGTGACCGGTTTCCGTGGCGAAACCCGCGAACTGGAAGACATGGAAGGACGTGTGAAAGCCGATATATGGTATATGGAACACTGGTCTTTCCTGCTCGACCTTTATATTATGTACAAAACCGTGGCAAACGTGCTGCACAAAGACAAGCAAGCTTATTAGAACAAGACCTGAAAACTGAAATTTTTTAAATAACAGAGAGCCAAAAAATGAGAAGATTGAAATTTACCCTATTCGCGCTGGCTTCCCTGCTGCTATGCAGTTGCAGCGCCTACAAAAAGGTACCCTACCTGCAAGGGTCCGAGTACCTGAACATGGCAAATGTCCAAACACCCCTGTATGATGCACACATCATGCCCAAAGATTTGCTGACCATCACGGTGAACACCAGTGATCCCGATGCCGCCATTCCTTTTAACCTGACGGTAGCCACCCCCATCACGGCAAACAGCAAAAGCCTTACCAGCCAACCATCCCTGCAACAATATCTGGTAGACAATAACGGGAACATTGATTTCCCGGTCTTGGGCACACTGCACATCGGCGGTCTCACCAAAAGCAGGCGGAAAACATGATAAAGGAAAAACTGAAAACCTATATCAAGGAAAACCCCATTGTGAATGTACGCATGGCAAACTACAAAATCTCCGTGATGGGAGAAGTAGCACACCCCGGCACATTCACCATCACCAATGAAAAAGTAAACATCATGGAAGCGCTCGCCATGGCGGGAGACATGACCGTATACGGACAACGCGACAAAGTGAAACTGATCCGTGAAGATGCGCAAGGCAACCGCCAGGTGATTCCGCTGAACCTGAACGATGCCGACATCATCGTATCTCCTTACTACTACCTCCAGCAGAACGATGTGGTGTATGTCACCCCCAATAAGACCAAAGCCAAGAACGCAAGTATCAGCAACAGCACCACCATCTGGTTCTCGGTAGTAGGAACTCTGGTCGCACTGGCCAGCCTGATAGTAACCATTGCCAAATAAACAGAATTATGAAAGAAGACTTATACGACGACCTTTATCTGGAAGAAAAAGAAGAAAAGACCGATTTCAAAGCGATTCTTTTCAAATACGCCATCCATTGGCCCTGGTTCGTGGCATGCACCCTGCTGTGCATAGCAGGAGCCTGGCTTTATTTACGTTACACCCCGCCGGTGTACAACATCTCGGCATCCGTCATCATCAAGGACAATGACAAGAACAGCAAAGCAAGCAGCGGCATGGCCGACCTGGAAGACCTGGGCTTCTACTCCTCCATCAATAACTTTGACAATGAAGTGGAAATCCTGCAATCACGCACGCTTATCAAAAAAGTGGTGGAAGAGCTGGATCTTTACATCAGCTATGCCACAAAGAGCAGTTTCCATGACATCGAACTTTACAAAAGTTCCCCTGTGAAAGTATGGATTACCCCCGAAGAAGCCCAGAAACTGCCCGCCCCCGCGCGTCTTCACCTGACCTTGCAGCCGGGCAACAAGCTGAATGTGAAACTCCGGATAGGAGAAGAGGAATACAACAAGCAGTTCGACAAGCTGCCCGCCTTGCTGACCACCCCGTCGGGCACGTTCAGCTTTACCCCTAAAGATTCCACAACTGTCCAAAGCACGCAGGAAATCATGGCTACGGTTTCTTCCCCCCGCAGTGTGGCAAACACTTACCGGGGAGCATTGAGCATAGAGCCTACTTCCAAATCCACCACTATCGCACAGATCTCTGTCAAGAGCACGCATACGCAGCGCGGCATGGATTTCATCAACAAGCTGGTGGAAGTCTACAACCGGGATGCCAACGATGACAAAAACGAAGTGGCTACCAAGACCGCGGAATTTATTGATGAACGTATCAAAATCATCAACGGCGAACTGGGAACCACGGAACAGGAACTGGAAACCTTCAAGCGCGATGCCGGGCTCACCGACTTGAAAAGCGACGCCCAACTGGCATTGAGTGAAAACTCGGAATACGAAAAGAAACGTGCCGAAAACAGCACCCAGCTCCGGCTGGTACAATTCCTGGCCGGCTATGCCAACAATCCGGATCATGCCTACGAAGTACTTCCGGTCAATGTGGGCCTGACAGATACCGGTCTTGCCGAGCTGATCAACCGCTACAACGAGATGCTGCTGGAACGCAAGCGCCTGCTCCGTTCCTCCCAGGAAAACAACCCGGTGGTAGTCAATCTGGATGCCAGCATCCGCGCCATGCGCAGCAATGTGCTGACCACCATCAACAGCGTACAAAGAGGTTTGGCCATCACCCAGGCGGATCTGGAACGTCAGGCAGGCAAATACGCCGGACGCATCACCAATGCTCCGGGACAGGAACGCCAGCTGGTCAGCATCTCGCGCCAGCAGGAAATCAAAGCCGGCCTTTACCTGATGCTGCTGCAAAAGCGTGAAGAAAACGCCATCACTCTGGCATCTACCGCCAACAACGCCCGCATGGTGGACGAAGCACTGGCAGACGCCATCCCCGTATCTCCCAAAGGAAAGATGATTTATCTGGTAGCACTGATTCTGGGAATCGCCCTGCCGGTAGTTGTCATCTATATCATCGAACTCTTAAAATACAAGATAGAGGGCCGCGCCGATGTGGAAAAAATCACCTCCCTTCCCATTGTGGGCGATGTACCCCTGTCGGAAGATAAAGGAAAAGAAGAAAGCATTGTAGTACACGAAAACCAAAACGACCTGATGGCCGAAACCTTCCGTAATGTACGCACCAATGTACTTTATATGATGAGGAGCGACGAGAAAGTCATATTGGTTACCTCCACCACCACAGGAGAAGGCAAAACCTTTATCGCTTCCAATCTGGCTGTCAGTCTGGCTTTATTAGGAAAGAAAATCGTGATCGTGGGGCTTGACATCCGCAAGCCGAGCCTGAACAAAGCTTTCAACTTATCACACAGGGAACAAGGCATCAGCCAGTTCCTCGCCAATCCGGAACATACCGACCTGATGTCGCTGGTACAAGTTTCACGCATCAATGCCAACTTGTCCATTCTGCCCGGAGGGCCTATTCCTCCCAACCCGACCGAACTGGTGGCACGTGAATCTTTGCCTCAGGCTATCGACATACTGAAAAAGCATTTTGACTATATCATTCTGGATACCGCCCCCATCGGCATGGTGACCGATACCCTGCTGATTTCGCGCGTAGCCAACGCCAGCATCTATGTGTGCCGGGCAGACTATACCCACAAGGCAGATTATACTTTAATCAACGAACTGAGCGAACAGAAAAAACTGCCCAACCTATGTACCCTTATCAACGGACTGGACATGAAGAAAAAGAAGTACGGATATTACTATGGATACGGCAAGTATGGCAAGTATTACGGATACGGTAAAAAATACGGTTACGGCTATGGATATGGCACTGAAAATGTAAATAAAAAGTAATTTCAAAAGTAATTACATAATACCATAAGACTAATTCTCTTCTGAATTTGTTAAAATATTAACACATTAGAAAGAGAATTAGTCTTATTACGTTTTAATATATAAATATTATTTACTATATTTTTCTTTCGAAACATCAAAACAGGGGCACTGTTTCACCCATTCCTCAGGCTCTATCTCGCCATTTCCGTTCAAATCCGGACTTAAATCCCGATGACCGCAAACCTTGCAACCGGGATAATCCACCAGCAACGCCCTGACCAGTACACGCAACGAATGTTTCTGCCACACCGTCCGCGTATCCGCCAGCCTGCCCCGCTCACTGATTCCCCCCTCATAGCATATCCCGATACTCTGCGCATTATGTCCACGCGCATGCGCCCCTATTTTCTCTATGGGACGAGTTGTTTTTATATCCCCGTTCTTGCGGATATAAAAATGATATCCGGGTCCGTTCATTCCACGCCTGCGGTGGCACACCTCCAAATCCTGTTCGGTAAAGTCCCTGTCCGCCTTTGTGGCGGAACAGTGGACAACAATCAGATTAATCACCCTCATCCCCCTATGCACGAGCTGATTCCTACTACACCCGCAATAGCCGTAGCTACTGCAATCACCACTTTCAAAATAGTGCTCCAAACAGATTTACCTTTCATCCTACAGTTTTTTTTTAAAATTAAACACTTGTCCGCCATCTACTTAAGCAGGCTTTTGCTCTTCCTTCGTTTTCACCGGCAATTTATCCACCTTCGTATATTTCAGTGCTGCCAGAATACCGCTTAGCGCAATACCCGGACGGAAATTGATACGCGCTTTTCTAATCATCGACACATCATACGCATCCTCCGTTTCCGCACCTCTTCCGCTCAGGCCTATCTGGAAAGTGCCCAGATCGGCAAGCCTTACGATCTCGCCCCCTTCCAGAGCCTCCATAATCACATCCTCCAAGGCAACAAGCACAGCCATTACATCCGCACGCGTCACCGTACAGGTTTTCTGAATACGATCCGCCATTTCGCGAATCTCTACATGGCCATTGGCCTGAGCTTGTGCATAAAACTTAGGCACTGCATCCTGATCAAGCGGATTATTACGCTTTACCACCGAATAAGAAACTGTTCTTCCCATACTTTTTCAAATTAAAAATTAAAACTTGCAAATTAAGAAACACACTGGTAATCAAGCGTTAACCACTAAGCCGGCTATGATTGACTTTTGATTACACTACAAAGATACGATGAACCGGAAGCCCCGTGTAGACATTTGTAGAGAAGCGTAGGAGATTGTCGGGAAATGTCGAGAATAACTTACAGAGAGAGTAGGAAAACAAGGACATTTTGCGTATCTTTACCCTATAATCAAAACGATAAAAGAACATGAACCAAGAAGAAAAAGCATTCATTATCAGAGCGTATGACAAAGCGGAACTGGCAGAACTATACAGCCCGGGGCGAACTGCCGCGGCAGCCCTGCAAACCCTGTATCGCTGGATGCGGAGAAACATGCTGCTACAGGAAGAATTGAACGAAGCGGGCTACAACAAATTCCGCCACAGCTTTCTGAAGCATGAAGTGGCAATCATAGTGAGGCATCTGGGAGAACCTTAGGACATACGCTTCCCAAAGAACCTGTTGTCTACATCGAAAGACCTTGTTGTTTTTTTAAAATCCCCTGTTGTTTTACCGGAAAGGTCCTGTTGTTTTTTGAAAACAACAGGATCTTTTTCACCTGCATTTAAGGCTCACAAGGCTCAGGGCTCACTTAGGCGGTTTTCTGAGCCAAGATTTGCCGGTCTTTCTATACTTACCATCCTCTTTCTCAACGATTTGATAATACACCAAACGCAACAAATAACGTTTCACGGATGCTGTAGGCAACCCGGCTTCATTGGCAGCCGCCATCAGCTCCGAATAGGTGAACTCGCGCGGCATTTTTTTCAAAACGGGACGCAGTTTGAAAAAAGCCTTTACCGGCCTGATTCTTCCGGCAGTATCATCCATGGAAGTGGAAAGCAGCAAACTGTGTTCCAGCAACACATCCACTATCTGCATTGCCGTATGGAAATCCTCATCCGAACACTCCCACTCCGATGTATTCCATTGCGGCTCACACTTACGCAATGCAGTCAGCACCATGGCAATACGAGACATCATCAGTCCGTGGCGCAGCACAATGGCACCCGGAGAATCATCATCTTCCGCCACTACCTCACGCAGATACGTTCTGAAACGCTCCGTATGCTCTTTCCATTGTTCCTCGGTGAAAACCACCTCGGTAGGCGATCCGGAGAGAAAGATAAACATACGCAGCAGCTCCTCGCCCATCCCTTTGAAATAAGCGCGCATATCCAGCCGGGCCTTGCCGGGATTTGCCGACTTATACTCCCAGTGGGCCTGTCCCACATAGAAAGCCACACGGCTGTACATTCCATTCTCCAGCGAAGAAATAAATTTATGCAACTGGGCGGGAGTACCCGAAGCGCATAATGCCAGATGAGGGTCACTCACAACAACAAGCCGGTGATCCGTCTTGAAATAAGAAGACACCTCCTCGTGCTGGGAGGCGGCACGCATCACATCATCATGTTTTCCATACTCCTGGTGCATGGCAGAACTTATCATGTCCAGCTCGGAGGCATTCATCACCAAGCCGACCGCTCCACCCGCCTCCAAAGCCAGTATCAACTGGCTTTTTGAAATATTGGGAGCCACCTTCAGGATGCGTTCCACCGGCATCTCCGGGCATTGGTCCAAATCGGGAACCCTCTTTTCCTGAGCGGCAAGCCGTTCCTCCAGATTCCACTTCAGCAGCTTCTGCCGGTACTCACGCTCATCCTTCCTGTTCAATTCATCGTAATACTCCTGAATGGCTGCGGGCAGAATTGCCGCCAGTTGCATCACCCCCTTTCCTCTGCCCGAACCGGCCAAAGCCACCAGGTAGAGATCGGCGGAATAAACCATTCCTCCATAATTCATCCTCACCCCCGGCAGACAACCGCTGATGTTGGTAATCATGGAGAGCAACAGAATATCCCTCTCGCGCTTGTTGCGGACGTGCGTCAAACCACGCTTCAAAAAGTCGGGCAAACGGTCGAACAGTTCATCCGGAAGACACGGAACTTCACGACGCAACTTGTCAGCCTCAAGTTTCTCTAACTCAGCCTCTTCCTCCTCCTCATTGGGCTCAGAATACCGCATAGGTGAGCCCTGAGCCTTGTGAGCCCTGGAAGCAGGTGTTTCGGGCCCCTTGTTCATGTCGGCATACCGGTATCCGGAGTCTATGCGCGGAGGTATATCCCCGGCGGCACACCCCATACCCGCCAGCCTTTCCACCGCCAGCGTTTTCAGCCGTGCCAACTCTTCCTCGCCCACTCCTTTATAGCGGGCGATACGTCCCAGCTTCAACAAAAACTCATTCTTTTTGCCATCCACAAAGGGATTCTGCTCCAGGAACTCGTTGAAGAATGTGTGCAACATGCCCGAAGCCGCAACGGGAGGCTTGGATGCACTTGCCGGGGTCTTCACTTTCAGTTCCGCCAGAATCTCCCCCACCCTGTCGGGATGCTCCGTTACAAAGCGCCGCCAGGGAAAAACTTCGGTATCCGGACGAAAAAAAGCCTCCGGATCATACGATGCAAAGCAAGGACGGGTGGGATTCTTGCAACTCATGTCACAGGGAAAGGCAAGAAGCTGCGCCACGTGCCATGCCACCAACGCGTATGCCATACGATACTCGTCCACACTCTCCGCTTCCACACGCACCACCAGTTTCAGCCCGTCGTACGAAACGCTGCGCCATGCCGCCTTCACCCAAGGAGTGTCCTTCAAGACCTGCAAGAACTCAGACACACGGCCGTTACATTTATCCACATCCAGCATGGCATCCCCGCTCCACTGCTTCAGGTTGGTTTCGGCATGGCTCCCATCGCAACGCCCGGCTATCACCAGCGCGGCCAGTTTTCTCTTTAACTTCTTGGCCTCTGTCTCCCTGCCCGAAGCCTTCAGGCGCTGATACTCTTCTACTTGCACCTTCCAGCGTTCGCCACGCAGAAGCTTCACAAACTCTTCCAATGTCATATCCACGGCATGTTCATCGAACACCGAGAAATAGAAAGAGCATAAATCGGTATAAACCATTCATGTATGAATTTAAATTATCAAAAGGAGGGCATTTCCCTCCACCATGAAAACAAAAGTATATTGCAAACCCATACAATCAAAAGTTAAAATTGTACACTCGCCCAATGTAAAGCTCTGATTTACAACACCCATTTATGATACAAGTGTACAAATAACCGGGAGACTTCCTTTTAATGTCTTTTCACATTTTGCTCCTTATTTCCTTTCTTTCCTCTTTTTCTTCTCTTTCCGTTCTTTCTTCTTCTTTTCCTCCTTTTTCCGCAGAAACTCGTCTATATCAGCCAACATACTTTTGCACATGCGCTTCAGAACTCTCATTTCCTCATCAGTGTAGCCTTCACCGGACAGGCGATATCCGGCCATGATTTTTTCCAACTCTTGAAGGAAACCCAATCTGCCACTATTTTTCTTATAAATCTTGATTTTTTCCATAATGTTGATATCGTTTAAAATATAAAAAGCACAAAAGTATAAATAAATACGTCATTCTTGTTAATTTTTTCATTTTTTGCAAACAAATAGCTTGTTATCGTAAAAAAATGTCTATATTTACATCAGAATTTAACGACAAGCTTACCTGGGAATGACACAGGTAACAGCGTAGCGTGCTCAAGAGGCATCATTTCTTTCAAATTTTAGAACATCTAACATTACTTTTCCTTCCTCCGAATATGAAAAAATGGCTAGTGGCGTATGTCCGCCTTCACCACGAAAAGAAGACGGCCGAACGGCTGACCGCAATGAATATAGAGAACTTCCTGCCCGTACAAGAAGAAATCCGCCAATGGACTTACCGGAAAAAGAAAATAGAACGGGTGGTTATCCCCATGATGATTTTTGTCCATGTGGATGCGGCGGAACGTTCGCAGGTGCTCACGTTGTCGGCCATCAGCCGGTATATGGTGCTGCATGGCGAACATACTCCGGCGGTGATTCCGGATGAACAGATGGAACGGTTCAAATTTATGCTGGATTATTCGGACGAGGCGGTGGAGATGTGTGCCGCGCCATTGGCTCCGGGAGAATTGATACGGGTGGTCAAAGGTCCGCTAAAGGGTCTGGAAGGAGAACTGGTGGAAGTGGATGGAAAAGCGAAAGTGGTGGTAAGACTGGATTTGCTGGGATGTGCGGGGGTTGATATGCCGGTGGGGTTTGTGGAGAAGATAAAATAAGGATGGCGGACGCTAGGAAATGTGGAGGAGAATTTGTAGCTTTGCGGTAAGAAAGGAGAATAAAGGCATGCGTTTGCAATCTAAAGAAATACAGACCATCATCCAAATAGCCAAAGATATTTATGGTGAAACAGTGCAGGTATATCTCTTCGGTTCCCGTCTGAATGACGAAAAGCGCGGAGGAGATATTGATTTATTAGTCCGCAGCACGGGAGAAAAGAAGGGGGTATTGGCACGCATCCGCATGACCGCACGCTTGAAACTGCATTTGGGCGACCAAAAGATTGACGTCATCGGTGACCATGAGGATTCACCGGTAGTGCAGGAAGCCTTGAAAAACGGAATACAACTGATATGACAGAAAAGAAAATTCACAAGATTATTCTTTGCTTGAAACAGATGTTGCCGCCATTTTGAATGAACTGTTTTCCAAAACAGATATTATATTTAGCATTTACAGTAAATTGAAAAGTGTCTTCAATAATAACAGACACGCTTAAACCGTAATACAGGCTACTCTGTAAGCAGTCAAAAAATGGCTATTGATTGAAACCTCTATCTTCGCTGCGAACAAAAATTTAGAATTTATGTATAGCAGTGAAGATCTTGAAAGGTTTTA
>ERZ791624.1368-NODE-1368-length-11516-cov-3.403891_pt1 | contig 11516 bp, 14 predicted proteins | sample MGYA00510058_ERZ791624 | MGnify/ENA primary metagenome ERZ791624 (study PRJEB30046, sample SAMN00715158) | human gut metagenome | study: EMG produced TPA metagenomics assembly of the A metagenome-wide association study of gut microbiota in type 2... | reverse complement strand
GCTGGGGGTGTGGGGGCCGGCCCCCCCCCCCCCCGGGGGGGGGGGGTGGAGCCGGTATTCGTTGACGTCAGTGATGACGACGCGGCGTGCGCCCGCGTATTTGCAGATGCCGCCCGCGATAATGCCGATGGGGCCCGCACCGGTGATGAGCACGTCCTCGCCGATGAGCGGGAACATGAGGGCGGTATGCGTGGCGTTGCCGAAGGCGTCAAAGAAGGAGACAACGTCCTCCGGCAGGCTCTCGTCGATGGCAATGACGTTGCGCGACGGGATGCAGACATACTCCGCGAACGCACCGTCGCGGTCGACGCCGACGCCGACATGGTGCTTGCACCACTGGATATTGCCGGTGTGACAGTTGCGGCAGTGGCCGCAGGTGATATGACCCTCGCCGGAGACGCGCTGGCCGACCGTGAGGCCCGTGACGCCCGCGCCAAGCTCGGCGACCTCGCCGACATACTCATGGCCGATGACCTGAGGGGGCTTCACGTGCTGCTGCGCCCACTGGTTCCATTTGTAGATATGGACGTCGGAGCCGCAGATCGCGGTCTTGTGGATCTTGATGAGAACTTCTCCGGGGCCCGGCACAGGAACAGGCACCTGCCGCAGCTCCAATCCGGGGCCGGCTGTGGGTTTTACGATGGCATCCATCAACTGATTCATTTGTAATCCGCCCTTTCTCCAAAAATTCATATGTCCGTACAATGTGGACTGCACAATTAAATATGTGCACCCTATAAAGACATATTACCGGACAAATCCGGTCCTGTCAAGGGGAATTTGGTGTTTTAAAACAAAAACGTTCCGCAGAACGGAAACATAATAGGACGTTAGCACCAAAACCGGATGCTTCGCGCACTACAGACGCGGCGTCATTCCGGTTCGTGCACGCCGTTCCGGTATTCCCTCGGCGCACATTGGTAAAAGCGCCGGAACTGCTTGGAAAAATATGAGTGAGGACATGATCAGAACGCTTGTTATTCTTGATCGAGCAGGCAATTTTGATCGATAAATAGAAAACACCCCGCGGTAGCAAATCATCACTACGGCGGGGTGTACAAGTGTGGTGCACTAATAGTGTACAAATAATGTACTAGCGTACATCATCTCACTGCATTTATCCACTTTTAACCACGGCTGAAGGCATTGAAAACACTTGGTTTTTGCCAATCAGGCTTACTTCATGGCCTCTTCAACTGCGACTGCAACCGCAACCGTAGCGCCGACCATGGGGTTGTTGCCCATGCCCAGGAAGCCCATCATCTCGACGGAAAATCCACCTGACGGTGGATTTTTGCAAGAGTCGCCGGGACGTTCTGAAAGAGGAAATCCGCCAATTCGTAAAACAGGAAACATGTCCGTCCTGAAACTATGACATGCTTTGCCTATGGCACTACTATATCATACGCCTTGTTCACGAAACAAGGTGTTCCGGCTTTTTCGGACAACTACAATTATTATAGATCATCTTCCATCATCCAACAGCAACTTGAAAGAACATTCCCCATCTTTGCATCATCTTGAATCTTATCCAAAAAACTTCAAGCACTCTGCCGTTATATGGGAGAGTGCTTCTGCTATCATATAGCCATAAAGTTGAAGGGAGGAACGCGATGAAATAAGGTAAAATCATACGGGTGGCACCCAACGCCGAAAGGAGTATTCTTCTATGAATACACATTCTTTGTTTTCCTATGATTTTCCCAAGCGTTCTATCATCGCAAGTGCAACCACACTGAAAAAAGCCCGCAATCCGCAGAGTGCAGAATGTAAAATACTTCTGCGAATGATGTCCGAACACCCGGATTTCGAGGTTGCCGAAAAGGAAATCAACAAGAAGGACGGCAAGCAGACCTATAAGGGACTCACGTTTGGCACAATGGAGGACTATATCCAGACGCAGACCAACAGCAAAAAACAACTGGCAGTCTATCAGGCTGTCCGCCGTATGTCCAAGATCAAGGGCAAGGAATACGCCCTGACCAAGCACTGGTTTTTACAATCCTACCCCGCCTACAAAGAAAAGGCAATCGCCGAGCAGGAGCTTCACGCACTTCTTCCAAAAGAAGAACCAAGTGTAGTATCGCTTGCAAACGCCGTATATGAAATATTGTATTTCTTTGCAATCAAGGATATTTTCTGCCTGTCCTTTTCGGATTTACAAGAATGAACCCCGGCTTCTTCACACTCACCAAATAAAGAAGCAAGTGATGTTTTTCTTTGCTGTACTGCACGATCACTTTCTGCTTTTTCAGATGCTCTGCACCTCATAATGACCCGGAATACCAATCCACAAATAGTTATTATCCACGAGATGAGTATAGCTTGAGGGCAATGCTCCATTTGAATTTTTCCAAATGTAACCATATTATGCAAAATCCCGGCACATCCAATTAAGGTATATGGCAAATCAACTGTCAACAAAATTTCTAAATCGTTTCGATCAAATGAGCCGCTCCAAATACATAGCCCGATATGGAAAATTGGAACGAGAAATCCACCAGCCATTATCGCGCCAAGAATAACGGAAAGTTCCATTTTTATTTCTCCTCCAGTTTCTTCTCCCGCGCTTTTTGACAAAGCTTACACAAGCCCACTGCTCTGCCATCATAAGCAAGTGCTTCATCTTCTGTATTGAATGGTATCCAATCTGGCGGGGTTGGTTTCGTATGCTGGCAATATCCTACAATGTGGAGCGTGTGCGTTTTCAAGTTATATGCAAATTTCTCTTTCACAAATCTATCTCCTTTCTCTTTGCAGTTCTAGTATATAACATTTTGTTTTTTATTTCAATATAACAAACTGTTTTCTCTATACTTTTCTGTGAAACTTCCACAAAGGAGCACAGGAAAATGTATAGACGCATCCGCGATCTGCGCGAGGACAGCGACCTGCTGCAACGGGACTTGGCTGAATATCTGCAATGTTCGCAGGTCTGCTATTCCCACTATGAGATGGGCAAGCGCGACATTCCAACAGACGTTTTGATAAAGCTGGCTGATTTCTACCACACCAGCACCGACTATCTCTTGGGGCGAACGGATGAAAAGCAGGCATATCCCGCGTCCAAGAGTCGGAGCGAGGAATAGGCTATGCCCGGATAACCGTTTGACCGCATCGCCGTGTTATACAACTACCTGTTCCACAACACCTGTAAGGGGCATACTGTGGCCGTGGCGGACATTTTCACCAACTACCGCAACCACGGCTATGAAATTGAAATCAAGTCCTTCTACCGCGATAAGGACGTTCTGAATGCGATGGATGGCATAGAGATTGCCTATGACCACCGCTCGTGTGGCTACTGGATGAAAACAGACGGATTTGAGCCGTATGAGCTGCGGCTGATTGTTGACAGCATCCAGTCCTCCAAATTCATCACGCAAAACGTCGCCAACAGGATTACAGCAAAGGTCTTGAGCCTGACCGACCGCCACACCAGCACTCGCCTGAACCGCCGTTCGTTCGTTGCAGGCCGTATCCGCAGTATGAATGACAGCGTGGTCAAGGACGCAGACAACCTCCACGAGGCAATTCAGACAAACAGGAAAGTCCGTTTCCGGTATTTCCACTATAACCAGAGCAAGCAGAAATGGTATTCCAACAATGGCGAGGCGTATATCGTCAGCCCATTTGGAATGCTCTGGAACGATGGAAATTATTATCTGTATGCCTACGATGGAGAAAAATTCCGCCACTTCCGCGTAGATAGAATGGAGCATATCACAATTTATCCAGAGCCAAGAGAGGGCGGGGAGGCGTTCCGGCATATCGATCTGAACGCCCATCAAGCCGAGGTATTCAATATGTTCACCGGCACGGAAGCGACTGTCAAACTCCGCTGTGCCAACCACTTGGCAGATGTGATTTTGGAGCAGTTCGGCAAGGACACGATGCTGATTCCAGATGGAGAAGATGATTTCACAGTTTCCGTTCCCGTCCAAATCAGCAAGCCGTTCTATGCGTGGGTGGCGGGCTTTGGAGCGGATATGAAGCTCCTGTTCCCGCAGGCAATCGTGGATGAAATGCGGGATTTCATTCAGGAGCTTGCGGAAATCTATAAAGATCATGGGAAGATGTGAAAACACCTTCCCATTTGTTTGTTGTTGCTTCTGGATGATAAAAGATGATAGAAGTTGATGGTTAAGCCCGCATACGGATGTGTTCCTGTTTCAGACTGCGTATAATATTGATCTTATCAATGTCCTGCTTCAAATCGCTGGTCAGGATATTTAGATAATTCTCTGTAATGGCAAGACTGCTATGACCGAGTATCTTTTGGAGCGTCACCACTGAACCGCCCATCACCGCCCATTTCTTCGCAAACGTATGTCGGAATCGATGCACGCCGGTTTGCTTCAATCCGCGTTCATGGCAATAATCCCAAATGGCATGATAGCAACTGCTCCGGGTAAGCTGTTTCCCATACACAGAGCAAAACAGCCAATCGTTCCTATCTCCGCCACGATATTGTAAATACTCCTGAATGATTTTGACAATATCCTCATTCAATGGGATAATCAGCGGTTTACGGTTCTTTGTGGTATTCACATATACAACAGAATTGTCAAAATCCACATCCTTGATTTTGATATTCACAAGACTATTCTGCCGAACGCCAGTAGAAAGCAGAAAATTGACAATGACCCAACTGCGATAGGTTGAGAAAATGCACTTATGAACATCCGGTTTTCGCAATAGCTTCCGCAACTCATCGTCAGTATAGGTTTGGATAGGAATTTTGTCCGCTTTTGGAAGATGAATTTCAAACTGCGGGATGTAGTTCTGCTTCATGAAAAAACGCATCAGTGTTTTCAAGTCTCTGGCATACGTCCCCATAGACACCTCATTGAGATTGCTGTCCTCACGAAGTGCAATATAGAACTCTGTCATTGTCTTTTTGTTCAGCGAAGAAATGGGCGTGCTGGGCGGTATGCGTTTGTATATCTGTTTGATTGATTCCTGATAATGGAATATCGTCCCATCCCGCAGATTGCGGGCTTTCATGTCCAGCACATACTCTGCAAATCCATCCGCAAAGGTCTTTTCTGCCGGGAAGCACATCCTCATTTTTTTCATCAAAATCCCTCCAAAAACGCAAAAACGGGAAGCATGTCCTCTCTCATTTCTTTGAAAGGACATGCTTCCCTGTTTTCTTTTTGCGAATTGCGGAATTTGAAACTTTTCCGCCTCAAAAGCAAGGGTTTTCCCTTACTTCTTCATTGCCTCTTCAACTGCGACGGCCACGGCGACGGTGGCGCCGACCATGGGGTTGTTGCCCATGCCGAGGAAGCCCATCATCTCAACGTGCGCAGGGACGGAGGAGGAGCCTGCGAACTGTGCATCGGAGTGCATACGGCCCATGGTGTCGGTCATGCCGTAGGAAGCGGGGCCTGCGGCCATGTTGTCCGGGTGCAGGGTACGGCCCGTGCCGCCGCCGGAAGCGACGGAGAAATACTTCTTGCCCATCTGGACGCATTCCTTCTTGTAGGTGCCTGCGACCGGATGCTGGAAGCGGGTGGGGTTGGTGGAGTTACCGGTGATGGAGACGTCGACGCCTTCCTTGTGCATGATGGCAACGCCCTCGCGGACATCGTCAGCGCCGTAGCAGCGGACGTTGGCGCGCTCACCCTCGGAGTAGCGGATCTCGCGGACGATCTTGAGCTCGCCGGTGTAGTAGTCGAACTGGGTCTGGACATAGGTGAAGCCGTTGATACGGGAGATGATCTGGGCAGCGTCCTTGCCGAGGCCGTTCAGGATGACGCGCAGAGGCTTTTTACGGGCCTTATTCGCGTTCTTGACGATGCCGATGGCGCCCTCAGCGGCCGCAAAGGACTCGTGGCCTGCGAGGAAGCAGAAGCACTCGGATTCCTCGGACAGGAGCATGGCGCCCAGATTGCCGTGGCCGAGGCCGACCTTGCGGTCGTCGGCGACGGAGCCGTCGATGCAGAAGGCCTGCAGGCCCTCGCCGATGGCGGTAGCGGCTTCGGCAGCGGTCTTAACGCCCTTCTTCATGGCGATGGCAGCGCCGACGGTGTATGCCCAGCACGCGTTTTCGAAGCAGATGGGCTGAATGCTCTTGACGATCTCATACGGGTCAAAGCCCTTGGCCTGGCACATTTCGCGGCAAGCCTCGACGGACTCGATGCCGTACTGCTTGAGGACGCCGTTGATCTTGTCAATTCTTCTGTCGTAGTTTTCAAACAAAGCCATTTTCGTGTCCTCCTTTTCTTATTCCTGACGCGGGTCGATATACTTCGCCGCGGTGTCCCACTGACCATAGTGGCCGGTGGCCTTCTTGATGGCCTCGGCAGGCTCGTCGCCCTTCTTGATGAAGTCCATCATCTTGCCGAAGTTGATGAATTCGTAGCCGACGATCTCGTCGTCCTTGTTGAGCGCGATCTTGGAGCAGTAGCCCTCGGCCATTTCGAGGTAGCGCGGGCCCTTTTCCTTCGTGGCGAACATCGTGCCGACCTGGCTTCTGAGGCCCTTGCCGAGGTCTTCCAGAGAAGCGCCGACGGCGAGGCCGTCCTCGGAGAACGCAGACTGGCTGCGGCCATAGGCGATCTGAAGGAACAGCTCTCTCATGGCTGTATTGATTGCATCGCAGACGAGGTCTGTATTCAGAGCCTCAAGAACCGTCAGACCCGGAAGGATCTCAGAAGCCATCGCTGCGGAGTGCGTCATACCGGAACATCCGATGGTCTCAACAAGACACTCCTGAATGACACCCTCCTTGATATTCAGGGACAGCTTGCAGGCTCCCTGCTGCGGTGCGCACCAGCCTACACCATGGGTGAATCCGGAAATATCCTTGACTTCCTTCGCCTGTACCCACTTCGCTTCCTCCGGGATCGGAGCAGCGCCATGATGCACACCCTGTGCAACCGGGCACATCTCTTCTACTTCTCGTGAATAAATCATGTCAAAAACTCCTTTCAACAATGTAGAAGTTCACAGTTCGTGTGTATTTTCGCATATTTTGATTAAAAAGTACAGACCCGGAAGCGGCATTTCCGATGCCCATTTCCGATTCAGTCCTGGGACTTCAAGGCCTGGTTCTGTCTCATCTGTCCGTCTGTTTTTTCCGTTTTCTGCAAACGCCTGCAAGCAGACTGCAGACATAGGAAAGAGCCATTTCCTTGTCCGACCGGAGCCTTTCCATAACCCCGTCGGTCAGCTGAATCCACCCGGCTTTATCCTTTCGGCTCTCCAAAAATACCAAAGCGTCTTCAAACGTCCGGCCCGCTCCCTCCCCCTGCCTGTCTGCAGGCGAAGACGTACATGGGAGAAAGACTCCGCGTACCCTGATATAGCAGTTCTCTGCCTTTGCCTGTTCCCGGAACCGGCTGTCCACAAACTGTCCGACAGACTTATGAACAGCCCTGTCCTCAGCAGGAAGATAATAATAGTTTTTATAGTCCGGGAAAAAATGAAACAATGTCCGCTCCCTCAGTGGAATATGGATTTCCGCCTTCGTTCCGTAAAGCTCCAGTGAGTAGTAGCCGACTGCCTCGCCGGAAACCGGGACTGGCACCGGGACTGGCATCCGAAGACTCAGCCTGAGCTCCTCGGCGCACATTTCTCCCTCTGCCTGTTCCACGTCATCTTTCCCTGCGCCGTCTGACAGATTCGCGGTGCTCAGTCCCACCGGGCAGCTGCAGCGCCGTACGTCTACAGCCGGCAGATCCCTCCGAATCTCCCGTTCTTCACTGCCGCCATCCTTCTCTCCATTTTTCTCACTGTTTATCTCGCTGTCCTTCACCATCTGAAAGAAAGCCGGGTAGGCCGTCAGCATTGTCAGCGACAGCATTCCAAGCACATCTTCGTAATTGTGGAGCAGGAGCTTCTCAAGATCCCCCTTCGGGTCTTCCGAACGTCCATCTCTGTACGCCCTGTATATCCAAATCAGCTGTCCACCATCGTACCGGTCCTTTCGTCTGAGTCCGAGGAACTGCTCGATTGTTTTCTGATTCAGCCTTTCCAGCCCAAGAAGTTCTTTATAAGGCCTGACCATTCTGTAGATATCCGCTGTATCCATCCGGCAAAATGGGGACGGCATCGAATACTCCCGGTATTTTGTTTCCAGATACGGGATATCGAACCGGTCTCCATTAAAATGAATGACCGTCGGTACCGCATGCAGATGTCAGAGAAGGCCTTCAGAAGGCGCCGCTCGTCCTCTGTCTGTTCTGCAAAAAGCTGTGTGATCTCCCAGCTTCCCGGTTGTTTTTGAACGGCATAGCCGATCAGATACAGATGAGAGGTCTCCGCCTTCAGCCCCGTCGTCTCAATATCAAAATAGATGCATGTCTCCGGGTTGAGTTCCATTGCCGCGATGTAGCGCTCATCAGCCACTGTACGATGTGTTGTCTGAATCATCCGGTCTCCCCCTGCTGCTCCCCGCTCTGCCAGCCAAACCTGTCTGTATTTGTAGATGCGTCTCTTCATCAGTTCCGGCCGTGAAGACAGCCACTTCCGGCACACGTCTTCCGCCTTCATCCCATGTTCCGCACTTGATGCTGTACGGCTGCCTTCAAAAAAAGAGCTGCAGCAAACGCCGCAGCTCTTTCAAAATTCAATGAAACAGATTACTCTTCCTCAGCATCGCTCTTCGGAGCGGAAGTCTCAAGGGCCTTCATGCTCAGGGAAATCTTGTGATCCTCGCCATTGAAGTCGACAATCTTCGCCTCGATCTCCTGACCGACCTTCAGAACATCGGACGGCTTGTCCACATGCTCATGAGAGATCTGAGAAACATGAAGCAGAGCATCGACACCCGGCTCCAGCTCGACAAATGCACCGAAGTCTGTCATGCGGGCAACCTTGCCGGTGATCACAGTTCCGACTGCGTACTTCTCGGACGCATCATTCCACGGATTCGCATCCGGGAACTTACGGGTCAGCGCGATCTTCCCGCTCTCGCTGTTGATGTTCTTGATCATGACCTCGACCTTTTCGCCAACCTTGAAGACCTTCTTCGGGTTCTCAACATGGCCCCAGGACATCTCGGAGATATGAAGGAGTCCATCTGCGCCGCCCAGATCGATGAATGCGCCAAAGTCTGTCACGTTCTTGACAACACCCTCGACGCGGTCGCCGACATGAATCCGCTCGAACAGCTCCTTCTGCAGCTCTTTCTTGCGCTCAACAAGAAGCTGCTTGCGATCGCCGATGATGCGGCGTCTGCGCGGGTTGAACTCAGTGACAACGAACTCGATCTCCTGATCCTTGTACTTGTCGAGATTCTTCTCATATGTATCAGACACAAGAGATGCCGGGATGAAGACGCGGGCACCTTCGACCACAACGGAAAGCCCCCGGAAAGGACCTGGACAACCGGTGCCTTGAGTACCTCATGGTTGTTGAAGGCCTCCTCCAGTCTCTTGTTGCCCTTCTCTGCAGCCAGTCTCTTGTACGTCAGAACGGTCTGACCCTCGCCATCGTTGACCTTCATGATCTTGACTTCCATCTTGTCGCCAACATGAATCTTTTCAGTGAGGTCGCACGGTTCATTGGAATACTCGTTTCTTGTGAGAATTCCGTCTGACTTGCCGTTGATATTCAGGATCGCTTCATCCGGCTTTACATCGATGACCTCTCCCTCAACGACTTCCCCGACATGAATCGGCTTAAATGTTTCATTCAGCATCTGTTCAAAAGTATTGTCTTCCGACATTGTTTTGAAACCTCCTCGATAATATTGTTTGGGGTAGATGCCCCCGCTGAAATACCAACGATGCCCCTGGATGGCACTAGCCGAAGATTCAAATCATCGAAAGTTTGCACAAAAAAGGTGCTTTCGCACTCTTTTCTGCAGATATCAACCAACTTCTGTGTGTTTGAACTGTTTCTGCCGCCGATTACGATCATCGCATCTGCAATCTGTGCAATCGCATCAGCTTCCGTCTGCCGCTCTTCCGTTGCATTACATATAGTATTCAATATAGCGCTTTCATGATACCGCAATTGCGTAATGATTTCAACCAGTTTGTGAAATTTCTTCAGATTAAAGGTTGTCTGGCTGACGACACAAAGGGGCTTCTGAATGCCACTCTCCACAAGTTCTGCGCCTCCTCCTCCGTACCGATTACAATCGCCGGGGAACTGCACCATCCCATGATGCCTTCCACCTCCGGATGATGCGCGTTGCCGATGATGACGATCTGGAAGCCCTCCGCGCTCTTCTCCTTTACGATCTGATGAATCTTCTTCACATACGGACAGGTTGCATCAACCAGTTTCAGCCCCTGCCCTCTGATCTGATCGTATACGCGCTCCGGAACGCCATGTGACCGGATCACAACCGTCCCCTCCCTGATCCCGGACAGCTGCGCCTCGTCATCGATCTCCACAACACCATGCCGTTTCAGATCCGCAACCACCATCTCGTTGTGAATGATGGGTCCGTAGGTACAGATGGGTGGCTTTCCTTCCTTAATCTGATCGTAGACTGTATCCACTGCCCGATGGACTCCAAAGCAGAAGCCGGCGCTGGCAGCCAGATAGACAGCCGCTTTTCCGTCATCCGATACCCACAGCTGGCCTTCAGCGGACTGTCCGCCCTCTGCATCAGGGCTTTCAGTTCCTGAATCCTCGCCTCAGGTGAATGGGTATCTCGCCTGGCACCCTCCTTTTTTTTCGCATCGCGCATCGTCGTCTCTGCCAGCTTCACGATCCTGTCCGCCGCCTCCTCTGCACTGAGATCTGAGGTGTCAGCAGAATGGCGTCATCCGCCTGCCTGAGCGGCGCTTCCGCTCTGTGACTGTCCCGGTCGTCGCGTTCCTCGATCTCTCTCTGAATCTCTTCAAGACTGCAGGCTTCCCCCTTCTGCTGAAGCTCCGCATACGGCGTCTGGCCCGCTCCCTGCTGCTGGCTGTCAGAAAAATTTTCAGCGGCGCATCCGGAAGGATGCGTGTGCCGATATCCCGTCCGTCCATGATCACATTTTCATGTCCTGCGAGTTCTCTCTGAAGATTCAGAAGCTTCTGCCTCACCGCCGGCTTCGCTGCCGTCACAGAAGCCTGATCCGACACCTCCTGCGTCCGGATTCGTCCGCTGACATCCACTCCATTCAGGAGCATCTGCTGCATACCATCCTGATATTGAACCCCGATCTCGATCTGGCTCAGTGCCTCCTTCAGCGCATTCTGGTTCTCTACATCCACCTTGTGCTCCAGCATATAAAGGGCGATGGTGCGGTACATTGCTCCTGTGTCAACATACACAAATCCCAGTTTCTGCGCAGCACGCCTCGCAACTGTGCTCTTTCCCGCTCCCGCAGGCCCGTCAATTGCAATAGAAAAACTCATGACCCCTCCCTCACTCAGGTTATTCTGTCTCTCATCTCTCATTCGGCTTCCTTGCTGCAGGCCTTTGCGTACGCCGCTGCCCCAAGGCCTGCTGCGCGGCCTGTTGACCAGGCAATCTGCAGGTTATACCCGCCGGTATGCGCGTCAACATCAAGCACCTCGCCTGCAAAGAACAGCCCGGCCGTTTTTCTGGACTCCATCGTC
>ERZ791624.1364-NODE-1364-length-11552-cov-2.366791_pt1 | contig 11552 bp, 14 predicted proteins | sample MGYA00510058_ERZ791624 | MGnify/ENA primary metagenome ERZ791624 (study PRJEB30046, sample SAMN00715158) | human gut metagenome | study: EMG produced TPA metagenomics assembly of the A metagenome-wide association study of gut microbiota in type 2... | reverse complement strand
TCTTCCGATTTTATTTTGTCAAAATCTAATGCATCATATCCCTTTGTTGTATTGATAAGAATAATGCTAGTTCCTTTGTCGTCATCCATATTGGGCTTTATATACTGTATCCCCCAATAATCACCAAGGGTAATATCACTGCCACTTCTCCCCCCTTTAAATTTACAAAGATAGCAAGATGGGCGTAATATCAAATCAGAAAGGAAGGCTCTCATAAACAAATTATTCCAAAAGGGAGTACGGCTCTGAGTTGCTTTATTATTTTTAATATAAGAGACTGAAAACATAAAATTTTTCCATCCTTTATACTTGGAGCGAAAATTTATACTTTGAATTTTACCATTTTTTTCTTGCAATTCATCTATATACTTATTCCACACTTTGGGAGAAGGAACTCCATGACAAGCAATATCAACTGTCAAAAGCTTTTCATAGTCTTTTCGTAAATACCGCTTTAACCCCGCTATTTGACATGGAGTGCCGGAAAACATTACCCAAAGCCCATCTCGTAAAAAGCTTTTGACTTTCTCGTAAGTATCACCAACTTGTGCTTGCACATATTTACTTCCCATGAGCCTTTCCAGCTCTTGACTATTTTGAGCATAATCAAATACTGCCATTTGCTTTTCATCAAATCGCACACCAAAAACAACACCTTTTTTCGATAGTATTTTCTGTGCCAATAAGTAAAAAATTCCCCCAGAAGAACTTCTACCTCGAACTTCGTCATTCAAGTTTCTTGCTGCATAAACATGAAGTGGTTTCTTTTCCTCAAGCACATTCCGTTCTGGGCAAACTTTTTCGCATAATCTACAAGATATACATTCACTCTCATTTGTTATAGGATACATGAAACCTTCTTCATCAGATTTCATCATAATACAGCCTTTTACACAGGCTTCAGCACAGGCGCTACAGCCACAACACTCGTATTTTTCTGAACCAACCATCTTACTTCACTTTATAGTAAAATTTCAAGATTTTCATATACCCAGGTACAAAAGACAACAGATAATCTGCAAGATACTTAATGGGAATAAATCGCATTGGCAAATGGCAGATTTTTTTAAAATAGTACCTTACGACCATTTTTTCATGATGAGTTAATGCTAATGATATTTGCAATCCATAATATTTGCTATCCACTCTATCAATATATTCATGCATATTTGTTCCTATTCGTTTCAAAGTTTCTCTTATCGTATTTTGATAAGAAAGATACTTTTTACTTTGCTGGATATATGTCGAATATTGTCCGCGTGAATGAGAAGAACTTCGTTCCAATACATTTACACAGTATTCTGGCAAAAGTATACATGTATGTTTATAAAATAATGGTAGCATGATTTGCCAATTCTGACCAGCATTTTTTTCTGTGTATATTTCACGAAAAGGTATCAATGCATCTATCGCCGACATTTTAGCCATATAGCATATCGGAGGGAACCAAAAGTTATTGGTTGCCCAAAGGCATTCTTCAAAAACAGAAACTTTACTGTCAGTATATCTTTGTTTATGTGCAATTTTCAAAGTCTTCTCGTCAACATATGAAGGCAAACATCTCACAGAAGTCACTATGTCAGAAGATGCTTCCTTAAGCAGGTCCACCATTTTTGTATAATAATGATCATCCGCAATATAATCATCACTATCAGGCCATGTAAGAAATTCGCCAGTACATAATTTTAACGCAGTGTTTATAGCCACACTTTGGCCAGAATTATCTTGCTGGATAAACGTAAAAGAGTAGTTTCTTTTTTGAAATTTATCTTTATAGATTTCAGCAACATCCTTTATATTGTCAGTAGAGCCATCATCAACGACGAACATTTCTACAAGAGGATAGTCTTGCATCAAAATAGAATCAAGAAGACGACTAACTAAATGAGCAGTATTGTAACATGGTGTTATTACCGAAATTAATCCTTTTTTCATCTTACATGTATCTTTTTTAAAATCAGGTTTACAAGATTTTTTCTTTCCTCCATATTTAGCCCTACATATAAAATGGATAAGCCCAATGATAACACAGAAACCGAACAAACTATCAAAAATCCCATCCAATCATCTGGCATATATAATTTTACAACTATCGGGAGAATAGAGCCTAAAGCCACTGTAAGTATTCCATTCATAACAGAATATTTCAAATAGTGTAAACATTGAAATGAAGGTATATATAATTTAATAGAATACAAATTACTTATTCCTGCTCCCAAAAGTACAAATATGGCATTTAGAATAAAAGGAGTAGTTGGATTCAACCCTTCTTTGAATAAAAACCATGTTATTGGTAGCACCATAAGATATAGAGTTCCATTTATAAAGCTGATTCGTTTCATACGGCCAGTTGCATGTATAATATACATTAATGGAAGAAATATTGTTACATTCCAATTGAACAACATGGACAAACGTGTAAATGAGACAGTCCAATTAGGCACATTCACCAACCAAAGATTCAGAACGAAAGGTAATTCCAAGAAGCAAGGAAAAGAAATAAAAAAGAGTAAAAAGAACGAGAATTTAGAACTTCGTTCAGCAAGAATTTGCATATCTTGAATTTGTTCCTGAGCGTACAATTTGACTATTTGAGGTCTGATTGCTGTCAAGAAATTATTAGAAAATCCCAAGATTGTTGTCATCACTTGATTAGCCACACCTGTTGCTGCGTTCACGGTAGGCCCCCAAAACATATTTTGAAGGATATTCACTCCCTCTGTCCTTGCCATCACACTCATGTTTCCATACAAATCCCATCCAGAAAATTTAAGCATCGGAATTATCATATTCTTATCTCTTGACAACTTAAAGCGACACTCTTCAAAATGAGTGATTCCATACCATCTATTAATTATCATCATGCCAAGGGATACAATAAAGAACAAAGCACCATACAAAATCAGCTTATCATAGTTGAAAATGGTAAGCAAATACACAATAACTAATTTCAACACAACATCAGCAATGCCAAAATATGCAAAAATATCCATGCGCTCATGAGCTATCAACGCTGAACTAAATGGTATTTGCGCAATTCCTAACAAACAACTAAATGCTGAAAATTGAAATATGATTCTTGCTGCCATCATTCTATCTGGTGGTATAACAAGTTTATTTTCCAACATCCATATACCTACGGTCTCACATAATATAAAAATAATTATAGCTAACAATAAATGTATAGTAAATGCCGCAGAAAAAGTCTTTTTCAATAATGCTTTGTCCCCTTTTCCAATAGCATAAGTCAAGAAACGGGCTGTAGCTCCTGACATTGCACTTGATAAGAAACTCAACATACCTGTGACTCCCAATATCACATTATTAATACCAAAGTCAGTAACACCAAGTGTTGCTAAAATCACCCTACTGGTATACAAAGAGACACACATGCTAAAGAGCATGCCAAGATACAACATTAATGTATTTTTAGCTATTTTTTTATTATCTACTTCCATTATTATCCTCGTATTAAAGGCTTGGACTTCTCATGATGTCTTAATATTTTTGCAGGGATTCCTCCAACTGTCACATATTCTTCATTGACATTCTTCAAGACCAAAGCTTTTGCCCCAATTGTCACATTATTACAGATTCTTATACCTCCTAACACACAGCTTCCCATGCACATCGTGACATTATCTCCGATAATTGGGGCTACTCCATGTGCTTGCCCCACATTTGTGTTAGCAGAAATTCCAAAAAATTCTCCGATTTTTGCAGTATCATTGATTATGATATTATATCCATGCCATATAGCTAAGCCTTTACCAATACAATTTATAGGAATTTCACAACACCTTTGTCTGCTTTTCTTTCTATAATATAGCATCATAAAAGTGGCTATAATTCGATAAATCATGCTCCTATTTCTATTATTCCAATAATATTCTGTTTTGCGGTAAAGTCGTTGAAATTTCCACAATTCATCCCGAAACAGCCGAGGTTTCTTCAAACATATTCCCAAGGCTATTTTATCCGCTTCTAAATATTCTCTAAGTTCTTTCTTTGTCTTAATCATATTGTTGTACATTTTATAGGGAAAGGACTGCGACTCATTAAAGGTTTCAAATCTATAAAGCCTTTTTTATATGATTTCAATGCTTTCATTATCTCTTCAAAGGATACTTTTGAAGTAATTTTAAAAGGTTTTTCTCTATCTTCACCTAACGAACAAAAGAAATCATGAAATTTAAAATGCCCACCTAATAATTGCCCTGATATTTCTATCCATAGATTAGGGATGCCATAAGCCTCTGCTATAATTAAGCCATGCAAAGAGGAAGAAGCAATATTCTCACAACTGTAGATTTGTTCTATAACTTCAAGCCAAGAATCGTAGTCTTCCATTTTTATAAAAAGGATATTCGAGTCTTTTTTGAGTTTATCCAACAAAGGATTTCCATAATCATCATAGTGAGGAATTATACCCAACTTAAATTGTTTTCCTTTTTGAGGTTTATAATATAAAGGAAGCAACAATGCAGGGTCACCATATATGGTGGGACAGTCGATACTATGCCTCAATAAATAGTTTCTGGTCAATGGTCCTCTTACCGCCAATACCTTTTTAGGCTTGCTTGGCATTTTTGCATTTTCATCTATCACACCACCCCCCCATATAACGGTATCTTTGGTCGTTAACATTGTTATCGTAGAACCAATAACCAAATAATTGGTTTTTCCTAGCTTATTAAAAAGAGAAGATGCCCAAAGATATGTCATTTTACGATTCCATAATTTTTCCAAAAAGAAAATATTTATATCATCTCCCCAATTACGATGAACAAGTTTTCCCCATGAATAATGAAGACAAGCATTCACACATATAGGAGAACATAGGACATCTTTAATCCAAGTACATATTTTAGTAAAAAAGATGTTATATTGAGAATATACATATTTTTCCATTACTAATATCTGTGTATTTAATTTAATAGTGAACAAGTTTACTGGCCAATCGGTTCATTCCAATCCATAGAAAGACAAAACCTATTTTCCATTTCAAGCTATTTATATTGGATATTTGCCCTTGGAACCTTTTCAACCCCTCTAAGGCCTCATTGCGACTCAACACATTAAACATAACCGCTTCCGTAAATACACCAAAAGCAGCTTGCTGCTTTATACTTTTATATTTTGGACTCAGTATTTCATATAATTTAGCCAAATATTTCAATCGCATTTCGTATGTTGAGCGTGTATAATGACGAGTGATGGAATTAGAATTGACATAATAATGGTAAAATGCTTTTGGCAAATAGGCTACCTTTATATCTGAATGTTGGAAAAGCTGTACCCAAGTCAGCAAATCCTCACTATGATTGATGCCCTTGGGAAAGCATATATGATACTTGCTATAACAAACTCGTCGCAAGAGTTTATTCCAGCACCTGCCATGCAGTTGCTGGAATAATTCCTGCAAAACGACATCAGCCTCCAGTTTCGAAGGTTGTTGTTTGCAAATAGTCTGCTTGGCATTTGTATTACTATAGAAATCACAGATTACAACATCTGAATCTGTTACTTTAGCTTTTTCGTATAGTTCTTCCAACATTGTTGCATCAACCCAATCGTCACTATCGGCATGAATTACGTATTCTCCTTGTGCAAGTTCAACTCCTGTTTGTCGAGCTGCACTCACGCCTTCATTCCGTTTATGCACAACTTTAAACCGTGTATCTTTATTCGCATACTCATCTAAAATCATACATGATTCATCTGTACTTCCATCATCAATCATCAATACTTCAAAGTCTGTGAGTGTCTGAACTCTTAGACTTTCAAGCATGCGATTTATTGTTTGAGCTGCATTATAAACAGGTAATATTATTGATACTTTCATAGTTTTAATTAACATTTACGACATAATGCCCTAATCCTCATAATAAAAAGAAATATGAGCCATATCACCGTTATCTTTTCATTAATATAATTATATCTTAACTTAATCTATATTAGCAATTTATGGCAATATAGGTGGCGTAAATATTCCGTCTCGTACGATTCCTATACGATTTAACCAGTTACGGATTGTTTTCTTTATCCTACCCCACCCACTTAACTGCTCAAATATCGGAAAATCATACTTCTTCCAAGGGGTAAGCATGAGATATTTCTTGTAGAGTTTGCGATATGGATGTTGACAATCATTAAACCAAGGTTTGATTGGCGCTGCGAAATGAATAATTCCTGGAAATCGTTTAGCAGCCTCTAATTCTGGCAAATACTTTGAAAATATCTTTGGCTTACGATTAAAATAGAAAGTTGTCATGTTCCAACGAATAGGTAGAAGCGCTATTTTATCTCTGAAATAGCAAGCTAACACATCTTGCTCATTAACAATTATGGAAATAATATTTGTCGCATAGGCCATAATTGGCTGTTTCTGCTCCATTAATCTCCATTTCTCCAAATCACAAACCATAACACCAGAGTTGATACAAAGGTCAGTATCCTTTAACCCTAAACGAGGTTTGAAAGCAACACAATCAGGCATATCCTCTGCTGCTGCTATTACTTTATCTCCTAAATTCCATTCATATAAAGATGTTATATCATCATGAACAACCATATCAACATCCAAGAAGAGACATCTTTTTTCAGTAGAAGGCAACAATTGAGGTATCAATAATTTGAAATACATAATAGGCTTCCATTGCCCTACCGGGAAATCACCCAAATTATCTATTCCACATTTAATTACCTTTAAGTCGGCCTGATGTGCATCACATACTTCTCGCAACTTATCCTCTGTAGCATTTGTTATTCCATCGGTCAAAAGATAAATCACAAAGTGTTTATCCTTATTCATAGTGAATAACGAAACGAGCATCACAGCTGCATGTTGTATGTATCCTTCATTAGAGACAATAACAATATTATAATGCATATTTAGCTACTTAGCTTTTTCTTATAACTATGTCATATATTACTTTACAATTCCTTTCTCCAAATATTCTGCAAGATTGCAACGAACCTTCTGGCCGGCATCCTCAGCGGCAACCTTGGCCATATCGCTCTCTACCATGATCTTGACAAGGTCTTCGAAAGAAGTGGTGTTGGGATTCCAGTTGAGCTTGGCCTTTGCCTTGGTAGGATCACCCCAGAATTTGACTATATCTATCTACTGGCATATCAGGTATTTGTTCCTTGACAATGCTGATATATTTCTCGTTTGTCACTACCCACATGTTTTCGACAGGACATATTGGCTTCAATCTATCTACTGTCAATTGAATGAGGGAACGGCCCACACCCATCACATCAATGAACTGCTTTGGGTAGTCAGGTGTTGACATAGGCCAGAAACGGCTGCCTATACCGCCAGCCATTATAATGATTTGGGTGTCGTTGTAATTAGTCATTAATCTTTTCTTTCATGTTAAAGGATTCGAAAACCGACATGGATTTCCATACCATTTTTTCGAAAACCTACCCGTCCTTCCTTACCCTTAAGGAAGGTTCCACCTTTCTCACCAAGCCTCTCTTCAATAGTCTTTACGCCCCCTTCGGTTCCCCCAGTCCTGGGGGACAGAAACCTCAGGAACGAGAAGATGTAACCGCCCTACAGTGCTGAATTTTCTACCTCTCCGTCTCTCCTGCAAGGAGAGCTCCACCTCTAACCAAGCCTTCCTCCTCAGAAGGAAGGATGTAACCGCCCTCCGGTGCTCGGAACCGCTTCGCTTTATGGTTGGCGGGGCATCAAAGCCCTGCGCCATGGTTTTGCGGGATGGGACCGCCGGGAGACAACTTGCTGATGGGACCGCCGGGGGGGAAAAAGTTTATAATTTACAATTTATAATTAATAGTTTACTGTTTAGAGTTAATAGTTTATAGTTTACAGCTTATATCCAGAGAATTTGCTGATAACTTGCAGATTTCTTGTGATTTTCTTGGTGGCTTCGGGAAAAAAGCGTAATCTTGGCGGCAAGTTATATAAACTAAATAATAATGTGATTTTCAGAAATGGTTTGATGATAATGACAAGAATGGACTGGAATATAGACCTTTAACGTTAAAATAATGCAAGAAGTTTGGCGGTGTGAGGGGAAAAAAGTATTTTTGCAACCTAATTCAGTAAAACGTTTAAAAGGAGAAGATTATGAAACAGATATTAGTTACGGTAGATACTAACCAGCCTCTGCAAAACATTCGTAAGGCTATTAATATGCTTCGTGGTGTTGTGTCAACTACAGTTGTAAAAGAGCCTGTCTTGACAAAGACACAGAAGCAGCAAGCTTTTGTGAAGGAAAGTTTGACAAGAGCATTGCAGGAAGTGAAACTTGCTAAGTTGGAAGGAAGAAAGCTACCAGATGCAAGGGATTTATTAAAAGATTTAGAAATGGAAGATTGACATGAAAATACATGTTGAATATGGCTCTGAGTTTAAAAGACAGTTTAAACGTTTGGCTAAAAAATATCATTCATTGAAATCTGACTATGATGCTTGGTTAGATGAAATTTACAAGAATCCTCTTGTTGGAGATGACCTTGGTGGTGGCGTTCGTAAGATAAGAATGACCATTGCTGACAAGGGTAAAGGCAAAAGTGGTGGTGCAAGAATCCTAACTCTTAATGTAAAAGTTAGTGAGGATGGTATGAATGTAACTCTTCTTACAATCTATGACAAGGGAGAAATCTCTAATGTCAAGGATGAATTTATAAAATTCTTGATAAAAAACTTATAAGCAATAATTCCCAATCTGTAAGTTGATTGGCTTACGGATTGGGAACGAAGATAAACGTTTAAATGTGGAAGTTTACTTCTTTCAACCACTTTTTTATATACCTTTGCGTTCTTTTCTTAATCGTCTGACTTCTCTGATTTCTTCATTGATCTCATCGAGGGGGAGTTCTGAGGTTTCACCTCTTTCTGCTGGTTGTCCATACGGACTGTCATTGCTGTCTGTGCCATAAGCCTAAAATGTTTAATTAATAATCATTCTGATTGCAAATATACATCATTATGACGTAAAATATTGAGATAGTATTAATAATTTAATAAAGATTAATAGTTGAATGAATGATATATGCGTAAGGGCACTAGGTTTAAGAGTGGCTAAGCTCATATTGACATTATTACTGACAGCAAGGTTGCTTTAATTCATCTAATTATTCGTTTTTAAAAAAGGGCTAGCCCCATAATCAGGACTAGCCCCCAGTTTTAATTATTTTCTCGATGCAATGAATGTATCTTGAAAGCTGCATAGCACTTCAAGAAAGATTACTTAACCTCAATGTGCTTAACATCGTCTTTCTTCTCCTCCTTGGCTGTCTTAGGAATCTCAACCTTCAAGACACCGTCACTGACCTCAGCGGAAATCTTCTCCTGATCAGCATCCTCAGGCAAAGCATAACTCTGAGAGTAGCTGCTGTAAGAGAACTCACGACGCAAGTAATGCTCTTCCTTCTTCTCCTCCTTCTTCTCATCCTTGTTCTCGATGGATACATTCAGATAGCCATCCTTATCGATGTTCATCTTGACCATATCTTTCTTCAAACCAGGAGCTGCAACCTCCATCGTATAAGCTGTAGCACTTTCCTTGACGTTGACTGCAGGAGCTGTTGCGTTCATGCGTGGCATCAAGCTTGTATCAAAGAAGTTGTCATTAAACCAACTGTTCAACCAATTTGAAACACTGTTATTTCTACGAGCTAACAACATCATGTAAAACCTCCAAATTCTATTTTTCTCGTCCTCTCTTCGCCTTCCGGCTCAGTCGGGATTTCTCATTGTTTTTAATTTATCCTTTTTAATAACGATTGCTTCGGCTTACGAGGCTCAAGGATTTCTAGAAACCCTCAACTGTCATTACTTAGGGTTCTTATCGTTCCCCTTGCCCTTTCGGCTTCGGCTTTCACTCTATGTAGGAGCAAGTTACGTGCCAACCCGGTTTATAGATTTGGAGTAAACAGTTTTTGCCAATTTTGACTAAAGATTCTGCAAAATTGACAACAATGGATAATTAATTTAAACTTTGCTGCTAAAACTTCATGCTTTTTAAACCTGTTTTTCAATCCATGCCATCAGTACTGCTACAGCATACTGCTGTTCTTCTCCTGTCAGCTGTCTTCCGGCAGGTATATGATGCCATTTGAAGAAACAACCACGGCAACAGCAGCCTGTAGCATGCTGGGCAATGAATACAGGATGCCCTCTCATAGGCGTCTGCTTGCCGTCATTGGGAATCACGGCAGGAGCAAGGCGTTTGGCAACGAAATCCACCGCATGCTTATGGATGGTAGCCAAACCCTTTTCTGCAATATATTCCTTATCCTTCTTCGAGAGATGGAAACGGCTGCGAAAAGCTGATTTGGAAAGTCTTTCAAACAAATCAGTCAAGTCATACTCTTTGTCTGGAGAAGTTTCGCTTTCCATGTCTTCTGAAGAGATAGGGTCTTTCTGATGATCCTCTTTCTCCTCAGGAAACAAATTGAGTTCTACATATTTTGCTTGGTTTACTTTTGATTCTTTTTTCATTTCTATTAGCCTCCTATATCTAGGAATCTCCTATTAATATTAATGGATATCAGACTCTTACGCTGCAATTTCATTACTTCTTGAATTTTCATACCAAGTAGTGTATTATATTGTACTTTTCCTACAAAGTTAACAAAAAAATCTAGATTACGCTAGAAAAGGTGTAATATATTGTTCTTTTTATAAAAAATTATAAGTTCCTGAGATTTATTTTGATTTTTTGCCTTTGAATATTGTTTTTTTCTTAACTTTGCATGCACAATTCATTATAGAATAGCAGTTTATAGTTTACAGTTGATTTTGTAGCAATTCGTTGATAACTTGCAGATTTCTTGTGATTTTCTTTAGCGGTTTCGAGAAAAAAGCGTAACTTTGGCGGCTGAATGTTGAACTAGAATAAATAGGAGGAAGAATATATGGATACAACAAAATTAACAAGAGAAGAGGCTCTACGCCGTTGGAATGCTTCTAAGGAAAACAAATGTAAAATGGTGGAGAAACTGGAGAACTTGGTTCGCAAAAGCTGTCTGGAACGTACTGGTAAAGAACCTATAGGGGTAGAAGGTTAGAGGAGCATGGCCACCAAGTGGTTTACTTCGATACAAATAACTCGTTTTCTTGTTAGATGAAAAGAAATCCTTAGACATATAGCGCTATAATCGTTTCAAAAAGTTAAAAAAGAGCGTTTTGTTGCTTAAAGATTTGTTTTTTCCAAGAGAAATCTTTATTTTTGCTTTAAAATGGAATTGTTATGAGCAAATATAGATTTAACATAAGCGATTATCATGCCATAGAAAATGCTGATATTCTGGTAGATGGAATAACAGTTTTGGCTGGACCTAATGAAGTGGCAAAAGTACCATTTCCAAATGGTTGTATTATATGGTGGATGTTGCCACTAGATTCGATGAGTATGTAGGCAAGGGTGTAAATGATGAATTCAAACATAGTTTGCAGATTCTTGCACGTGCTATCGAGAAATATGGGGGTATCGCAGTAGTAGAAGTGAAATCTTGTCGTTGGCGGCCAATATGATGCTTTGAAAAAAGAAATTAATGTTGGAGCAGCT
>ERZ791624.1363-NODE-1363-length-11567-cov-1.682853_pt1 | contig 11567 bp, 12 predicted proteins | sample MGYA00510058_ERZ791624 | MGnify/ENA primary metagenome ERZ791624 (study PRJEB30046, sample SAMN00715158) | human gut metagenome | study: EMG produced TPA metagenomics assembly of the A metagenome-wide association study of gut microbiota in type 2... | reverse complement strand
GCAGGCCGTCTCGCCTCCGTTGAAGTAATCGCTGCCGACGTAGCAATGGCGCTTGGAGCTCTTGATGTCGTTGACGATCGTCACGACGAAGATGCCCGCATCGACGAGTGCATCGATGGCCTTTGCGATGCGCGCATCGTCGATGGGGCTGATGATCAGTGCATTGACCTTCCCCTTCATCTGCTCCATGAGGTGCAGCTGCTTGTCGACATCGTAGCCCTTCATCGAGTAGTAGCGGACCGTCAAGCCGTAGATGACATACGAAGATGCCGCGCGGTCCATGCCGTGGATGACATCATCGAAGAAGGCATTGCCCTCCGACGGCAGCAGCACGCCGATGACGGGATGATTCTTGCGCGCGGCCAGCGCCTTGCCCGCCGGATTCGGCTCATAGCCGAGCTGCTCCGCCATCTTCTTGATCATCGCCGCCGTCTCCGCATTGACCCTGCCGCGGCCATTGAGTGCGCGGTCCACCGTCCCTCGCGAGACGCCGCAGAGTTCTGCTATCTTTTTCATGGTGACCATTGCGCATTCCCTCCTATATTCCTTCCTTTTCCTTCTATTTATTTTATCAGATTTGAGCGCGATTGACGATAAAAAAGAATAAAACGAGATCCCTGTCGCCAGAGTGCATGACAAGGATCTCGTTTCTCCTCATATCAACAAATCCCAATCCCTCAAATCAGAGCGAGAGGTTCTCACCCTTGAGGCCGATGAGGCGCCGTCCTTGCCGAGTCCGCTCTCTTCGTGAGCAATCAGCCACTTGTTGACCGCGAACAGCAGGCGGTCCTCCCCCTCTTTGGCGATCGGATTTGCAAGCGCCTCATTCGTGCCGCGCGGCAGGGCAACGCCGCAGCGGAACTCCTTGCCGTCGATGCCGCACGGAGCGAAGTGGAGCGTCGTCGCATAGAGCTCGACGGCTGTGCCAGCCGGCACAAAGAAGCACTCGACCTTGTTCGTATCGTACGTCAGCGTCTCCGGGTCGATGTCCTGCTGGCGGCCGACCATCAGCACGAGGTCTGTCGCCGCGATGTCGATCTCCGACGAGCGATGGTACTCAAGCGCATTGAGTGCTTCATTGTGGCCGCTGCAGTGGCCAAGCTCCGTCGGCATCTCGCCGTACGTCTTCTCCGTCAGCTCCTTGAAGAGCGGCAGCGCCTCGAACGATGCGACAGACGGCTCGTAGACCGTCCCCTCCGCCGGAATCTCAATTGCTTTCAGCGCTTCGCAAAACGCCTTCGTCTCAAGCGGCAGAACGCGCCCATACGGACGGAATGCTTCTTCCGTTACAGATTTCATAGTATCTCTCTCCTCTGAATGTATCAACTAGACTGTATCCTCATATCATTCATTCTACAGAATGCGCCCACACTGCAAAAGGTCACCTGTCCCCGCAGCACTGCGCGCAGCTGCTTTTCAATCTTCCCCCAGTTCTTTGTAGCAGAAATGCTGGAAGGTGCAACGAGATCATAGCCGGAATAATCGACAGCCGCGAGCCCCACAAACGCGCCAGTAAAGAATCCGCCATACGTCTGCAGCACGTAATCATCCGATAGGACAGCGGCATCTAGCTTCACGTTGATGATGGACCAATCCACACCATTGAAAGAGTACGCATACTGATAGAAGGATTTTCTCACCAGCGTCTTGAACCAGACATACTCCACATCATCTGGAATGACGATTGCCTGATCCTTCAGATATGACGTATACTGGCCGCGGTTGTTCTCGGCAATCTCGATGACGCGTTTCTGGCGCACTTCGTCGAACGTGATGAAGATCCAAGACCAATGCTTGTCGTTGTAGAAGTTCGTCAGTCCGGCCATCTGCTGATAATTCCACGGCTCGAACTTCACCTTCGTCTCCGCATCGAAGAAGAAGGCTTGCCGCGGCTGGCCACCATGGAAGTATCCATCGTGGATGCCAGCGAGCGCCGCCCAATGAGGCGCAGGCTACCGCCTCCGCACTGTCCCATCTCATCCGTGAACGGGACGCGCAGTGTGTTCCATTCCATGTCGAGCGTCGTCCCCGAAAAATCATCGCAACGCGAGTGATCTGTCGGCGCATCTGTTGGGATGGCATCACGAGGTGCCTCGACTTCCAGCTGTCCACCATGTCCACCGACAATTCTCGGCCAGCCTTCGTCATCCCACTCCACCTTCTGGATCGATGTCTCACGCCCGAGCGTGCACCAGCCACGCGGATCCCAGGACGATTCTGTATCATGATTCCAAGGGCGTCCCGTCAAAGACGCGTAGTACCATTCACCGCTCGGCGTCTCGACCAGGGAGCCATGCCCCTGTTTCTGCAACGGGAAATCCGGCGTATCAAAATTCGTGATGAACGGGCCATCTGGTTCCGTGACAAAGGAATCCACATCCAGCGTTCTAGAACGCGCTACGACTTCCTGAGCGTCCAGACGGTCCCTCCCTGTGCAGCGAATAGGTAGTAGTACCCATTGATCTTGTAGAGATGCGGGCCCTCGACGAGCTTGACATCCGTCCCCCGATAGATGGTCCGCGCCGTATGCGGCAGCATCTTCATCGTCTCTGGGTCAAATTCCGTCAGCGTGATGCCGTTGAACGGATGATGGTATTCCCGGTGATCCCAGGTCTGCTGTACCAGATATTTTCGGCCATCGTCATCATGGAACAGAGAAGCATCGAAGCCGACTCCGTTCAGTCGGACAGGATCAGACCAAGGGCCTGTGATGCTCTCGGCCGTCGTCAGGTAGTTCGTCATGTCCTTGAAGGCACCTTCCGTAACCTTGACATCCGTATAGACAAGCCAGAACTTCCCGTCTGCATAGGTCAGGTCAGGTGCCCAGATGCCACCTGAAGACGGATTGCCCTTCATGTCGAGGAGCGTCGTCGTCGACAGCGGCGACGGCAGCAACTTCCAGTGAACTAAATCCTTCGATCATGAAGGCGCACACCGGGGAACCATTCGGAGGTCGAATGGCGATATAATAGGTGTCTCCTACACGAACCATGCTGGGATCAGCATGGAAGCCAGGCAGTACGGGATTCTTGATTTTCATACAATATCACTCTTTCTCCTGAATTCAGATTCTTGTACCAGCTCGATTCATCTGCGAGCCTGGATCTCGCGGTTGATCTTGTCGATCTCACGATCGCCCAGCGGATAACGGCTGATGATCCACATGGACACAATGGCGAACAGGATCGGCAGCCAGATCATGGAAATGGAGATACCGGTGAGGGCGTCGGCCGACTGGACTGCCTTCGTGCCATCAAAGGCGAAGAACGCGTTGATGTAGCCCGGGATGATACCGCCCAGAGCCAGGCCGATCTTGAAGAACAGGCCCATCAGAGAATTGATGATGCCAGCGACGCGCTTCTTGGACTGATATTCGCCATAGGCGATGACTTCCGGCACAAGAGCCCACATGTATCCCGTCGCTGCCGTCAGGCCCCACTGCATGAAGAAACGACCCACATAGCCGAGAGCAATCATATCGCGGAACTGAGGCATGGACCAGATCCACAGCAGGAGCTGTCCAACGATGAACAGGCTGAGGAAGGCGTAGAAGAATGCGCGCTTGCCAATCTTGCGGCGCACGATTGGCCACAGAAAGACGAGGAAGATGCCCGGGATTGAGCCGATGAGATTGATGGAAGCCATCCACTCAGAATGACCAATCATATACTGCATGTAGAACGGCCAAGTCGTATTGCCGAAGAACATGAACGTGAACGCAACCGTGAAGAACAGGCCCAGGACACGCAGCGGCTTGTTGCGCTTCAATTCGCCCCAGAGATCAGAGATATGGACCGAAGCCGTCTCCTCTTTTGTCGGCAGGACACGCTCCGTAATGCCATAGTAAGTGCAGAGCAGGAGCAGGAAGCCGATGACCATGTACACCGACATGACCATGAAGTACGCGCCCGCAGCATCTGGAGAAGCATAATTGCCGAGGTTCAGCTTAATGCCGAAGAAACCGATATCCTGCAGTTTCTTATCCGGAGACGCCAGCTGCACAAACAACGGCAGGAACGTGTAGACGAGCAGGTTGCCGATGTTCGCTTCCGTCATGCGCACGCTGGTCAGCGTCGAGATCTCTTCGCTGTCGCGCGTAAGGGAGGCATTCAGGGCACCGTACGGGATGTTTACGAAGGAATAGATCAGTGCTGTTGCCAGATATGAGAAGAATGCATAGAACACATTGCCGCGGATTGCCGGGATTGGCAGGAAGAGCATCGCCGAGAAGATCGTCAGCGGAATGCCGAAGTACAGCAAAAACGGCTTGTATTTCCCGTTCTTGAAGCTGGCCTTATCGACTACTGTGCCGACCCAGGGATCCCAGACGACATTGATGCAGCGAACGATGAGGAAAATAGTAGCGCCCACCGCAGCAGACAAGCCAAATACCGTCGTCATATAGAACAGCAGCATCGAGCCGATCGTACCAAAAATCAAGTTCTGCGCCAAGTCTCCTGACCCATAGCAAATGCGCTCTTTCCAGGACAGCTTGGCAAATTCGTCATTAGGTGATACTGTTACTTTTGGTTCCATGAGTATATCTCCGTCCTTTGTAGATATTCTTATCTGCGTGCACGTGTACTCTATCTATACGCTTACTATAACACAATAAGAAGTACGCGTCAATACGAAAATATAATTCCCGAACTGACCCTATCACATTTATTTTTTCAGGAAAAATCGGCTATTATCACTCACTTTATCCAAATCACCAATAATGCAACGATGCATTCCATATCGTTTACTCTCCCATTAGCGTTCACATGTACGCAAGCAATAAGAATACATTCCCGCATAAAAAGCGAGGCCCCGGCCATGTCACGCATGGCAGGAACCCCGCTCTCGCTACGACAATCTAGCATCCCATAGCGTCTTCTTATACAGCGTCTTCTTATGATGATTCGAGTTATTTCTTGGACTGGTTGTAGATATCGAAGGCAACCGCTGCCAGCAGGACAAGGCCCTTGATCATCTGCTGCCAATCGATGCCGATGCCGAGGATAGACATACCGTTATTCAGCGTGCCCATGACCAAGCCACCGACGACAGCACCGACAATCGTGCCGATGCCGCCCGTTGCCGATGCACCACCGATGTAGCAGGCGGCGATTGCATCGAGCTCAAACGAAACGCCCGCCGAAGGAGCAGCGCAGTTCAGTCGTGCCGAGAACACCAGGCCTGCAACAGCGGCCATCAGTCCCATATTCACAAAGACCAGGAAGCGAACCCACTTCGTCTTGATACCCGAAAGGCGTGCTGCATTCTCATTGCCACCCAACGCATAGATGTGACGGCCAATGACCATGCGGTTGCAAACGAAGGAATAGATCGCGATGAGTGCCGCAAGCAGGATCAGGATAATCGGCAGGCCCTTGAACTGCGTGAACCAATATGCCGCAAAAATCGTCACCGCTACCACAACGGCTACCTTCACAAACAGCATCGTACGCGAACCAGCAGGAATACCATATTTGACTTTCTGGTTGTAATTATGGATGAACATGTAGGCCGCAAAGACAGCGACCAGTACGCCGACAATCATCGTGCTCATCGGAATTGCTGCAAACAAGGGAATATCGACCAAGAATTTCTGGGCGATGAACTGATACGAATCCGGGAATGGGGAAAGCGTATTGCCATCGAGGATGACCATTGTCATGCCGCGGAAAATAAGCATGCCTGCCAAAGTGACGATGAATGACGGCACACGTACAAACGCAATCCAGAAGCCCTGCCAAGCACCGACTAACAGGCCGAATGCCAGACAAGCCGCCACGGTAACAGGTACTGAAAAGCCCTGCTGCACAATCATCGTAGCTGCAATTGCACCAACAACTGCCAACACGGAACCGACTGACAGATCGATATCACCGGTCAAGATGCAGGGCAGCATGCCGACGGCCAAGATCAGGATGTAGCTGTTCTGCATGATCAATTTCGAGACATTCATCGGCGCCAAGAGCACGCCGTCCGTCAGGAACTCGAATAAGATTGCAATGAAGATCAATGCAACGAACATCGCATATTTCCGCACGAAGCCCACAAATGAAGCCTTGCTGATAAGCGCTTCATTGCCTGCCCCCTGTGCTGAGATTACATCTTTCATGATATCTCCTCCATGAATAAACACGTTCAATGACTCAATGATTCAAACCGATTCAAACCGCTTTCTTCTTCACATTGCTGTCCATGATGCAGCGCATGATTGCTTCTTGCGATGCTTCCTCCCGGGACAGTTCTCCAACAAAGCAGCCCTCGTTCATGACATAGATTCGATCACTGATACCAAGGACTTCTGGCATCTCCGAAGAAATAACGATGACCGATTTCCCCTTCTTTGCCAGCTCGTTGATGATACAGTAAATCTCATACTTGGCGCCGACATCGATACCACGCGTCGGTTCATCGAGGATCAGGATGTCAGGGTCTGCATAAATCCAGCGCGCCAGCATGACCTTCTGCTGATTGCCGCCAGATAGATTTCTAGTCTTCTGATAGATGCCGGGAGCCTTGATCTTGAGACGCTCCATGTATTCATTAGCCACGCAGACTTCTTTGTTCTCGTCCACGACACCAAGATGAGCAAGGCGCCCCAGTGTCGGCAAGGTGATATTCTCCCGGATACTCTCCATCAGTACCAAGCCCTGCCCCTTGCGGTCCTCCGTCACGTAAGCAATGCCGTTCTGAATGGCTGACGATACACTGTTCAAATGGATCTCTTTGCCATCCTTGTACAGATGACCCGAAATGCGACATCCGTACGAATGGCCAAAGATGCTCATGGCCAGCTCCGTGCGCCCTGCACCCATCAAGCCAGCGATGCCGACAACCTCGCCGCGATTGACGTGGAAGCTGACATGGTCTACCACCAGCTTGTCTGCAACATAAGGGGAGTATACCGTCCAATCCTTGACAGAGAAGCACGTGTCCCCGATCTTCGTTCCTTCAAGACGAGGTGGATAGCGATTCGTGATTTCACGGCCTACCATCCCTTTGATGATGCGGTCTTCTGTGATATCATCGACACCTTCTGTCATCGTCTCAATGCTCTTGCCATCGCGGATGATCGTGATGCGGTCTGCAATTTTCGTGATCTCGTTCAGTTTATGCGAAATGATGATTGCTGTGATCTTCAGTTTCTCACGGAGTTCGAGGATCAGATTCAACAGCTTCTCGCTATCCTCATCGTTCAGCGAAGCTGTCGGCTCATCCAGAATCAGCAGGCGGACATCTTTTGCCAATGCCTTAGCGATCTCAATCAGCTGCTGCTTGCCGACGCCCAGTTTGTTGACCGGCGTATCCGGCAGAGCATCCAACCCCACTCGCTTCATCAAATCGATTGCCTTCGAGCGGCATTCTTCCCAATTCATGATGCCATGTTCCTGGCATTCATTGCCAAGGAAGATATTCTCCATGACAGAAAGATACGGGACGAGCGCCAGTTCCTGATGAATAATGACAATGCCTTCTTTTTCGCTATCGCGAATATTCTTGAATTTACAAGTATGACCATCGTAACAGATTTCGCCCTGATACGTTCCATACGGATAGATACCAGAAAGAACATTCATCAACGTGGATTTACCAGCGCCATTCTCACCACAGAGTGCATGGATGGATCCTTCTTCTACCTTCAGATTCACATGGTCGAGCGCACGGACTCCACCTGGAAATTCTTTGATGATGTCTTTCATTTCCAACAGAATTTTTGCCATAACGTTACCTCTTTCTGGTAAGATGGCGCATCAATTCTTTGAATGCCTTCATCGAATAGATGCGCCACTTCCATGCCAGATATCCGGACTACCGTTTTACTGGAGGTCCGATTCCTTATAGTAGCCAGAATCAATCAAGAGTTTCTTGTAGTTGCTCTTATCGACGAACTGCGGCTGCAGCAGATACGACGGTACGACCTTCACACCGTTGTTATAGCTCGACGTATCATTGACTTCCGGTTCCTGACCTGCAACGATTGCGTCGACCATCTTGACAACCTGATCGGCGAGAGCACGCGTATCCTTGAAGACGGACATCGACTGCTCACCGTTGACGATTGCTTTGACGTTCGGCAGGTTTGCATCCTGGCCCGTGATGATCGGCATATGACCAGCACTATAGCCAGCCGACTTCAGAGCAGACTGTACGCCCAGGGAAGTCGAGTCATTCGAGCAGAGAACTGCATCGAGTTTTGCATCCGTGTAATACGTCGTAAGGATATTATCCATGCGTTCCTGTGCTTTTGCTTCATCCCAGTTCGGCGTTGCGCACTGCTCGCGCGTATTCTGGCCACTGCGGATGACGAGCTGTCCCTTATCAATGTACGGCTGCAGGACGTCCATGGCGCCTTTGAAGAAGAATACTACGTTGTTATCATCGAGAGGTCCCGTCGTGATTTCGAAGTTGTACGGGCCTTTGCCTTCTTTCAGGCCGAGTTTCTCTTCAATATACTGCCCCTGAATCTTGCCGACACCGTAGTTATCAAACGTTGCATAGTAGTTGACAGCATCCGTGTTCATGATCAGGCGATCGTACGAGATGACCTTGCACCCAGCAGCTTTTGCTTCATCGAGAACGGAAGAGAGGGAACCACCATCGATAGCACCGACTACGATGACCTTGCAGCCCTTCGTGACCATGTTCTCGATCTGAGAAACCTGCGTCTCAATCTTGTTCTCTGCGAACTGGAGATCTACATCATAGCCTTCTGCTTTAAGCTTGGCTTCCATGTTAGCACCATCCTGATTCCAGCGCTGCAAGGACTTTGTCGGCATCGAGACGCCTACCTTGATGCCTTTGTGGTCACTGCTGCCCGAGCTTGACGAGCTGCTGCCGCCTCCACCGCAGCCTGCCATGACAACCAAAAACATTGCGGCAACGCATACTGCAAGAATTTTCTTGAGTTGCATAATTACACCCTCCTCTTTTACAGATACCTGATAACTCTTACTGAACCATGACTCAATTCAATTCCGCTAATTCGCGGTAACAATCCTTCAATTGCTGATACAAGCGTTTGTAGAGATGATGCCCTCTGTCATAATACGCACCTGCTGCCGGATCCGGGCTGCATGTCATCTTCTTCTGGATGAACTGCTCACAAGCCGTTGGTACGTCCGAGAAGATATCTGCACCTACACCAGCTAAGATTGCGACCCCCAATGCCGGGCCTTCGGTGTTCATGACCGTGCTGACCGGTGTGTGGTACATATCCGCCAGCATCTGCCGCCAGATCGGGCTCTTGGCACCGCCGCCACAAGCCACATAGAGTCAATCTCGACGCCCATCTCATGAAGAACATCCAGGCAATCCGTCAGCGAGTAACTGACGCCCTCCATGTCGGTACGCAGGATATCGGCTTGCGTATGGATAGCCGAGAGGCCGAACAATACGCCACGCGCATCAGGATCAAGATGCGGCGTGCGTTCTCCCATTAGATAAGGAAGATAAATCAATCGGCGGCTGCCGCGCGGCACATCTGCGATTGCTTGATTGATCAGGCGATAGACATCGCAGCCCTCTTTCTCTGCTTTCATGCGGTATCGGTCTGCCAACTGATCCTTGCACCATTTCAGGGAAAGTCCTGCCGCCTGCGTGACACCCATGACGTGCCAGCAGCCCGGCACAGCGCAGCAGAAGGTGTGCACACGGCCCTGCGGGTCGATGCGCGGCTCGCTCGTATGCGCGAAGACAACGCCGCTCGTGCCGATCGTCGTGAAGGCCCGCCCGTCAAAGACGATGCCCGTGCCGACGGCTGCCGCTGCGTTGTCACCGGCACCGCCGACGACGACGGTATCGACTGACAAGCCCGTCTTTTCCGAAAATTCTTTGCGATTGTGCCCGTGACTTCCGGGGATTCGTAGACCTTCGGCAACAGAGCCTTGTCGATCTCGAGTTTCTCGAGGATCTCGTCTGACCAGCAGCGGTTGGGGATGTCGAGGAGCTGCATGCCGCTCGCATCGGAAACTTCCGTCGCGTACTCACCCGTCATGCGGAAGCGGATGTAATCCTTCGGCAAGAGGATATGGCGGCAACGGCGGTAATTCTCTGCCTCATGGTTGCGGACCCAGAGGATCTTCGAGGCCGTAAAACCTGTCAGTGCCGGATTCGCCGTGATCTCGATGAGGCGCTTGCGGCCGACGCGCTCCGTGATCTCCTCGCATTCCTTGCCGTACGCTGATCACACCAGATGATGGACGGACGGATGACTGCATTGTCCTCGTCGAGCATGACGAGGCCGTGCATCTGGCCCGAGAGGCCAATGCCTTTGATATCCTGTGGGTTGACACCGGATTCCTGGACGACATCACAAATCGTTTTCTCCACCGCATGATACCAATCGATCGGGTCTTGCTCCGCCCAGCCATTCTGTGGCTGATAGAGTGGATATTCCTGTGATGACGACGTGACCGCCTGGCATCGTTCATCAAATAGGACAGTCTTCGTTGCAGATGTCCCGATATCGATGCCAATCAAGTATCGCATCTTACTTCCCCCTTTTTTCTCAGCTCTCGCATCAGCCTCATTGCGTGCACGAGAACTCTTGTCTGAAAACAATATATCACAATATCAACTGCGCGTCAATACGATATTAAAAAGTTTTATGTATTCTGATATCGGATTAAAACTGTACACTTTAAAGCCTTTTTTCATCAATTTCCCATTTATCTAAGCCATATTTGTAATAAACTGCAGATTATTAATCCAAAATCGTTTTAAACGATTGACAATTCATTCGAATCATGTTATCCTTGCATCAACAAGAGCGTGCACATGCACTCTACCATAAAGTCTCAAAGATCTCATCGGATGCAGTGTATCCGGTGCAATGTATCAAATGTATCAAAGGAGCGCTTGATTATGGACACCAAAAATATCCCCGAGCTCAAATGCGGCATCATCTCGGTCAGCCGTGACTGCTTCATCATCTCCCTCTCGGAGAACCGCCGCCAGGCCATCGTCTCGGCCTACGAAAAGAAATACGGCAGCTTATACGAAGTAAAAAAGACGGTCGAGAACGAGAAGGACATGTTGGCCGCTGTCAAAGAAGCCAAGGACGCTGGCTGCAATGCCCTTGTCGTCTTCCTCGGCAACTTCGGCCCAGAGACGCCGGAGACGCTGATTGCGCGCGAGTTCGACGGCCCGGTCATGTATGTGGCCGCTGCGGAAGAGACAGGCAAGAACCTCATCAACGGCCGCGGCGATGCTTACTGCGGCATGCTCAACTGCTCCTACAACCTCGGCCTGCGCCACCTCAAAGCCTTCATCCCCGAGTATCCGGTCGGCACGGCCGAAGAGCTCGCCGACATGATTGCCGAGTTCCAGCCCGTCGCACGCACGCTGCTCGGCCTCAAGGACCTCAAGATCATCACGTTCGGCCCGCGCCCGCAGGATTTCTTCGCCTGCAATGCCCCAATCCAGCCGCTCTACGACCTCGGCGTCGAGATTGAGGAGAACTCCGAGTCGATCTGCTCGTCGCCTACCGCGCCCACGAAAACGATCCGCGCATCAAGGACGTCGTCGCCGACATGACGGCAGAGCTCGGTACCGATGGCGGCAACCTGCTG
>ERZ791624.1361-NODE-1361-length-11578-cov-1.746594_pt1 | contig 11578 bp, 15 predicted proteins | sample MGYA00510058_ERZ791624 | MGnify/ENA primary metagenome ERZ791624 (study PRJEB30046, sample SAMN00715158) | human gut metagenome | study: EMG produced TPA metagenomics assembly of the A metagenome-wide association study of gut microbiota in type 2... | reverse complement strand
TCACAGCAGATCAGGTTAAGAACATGGTAATCGCTTACGAGCCGATCTGGGCTATCGGAACAGCAAGACAGCTACATCCGATCAGGCACAGGAAGTATGTAAGGCAATCCGTGACTGCATCGCTGAAGTATATGATACAGACACAGCAGAAGCTGTAAGAATTCAGTATGGTGGATCTATGAACGCCGGTAACGCAGCAGAGCTTCTTGCAAAGCCTGATATTGATGGTGGTCTTGTAGGTGGTGCTTCACTGAAGGCTGACTTTGGAAAGATTGTAAATTACAATAAGTAATTAATTTTGCAGTAATTTTTGTAACTCATATATTTGAAATATACAAAGTTAATGCAATAAAGATACCGTAAAATACCAGATGACGACAAAAATGTGCACTGTGTATTTTGCGGTATTTTTATTTTAATTGGTAATTCGTGCTAAATGAATAGATGCATACAATGTTTTTGTACATCCCGGCAATCTATACTTCGTTGACGATTATGTTTAACTGTGATATAATTCAAACGATTTTTGAACAAATTAAAAGAAAAAGGATGTAAATATGGAATATTTAAAGACATTCTGGAGCAGAAGATATCTGCTTGCTGAACTGGTAAAGAAGGGAATCAAATTAAAATACAGACGTTCGTATCTTGGTATTTTATGGTCCTTGCTGGAACCGTTGATGACAACAGCAGTATTAACTGTTGTATTCGGAACATTGTTTGACAACAAAAATAAGTTATTCCCGCTTTATATTTTAAGCGGACGTTTGCTGTATTCGTTTTTTAGCAGTGGAACAAAGGCATGTTCCAAGGCAATTCGTGCAAATGCCGGTATGATTAAAAAGGTATATGTACCAAAGTATCTGTATCCAATGTCATCGGTTCTTTTTAATTTTATAATTTTTATGATATCATTATTAGTAATGATACCATTATTTGTTTTTTGTCATCATGTGCCGAAGCTGCAGATACTTCTGATGTTTATCCCGTTGTTGATTCTGCTGCTTATGACATTCGGTGTTGGAATGATCCTGGCAACTGTTACGGTATTTTTCCGGGATATGGAATATCTGTGGGATGTATTTCTAATGATCATTATGTATACATGTGCGATTTTCTATTATCCAACGCGTTTGTTAAAAAGTGGATATTCCTGGCTGCTAAAGTATAATCCATTATATTGTGTTATACACAATTTCCGTGCATGTGTGCTGGGTGATCCATTGAATTGGAATTATATGCTGTATGCATTTATATTTTCGATAGTTGCTATTATAATCGGAACATACACGTTCTATAAGAAACAGGATAAATTTATTCTTCATATTTAAGGGGACAGGAATGGGTAAAGAAGCACTTATTGTTGATAATGTCAGTATGAAATTCAACCTGAGCAGTGAAAAGGTTGATAATATAAAAGAATATATTATTAAATCTATTAAACATCAGATCAGTTATGATGAATTCTGGTCTTTAAGGAATGTCAGTTTTACAATGAACAAGGGTGAACGAATGGGAATCCTTGGATTAAACGGTGCAGGAAAGAGTACGCTATTAAAGGTTATTTCCGGCGTGTATAAACCAACGGAAGGTAAAGTGATCCGTCATGGGAAAGTGGTGCCTCTGTTGGAGCTTGGGGCAGGCTTTGACCAGCAGTACACCGGTAAAGAAAATATATTTTTATATGGAACTGTTCTTGGATATACAAAGGGATATCTGGAAGAAAAATATGATGAGATCGTAGAATTTTCCGAGCTTGGGAAATTTATCGATGTGCCGATCAAGAATTATTCATCCGGTATGAAGTCCAAACTTGGATTTTCGATTGCAACGATTGCGAATCCGGATATTTTAATCCTGGATGAAGTGTTGTCCGTAGGAGATGCAAAGTTCCGAAAAAAGAGTGAGGCTAAGATCATGCAGCTTATGGAGGGTGGAACAACCGTTTTATTTGTTTCTCATTCTCTTGCACAGGTTCGAAGAATCTGTGATCGGGCAATGATCCTTGACCATGGCACGTTAAAAGCCATTGGAGGAATAGATGAGATATCAAATCAGTATGAAGCGATGATAGAAGCGACGGATACTGGTAAAAAGAAAAAGTAGAAGGAGAATAACAATGAGTAAAAAACCTGTAGTTTTAATGGTACTTGATGGTTATGGAATTAGTGATAAGACAGAAGGCAATGCGATCGCACTTGCAAATACTCCTGTTATGGATAAGCTAAAGGCTGAGTATCCTTATGTAAAGGGGGCTGCTTCCGGTCTTGCAGTTGGACTTCCGGACGGACAGATGGGTAACTCTGAGGTTGGTCATATGAATATCGGTGCAGGAAGAATTATATATCAGGAATTAACCAGAATTACAAAGTCCATTCAGGATGGTGAATTCTTTGATAATGCAGAAATGTTAGAAGCTATCGAGAACTGCAAGAAGAATAATTCTGATCTTCATGTATGGGGATTATTATCAAGTGGTGGTGTACACAGCCATAATACACATTTGTATGCGATCCTTGAGTTGTGTAAGAAACAGAATTTTGAAAATGTATATGTTCATCCGTTCTTTGATGGTAGAGATACTGCTCCTGCATCAGGAAAAGGATTTTTAGAGGAATTGATTGCAGAGATGAAGAAGATCGGCGTAGGTAAGGTCGCTTCTCTATCCGGTCGTTATTATGCTATGGATCGTGATAACAGATGGGATCGTGTTGAACTTGCGTACAAGTCACTTGTAACAGGTGAGGGTGTACAGGCAGAAGATCCTGTTGCTGCAGTACAGGCATCTTATGACAAAGAAGTATATGATGAGTTTATCCTTCCTACCGTTATTACAGAGAATGGTAAGCCAGTATCACTTGTAAAGCCAAATGATTCGGTTATTTTCTTTAACTTTAGACCAGACAGAGCAAGAGAGATCACCAGAGCATTCTGCTGTGATGATTTTGATGGCTTTAACAGACCAAACGGAAGATTCCCACTGGTATATGTATGCTTCAAAGATTATGATGAGTCTATACCAAACAAGATTGTTGCATTTAAGAAAGAAGAAATCGACAATACATTTGGTGAGTATCTTGCAGCAAATGGCAAGACACAGGTTCGTCTTGCAGAGACAGAGAAGTATGCACATGTTACTTTCTTCTTAATGGCGGTGTAGAAGAACCAAATAAGGGTGAAGACAGAATCCTTGTAAAATCCCCTGCTGTTGCAACCTACGATCTTCAGCCTGAGATGAGTGCTCCGGAAGTATGTGAGAAGCTGGTGGATGCTATCGGTTCTGATAAATACGATGTGATCATTATTAACTTTGCAAATCCTGATATGGTAGGTCATACAGGTGTTATTCCGGCAGCGATCAAGGCTGTAGAGACTGTTGATGCTTGCGTAGGAAAGGCAGTAGAAGCAGTTAAGAAGGCAGATGGTGTATTATTTATCTGTGCAGATCACGGTAATGCAGAGCAGATGATCAATTATGAGACCGGTGAGCCACATACAGCTCATACAACAAACCCGGTACCATTTGTACTTGTAAACTATGATGAGAGCTATGGTTTAAGAGAAGGTGGATGTCTTGCAGATATCGCACCTACACTTCTTGAGATCATGGAGCTTCCACAGCCAAAGGAAATGACAGGTAAATCACTGCTTATTAAGAAATAAAAAATAGGAACGTACAAATAAATGAAGAAATTTTTTCAGGAGTTTAAAGAATTTGCATTAAAGGGAAATGTTCTGGATTTGGCGATCGGTGTTATCATCGGTGGTGCATTTTCAGGACTGGTAACGTCGCTGACAGACTGTTTTATCAATCCGATCATTGGATGCATCGGTGGTGCTGAAGTACAGGGTAAGATTCATCTGCTGGGAGATCAGTATATTGATTATGGTTCTTTCATTACAGCAGTGATCAACTTCATCATCATGGCGTTTATCATTTTCCTTCTGATGAAGGGAATAAAAAAGCTGTTATCTCTCGGTAAGAAAGAGGAAGCTGCGGCACCTTTAACAAGAAAATGTCCATATTGTTATGGTGACATTGATGTTAAGGCTACAAAGTGTATGTATTGTACATCTGATGTAGAACCGACAGTAAAAGCAGAAGAATAAAAATGATTGATATTCTGCATTATTCGTATTCATGCATCAGAATAAGAATGAATTGAAAATACCCGTCGAGGATCATAGTAACAGATGATTTCTCCGACAGGTATTTTTTTATTGCAGGAAAGTTTTTTGTCAGATAAAAACATTTTATTAAGATCATATAGAGTTTCTACGGTCTGTTTACATCATATGAAATCCGATTCGTTATAATATGAATACTTTGATAAAAAGTGTGAATACTATAAAAGAATAAAAATTGCCAATAATTGTACGGATAAAAAGGCAGAATGGAGAATCATATGAACAGATTGGAAATAATTGAAATTAAAGCAAGAGAAATACTTGATTCAAGAGGAAATCCGACAGTTGAAACAGATGTTACACTGGCATGTGGATGTAAAGGCCGGGCAATGGTTCCATCCGGTGCATCAACCGGACAGTATGAAGCACATGAACTCCGTGATGGAGAGAAACGATATATGGGACAAGGCGTATATGGGGCATGTAATAATGTAAATAACAGAATCGCAGATAAGTTGATCGGTATGGATGTTTCAAGACAGAACGAGATCGACAGGATCATGATAGAAGCAGATGGAACAGATAATAAGACACGTTATGGTGCAAATGCAATGCTCAGTGTGTCTCTGGCCTGCGCAAAGGCGGCTTCGATGGCACTTGGAATGCCGCTTTACAGGTATTTGGGAGGTGTTAATGCAAAAAGACTTCCTGTTCCGATGATGAATATATTAAATGGAGGAAGACATGCCGATAATACAGTAGATTTTCAGGAGTTTATGATCGCTCCGGTTGGGGCAGAATCCTTTCGGGAAGCGATGGAGATTGCCTGTGAAATCTATCATACATTAAAGATAGAATTAAATATCAGAAATTTAAGTACAGGTGTCGGGGATGAGGGAGGTTTTGCACCAAATCTGGCAACGACATATGATGTATTAAATCTTCTTGTGGAAGCAATCGCAAAAGCCGGATATAATCCCGGTGTGGATGTGCAGATAGCAATGGATGCAGCTGCATCTGAATTATATGATGTAGCATCTGACCGGTATATCTTCCCGGGAGAGTCGAGAATGACCGGAAAAGAGATCCGAAGAAATTCAGAGGAAATGGTACAATTTTATGAGGATCTTGTTACCAGATATCCGATTTATTCAATTGAGGACGGACTGGATGAAAATGATATGAACGGATGGAAGGTTCTGACATACAGACTTGGAAAACAGATACAGCTTGTAGGAGACGATCTGTTTGTTACAAATAAAAAGCGTTTGTTAAATGGAATTGAAGATGGGATTGCAAATTCAATTCTTGTAAAGGTAAACCAGATAGGAACACTGACAGAAGCGATGGATGCAGTTGAGACAGCTCATAAAGCAGGGTATTCATCTGTGATATCACATCGTTCAGGAGAAACAGAGGATACGTTTATTGCAGATCTTGCAGTAGCCATGAACTGTGGGCAGATAAAAACCGGTGCTCCGGCGAGAAGTGAAAGAACTGCAAAATATAATCAGCTGATCCGGATTGAGGAGGAACTCGGTAAATCAGCTGTATATGGTATAGATTAGATTTACGTTATTATTTATCTTACAGGGGTCTGTACAGTAAAATCATCCGGAAGCTTATTTCCGAATTTATTATAAACTGTATGATTATAAATTCTGTAGCTGTTATATCATAAGAAAGCATTTTATATCCTACAGAATCTAATTTCCTGATGCCGTCTGCTGTTTTTGTAAAAACAGGAAAGGCGGCATTTTCCTTTATTTTCTTTAAGACAGCCGATCCGTTTCTGCGAAGGGCAAGGATATGTCCGTAAAAGCTCCAGCCTTTATCCTTGAACTGTTCCATATCTGTTTTCTTCACATCAAGCAGCAAATGCAGAATCGCACGGTTGATACGTGTCTGAGTGATCTCTTTTGATTTTGCGGATTCAAGGATGTCATGATAGCAGCTGCATGTATCTGCCTTTCTGAGCTTATTATAAAGCTCAGGTGTCATATCGGCTGTATCCGGCATGGTTGTTTGCTGCAACAGCCGGTACTGTAATAAAGCAGAGAGATCATTTTCAAATACAGGGAATGATCTGCCATATTCAGACAAAAATAAAGAGGCAGATGCATCCGGCAGGATCTTCTTTATGGTATCAATAATATTTGAAGATATCTCAGCTTTATTTGTTTCCTGAATAAGAGATCGAATGGCGGAAGCGGAGCAGATCGTACCATTAATATCGGTGCTGTTATACGCACTTGTTCGCGTTTGATAATGTATGGTTTTATCGATGAATTCAATTTCTTTAAGGCGGCAAGATATTCGATCGCAAGAATATTGTTTGGTTCAGCAATAACAGAAACAGCATCCGGTAAAAGGCCGGCAAATGCTTTTGCACGTGCAGCCGGATAACTGTTACCATCTGTGATGTACTGTCGGATCAAATCTGAAAATTCGGTAGGCTCATCTATAAGAAAATTTGCAATTGTATTTAAAAGATCAACATCATCACATTCCGCACCAAAGACTAGATAATCAACAGCATGAAGTTTTTCAAGCAGGGAGACTCCGGCAAATGCGAAATCTCCGGCACTGGCTGTCGCAAAGACCATTGGAAGTTCAAATACAGCATCAATGCCGTTTGAAACAGCCATATCCGCACGCAGATATTTGCTGCAAACAGCAGGAAGACCACGCTGGATATAATCACCGCTCATAACAGAGATAATATGCTCGCATCCAAGCGTGGAACAAATCTGTTCCGCCTGATACAGATGTCCGTTGTGAAAAGGATTGTATTCTGCTATGATTCCGGCTGTTGACATATTATACCTCCGTGTTTTTTTCTTCATTATTTCATATGCTTCGCATATTCAATGCATTCGAAAAAAAACATCCCTTGCAAGCAAGTGTTTTTTTCTTCATTATATTTTATATTTTATTTTCTGTAAAGTATGGTATAATTGAAATGTGCATGGTCGGCGTAGTCTGGCCTTTTTTTCGTGAAGATGTACGATTTTTATCACATGGGTTCATGTATGATGAAACAGAAGATTTCGGGAGCTGTTAAACAGAACGGATAAGAAGAAGTCTTGCAGAAAAAACAGGAGTGAATTCGATTTTCAGGATTGACATTTAAGAGAAAGGCTAGTAGTATAATAACAGGAATCGAACATTTGTTTATGGAGGTAGAAAGATGATAAAAGATGATGATAAGAAGAAGGCGTTGGATGCTGCATTAGCACAGATTGAGAAGCAGTATGGTAAAGGATCTGTTATGAAGTTAGGAGATTCTTCAGCCAATATGAATATAGAAGTAATACCAACAGGATCATTAAGCCTTGATATTGCACTTGGACTTGGCGGAGTTCCGAGAGGAAGAATTATAGAAGTATTCGGACCTGAGTCCAGTGGTAAGACAACAGTTGCTTTGCATATCGTTGCCGAGATCCAGAAAAGAGGCGGTATTGCCGGATTTATTGATGCTGAACATGCACTTGATCCGGTATATGCGAAGAATATAGGTGTTAATATTGACGATTTATATATATCGCAGCCGGATTGTGGTGAACAGGCACTTGAGATCACAGAGACGATGGTTGCTCCGGTGCGGTAGATGTAATTATCGTTGACTCTGTAGCGGCTCTTGTTCCAAAGGCAGAGATCGATGGAGAGATGGGTGATTCACACATGGGCCTTCATGCCAGACTGATGTCACAGGCACTTCGTAAGCTGACGGCTGTGTCAGTAAGACGAACTGTGTTGTTATCTTTATCAACCAGTTACGTGAAAAAGTTGGTGTTGTATTTGGTAATCCTGAGGTAACGACCGGTGGACGTGCGTTGAAGTTCTACGCATCCGTGCGAATGGATGTCAGAAGAATCGATACTCTGAAGATGGGTGGAGAGATCGTAGGTAACCGTACCAGAGTTAAAGTAGTAAAGAATAAGGTTGCTCCTCCGTTTAAAGAGGCAGAATTTGATATCATGTTTGGAAAGGGCATTTCCAGAGAAGGTGATATACTGGATCTTGCCGTTGCAAATGATATCGTTGATAAATCCGGTGCATGGTATGCTTACATGGGCGATAAGATCGGACAGGGGCGTGAGAATGCGAAGGCATTTCTGGCAGAGAATCAGGCAATCTGTGATGAAATAGATGAGAAGATCCGGGAGAAGCTTGGTCTGGTTGAATCTGAGGATGCTGAAGAAAAAGAAACAGAGAAATAGGAACAGAGAAATAGAAAGGCTGTTTATATATGCTGGTAACGGATTTAAAACGGATTGACGATAAAAGATTCTGTCTGTATCTTGATTATGAGGCGTTTGGACCATTGTATGCTTCGGATATCAAGCGGTTAAAGCTGATTGTAGGAGAGAATACAGATGCGGAGAAGCTTACACAGTTCCGAAAAGATTATTTCTTTAAGAGAGCAATGGATAAAGCCATTGCGGCGATTAAATATTCAGAAAAATGTGAATATGATATCAGGCAGAAGCTACAAGAGCTTTGTTATGATAACGAAGTGGTTGAAACTACGGTTGAGAAACTAAAAAAATATAAATATGTAGATGATGCCAGATATGCATCTGTATATGTCAGAAGTCATATTAATCGTAAAAGCAGAAGGGAAATCACATATGCGTTATCAGCAAAGAAGATATCGGATGAATGGATTGAGGAAGCCTTTGAAGAAAATCCGCTTCCTGACGAACGTGAGATAGTGATGAGATTGATACAAAAGAAATGTCCGGCTTCAGAATTGAAGGACAGAAGGGATAAGGTTATTGCATATCTGCTTCGAAAAGGATATCCATATAGGTTGGTTGTGACCTGCGTAGACGATATTTTAAGAGATGAAACAGCGGTTATATAAGAAAATTTGCACAGAAAATGAGGCAGAAAATTGTTGTTTTTGTTTGTTTTCACTTGACATAATTAGTAAAAAATATTAAACTAAAATAGTTGTATAAGTGTACAATGAAAACTTAATAAGGAGGTGCTCCTGTGAGTGATGTTGCGTGGATAATCATTTATATTTGCATCCTTGTTGTATGTATTGTAGCTACATGGTTCATTGCTATTGCATATAGAAAAAATATTGCAGAAGCAAAGATCGGCAAAGCAGAAGTTGCAGCAAGAGAAATTATAGATGAAGCTCAGAAAGATGCTGAAGCAAAGAAACGTGAGATCTTACTCGAAGCTAAGGAAGATGCTTTAAAGACACGGAATGATCTTGAAAAAGAAGTCAAGGACAGACGTGGTGAAATTTCCAGAATGGAGAAACGAGTTCTTGCACGTGAAGAAAGCATTGACAGAAAGACCGAAGCAATCGAGAAAAAGGAAGCAAGTCTTGCATCCAAGGAAGGTCAGCTCGAAAAGCAGAAAGCAAGAGTGGAAGAGCTTCAGGCAAAACGTTTACAGGAACTGGAAAGAATTTCAGGTTTAACCTCTGAACAAGCAAAGGAATACTTATTAAAGACTGTTGAAGATGAAGTAAAACATGAAACAGCAGTCATGGTCAAGGAATTAGAAACCAGAGCTAAAGAAGAAGCGAACAAGAAGGCAAAGGAGTATGTTGTTTCTGCAATTCAGAAATGTGCAGTTGATCACGTTGCTGAGACAACAATTTCACTGGTACAGTTGCCAAATGACGAGATGAAGGGAAGAATCATTGGTCGAGAGGGACGTAATATCCGTACACTCGAAACAATGACAGGTGTAGATTTGATCATTGATGATACACCGGAAGCAGTTATCCTTTCCAGCTTCGACCCGGTAAGAAGGGAAGTTGCAAGAATTGCACTTGAGAAGCTGATTGTTGATGGAAGAATCCATCCAGCAAGAATCGAAGAAATGGTAGAAAAAGCGCAGAAGGAAGTTGAAACCATGATGCGTGAAGAAGGTGAAGCAGCAACTCTGGAAGTTGGTATTCACGGTATTCATCCTGAATTAGTAAGACTTCTTGGTAAGATGAAGTTTAGAACAAGCTACGGTCAGAATGCATTAAAGCATTCGATTGAGGTAGCACATTTATGTGGTTTATTGGCCGGAGAGATAGGTGTCGATGTCAAGGTTGCAAAACGTGCCGGATTACTTCATGATATCGGTAAATCAATCGATCATGATATGGAAGGTTCCCATGTACAGATTGGTGCAGACTTATGTAGAAAGTACAAAGAGTCTCCGATTATTGTAAATGCAGTGGAAGCCCATCACGGTGATGTTGAGCCAGAATCTTTGATAGCATGTCTTGTACAGGCTGCTGATGCAATTTCAGCTGCAAGACCGGGTGCTAGACGAGAAACACTGGAAACCTATACTACACGTCTTAAGAAACTTGAGGATATTGCAAATTCCTACAAGGGCGTGGAGAAGACATATGCATTCAGGCAGGTAGAGAGATTCGAGTAATAGTTGTTCCTGAACACGTCAATGATTCCGATATGGTATTACTGGCAAGAGATATTGCAAAGCAGATTGAAAATGAGCTTGAGTATCCTGGTCAGATTAAGGTTAATATTATTAGAGAGTCTCGCGTAGTTGATTATGCTAAGTAAAAGTTTTACAGCCTGTGGAAGAAATTCCACAGGCTGGTTTTAACTATAAAGAAGATTTAACTATAAAGAAATTTAACTATAAATAAGAGTTAAGTATATATAATTGTTTATAAATGGATGGAAGATTTACAGGAGACGTTATTTATAGATAAGATGTTTAGATAAGGAGAGAAATATGGAAGAACGATTTATCAGAGAGAAAAAGGAACTGGCTTATCATGCACATATATTTGATGTATATAATGATTATCTGATCCTGCCGGATGGACAGAAGGTGATATATGATCTTATCGATCATATACCCGGGTGCTGTGTTCTGCCGGTGGATGAGAATGGACAGTTGATATTTGTCAGACAATATAGAAATGCATTGGATGATATGACATTGGAAGTGCCTGCCGGTTGTATGGATAAAGGGGAAACGCCGGAACAGTGTATCAGACGCGAATTAAAAGAAGAAACAGGATATACAGCAGAACAGCTTATGTTTGTGACAAAAACATGTCTGGCGATAGGAACCAGCAATGAGATGACATATGTTTATATAGCAACTGGTCTGACGCATGGGGAACAGATGCCCGACCGGGAAGAATTTATCAAACTTGAAAAGTACTCGCTGGAAGATGCAATGCAGATGATCGAAGATGGAAAAATCATTGATTCAAAGACATTGATAGCAATCTATGCATATGCGAATCATGTATTAAAAAAGCAGATCAGACAGGGTATATAATATTTCATTCTAACATATAAAATACAAGTATCCTGAATGCATGGGGAGGGTGTAATGAAGAGAATCTGCTTATCTATGTTTACGTTATTGGTCTGATCCTTGGAACTGTGCTGATAAATACGCAATTTGATATGACAGCATTTATTTCCGGTGAACCGATGGC
>ERZ791624.1360-NODE-1360-length-11587-cov-2.013354_pt1 | contig 11587 bp, 8 predicted proteins | sample MGYA00510058_ERZ791624 | MGnify/ENA primary metagenome ERZ791624 (study PRJEB30046, sample SAMN00715158) | human gut metagenome | study: EMG produced TPA metagenomics assembly of the A metagenome-wide association study of gut microbiota in type 2... | reverse complement strand
GGAGGCGTTCCCTGTATTGGAGACCATGTTCCGGCAGATTCTGGGAGAATGCCCCTATAAGTCCCCCACGGACATGGGCGTGAACATGGCCGGCAACTGCATCATTGACGATGAAGCCTGCAGAGAAGCGTCCAAGCAGGAAATTATCAGACGATATTATCAGTCTCTGAACCGTTTCGTTAAAGACGAAGCGACCAAAGACGAAGTATACAAACAGGAACTTATCATGAAGCAGGCGAAGATCACAGTCAATGATCGTGCTGTTGTTCCGGTTGCAAATAACCTTGCACACGAAAATGGTTCCGCCGCCGCAGCCTTAGAACTGCCGGACGGAACGATCGTTACCGGTTCCACTTCCGATCTGCTCGGTCCTGCATCTGCTGTATTGTTAAATGCAATTAAGGTACTTGGAAACATTGATAAGAACACGCATCTGATCTCACGTACCTTTATAGAACCGATCCAGCACTTAAAGACCGGATACCTCGGCAGCAAGAATCCTCGTCTTCATACCGACGAAGTTCTGATCGCATTATCCATGTGCGCTGTCTCCGATCCAAATGCAAAGCATGCATTAGAACAGCTTCCAAAGCTGTCCGGCTGTCAGCTCCATGTATCATCGATCCTGTCCGCAGTCGACATGACAACCTTTAAGAAGCTCGGCATCGAACTTACAAATGAAGCCGTATACGAAGGTGCTACAACACAGGAGAATGCATAAAGAATCATAAAAAAGCCAGATAAACACATTAATAAATGTTTATCTGGCTTTTTGTCCTATAGCTCATATCCTGCTCCGCCAATGGCAAAATCATTACCTTATACATCCGAAATGTGATACCTGCTTTCTAATTCTGAAAAAAATTCTTTGTAATCTCGTCCTTTTCCATCCTGCATGTCCTGATAACTATCCAACACCATATCACGGACATCCTCCTGATTTTTTTTCATATTCCTTATATATTCCGACTGATTTACTGTTGCATAAGCTCCCATAATAATCACTCCTTCAAAATATTCCGTACTATATTTACAAATTAATTTTGTATCTAATATAAACATATTCTTATAAATCATGCACGAAAAAGAAATACTTTATTCTGATAAATTAATGCTCATCTTTTTCCTAAATTGAGCATACCGCAAAAAACTTGTTTGTTCAAGCTAAACAAACAAGTTTTTATAATGCAGCAAACTATTCTTCACCCCTACTTCTTCAAAAAATGCTCCCGGTTCGGGAATTCCTGTCGAAAGGCTTCCAGCGCTGCCTGCTGGAATACTGCAAACTCCTTATCCATACGAAGCATATGCGGTGTGGCAAATGCGATCGTGCTGATCTGGTCTGCGATCTTCTTTGCTACACTTTCATCGGATAACTGTCCCATACCAAATACAACAGAAGTAAATCCACGACCGTTCTTGCTGACACCGATCAGCTTTAAGAAAGCATTTTTTATCTCATAGAATACCATCTCCTGCTTCTCGATATCCAGATTGTCATTGCTTCCGAGGAATAAACCTGTCAGAACTTCCGCAGCCTGCTTTCTTTTCTGTGCGCCAAGGCTCATGCCACCACCTTCTGCGATATATTTCATCTGCATCAGATAGCCCACAAATGCATCATTCTTTGGTTTTCGTTTACCATACCGGGCAATCCAGAGTTTCTCTCGGAATTCATCCAATTCGTCCTTCGGATCTCCTGTATGTTCCTTTAGAAATGCCTGTCGTTTCTCAGCATCAATTTCATTATAAAAAGATTCAATCCATATATCCTGCATTTGTGCTAACCTCCTGCTACATAGCTATTTTTGCAAAAACTCATCCACATTATTGACATCGACCTTACGGTACTGTGCCATATAATACCGTTCATCCTCAAGTCCTAATACGCTCACATCATTTCCACGGAACAAGGCTACTGCAATCAGTGCAATCTTTCTCGCCTGTGCTTCTCTGTCATTATAGACAGTTCCTTGCATCGTGCCCAGCCGAACAGCTTCCACCGCATCATCTAATCCATCGATACCGAAGATGACCGGATAATTACTCTGCATATATCCGGCATTCTTATAAGCCTCGACTGCACCGAGTGCCATCTCATCATTATTGGAAATAACCATCTCTATCTGATCCCCATATTGACTGATCAACCGGCTCATTCGGTTCTCTGCCTGCGCGCGGTTCCAGTCTGCAAACTGATAGGTCAGTTTCTCAAGCTTCACACCATTTTCAAGAATGGTCTTTACCGAACAGTCTGTCCGGCTGATCGCATCCTGATGTCCGGCTTCACCTTCTAAGAGTACATACTGGATCTTACCATCCTGATCGCGATCCACCTCCGGATGATTCTTTATATATTCCGCAGCAATCTCACCCTGCATCTCGCCGGACTGTGCTGCATCACATCCAACATAATACAGCCTATCCCATTGCAGCAGATCCTCTCTTACCGGCTCTCTGTTAAAGAAAATCACCGGAATATTATTCTGTCTTGCGAGTCTTATAATATTTGACGGAGCAGTCCGATCGACCAGATTTACACAAAGTACATCGCATCCGGCATCGATCATTTCCTCCACCACTTCATCCTGTTCCTGCTGACTGTTATCTCCGCTTCTGACTGATACGATAACCTTCATATCACTTGCTTCTAATGCTTTCAGATCCTCCTTCAATATATCTGTCATTGCGTTGATAAACGGATCATCCGGCGTATATGTAACAACGCCGACCCGCAGAGTTCTGTCTTTCTGATTTTTCCTGCTGTCGCAGGATACCAGAGACATCATAACTGCCAATATGCATATACAGGCTATTATTTTTCTTGTTTTCTTTCTATTCATACGAATATAAAAACCTTTCTGTCTCTTCCGAAAACAGGTCATCCTTATAGATTACCCGTATCGCTTCTTCATGACTTTTTAATGTATATAATGGTCGTCCAAGTTCCTTTGCGATCTCATTTACACTCTCATAACCGATGCTGTACCCATCCGGTACAACAAGGCATTTAATCTTGTTGTAATCAAGCAGAGCAACGGATTTCATGCTTGTACCTACCCCATATATCTCTGCCCCTTTATAATACCCATTTTCAGCATTTTCACCGAGTGTATCAAGAGCTTCTGTATCCATAGCTGCTATATAATCCACCGCTTCCAGGGAATCCACCGCCTTACAGGTATCTTTACCGCTATTCTGATTATACGTCCAGACAATCTCACAGTTATATCCTGCAAGTGCATCGGTAAGTCCTTTTACACGGCTGACACTTGCCTCAGTCTCTTCCCGTCCGACAATCACTCCGACCTTCTTGCCTGCCTGATTATCTGTATCATTTTTTATGATCTGCCTGCCGAGAGTATAGCCGATCTGATAGTTATCCGGCTTTATCGTTACAAATCCGGTCGATTCTGTGTCATCTGCCATATAAGCGTCCTCCGTTATCAGAACAAAGGTCTCTTTCTCCGCCTGCAAAGACGTAAGCATATCTTTTGTATCTGTTCCGGGAGCCGGACAGATGATAAATGCATCCACATCATTTTCAAGCTGTTCATCGATCAGCTCTTTTTCATCATCTGCACTTACGATCTCATCTGTATTACAGATGATCAAATGAATGTTATTTACCTGTGCAGACTGCTTCAGTCCATTAACCAGGCCTTCCCATCTGGTATTACCGGAATCCGGAAGAATAACCGCCACGCGTTTCTGCGGATTATCTTCCCGAAAGATCCGGTTGATAAATATACCGGCAATGGCAACCAGGATCAGCTCTGCTATGAGGAAAGTAATTCTATTTCTCTTCATCTGTCGCTCTCCCCTTTCCATAATTTTGTGTTTCAAGCTGTTCCCGATTCTCCTCTGTATATGGAATAGCCGGTATGTGGATCACAATCCTTGTACCCTCGTCCGGCTCACTGTAAACCTCCAGACCATATTCATTTCCAAACATCAACTGGATTCTGGAATGAACATTGATCAGGCCGACACCGGAACCATGTTTTGGTACTTTGTTATTATCTTTTAATATATTCTCTACGATGTCCTCATTCATTCCCATACCATTATCTTCTACGGAAATATAAATATCATCGCCTTTTTTCTCACCACGGATCGTGATCTTGCCTCCATCATCCTCATCCATATTTCCTACACCATAATAAATGGCATTTTCAAGAATCGGCTGAACGATCAGCTTTACTGTGCAATACTCATTAATCTCTTCATCAATATCAAATTCGATCTGAAAACGCTCCTTGTATCGAACTTTTTGAATATTCATATAACTTCTGCTATGTTGGATCTCATCCGATATTCTGATCACCGTTCTGCCCTTTGACAGACTGATACGAAGCAGCTTTGCAAGCTCTGAGATCATAAACACCGCATCCAGGTTCTTCTTTGCTTCTACCATCCATGTGATGGATTCCAGGGTATTGTAAAGGAAATGCGGATTGATCTGGCTCTGCAGCGCATCCATCTCACTCTTTCTTCGTTCCGTCTGTTCCCGTATGATCTCCTGCATCAAAGCTTCGATCTGTTCATAGGATTTCTGAACGGAATATCCCAGATGACGGATCTCGGACGATCCACCGATGTAGATATCTGTCGGACCACCTGCCTCATATGCTTTGACTGATTCATTTAACTTCAGAATCGGCCTGGATATCTTCTTCGAAATAATACGGTTCACCCCTAAAAGCATCATCATAAGAATGATAACCGTTGTAATGATATAATACCGGAACCGGTTGATGCTCGCGATCTGTACACTTTCCGGAACTACACCGACCACCTTCCATCCGGTATAAGCAACACTGTTTACGATCACATTGCTTGTCCTGCCATTGACCGTAAGTTCATATGTCCCATCCTCATAGGTTGCTGCATCCCTATATTCTTCTTTGAAATATCCTCTGTCCATATCGGTTCCGCGCGGATGATAGATCATCTGACCATCACGGTTGCACAGGTAATAATAGATGCCATTTGACGCATCGTTAATCCGTGCCAATGTATCCTCTATCACCGAATATTTCATATCGACCAGAAGGACACCACTTCCCGGCTGCTCACCATCGTTGATATCAACTGAACGGCTGAGAGATACAACCCAGTAATATCGATATGTGCCATCGACAAACAGATTCTGGATATGCGGTATAGAGAAATGAATATTCTCGATATCTGCCTCTGCATCCTGATACCAGTCCTGCTCTGACGGTTCCACAGCATCCTTCTGTACCGTGACCGGTTCTGCAGTAAGAAGATTCCCTTTATCATCATATAGCGCCATACTCTGGATCTTATCGGCATTGATCTCATATAACAGACTGAACTGCCGGTTAAAATCCCGGCTGGAAATATCATATTCCTGAATAATATTATAATTCACCGCATTCGTGATCTGACGCACATTTAACAGATCTGCATCCAGCTTTTCAACAGTATTTTCCACCATATTTTCCGTATTCGTGACCGCAGTCTGCTTAATCGCCATCTTAAAACGATTATACAACAGCAGACCCATGATAACTGTTGTGATGATCGTCAGGGCAGTAAGCACTGTCATAATGATCGACTGAATATCAAAACCTATAAATCTGCCGTGATAAAACCACCCCCGAAGACGTCCGATAATAGAACTTTCATTTTTCTTCTTTTTATTCTTTCTTATATTCTTCAACACGCTTCCCCTTATTTATCCTTTATTTTTTCAGATGCTCCGTTCTGTATTTGGATGGCGAAACCCCAAAACGCTTCTTAAATACATAACTGAAATAATTTGCATCAAGATAACCGACCCGCTCTGCAATCTGATAACTTTTCTCATTCGTTTCGAGAATCAGTTCTGCCGCATGATCCATCCGGTAATCGGTCAGATATGTTACAAATGCTTTTCCTGTCTCTTTTTTAAATACACTGGAAAAATAAGAATTCGATACTCCAAGTGCCGAGCACACTGTATCCAAGGAGAGATTCGGCTCCATATACCTGTCATGCACCAGATTCTGCGCATCTGTAACCATACGTCTCGATGTACTGTTTCTGGCATTTTTCAGCTCCTCACTGATGGCTTTTGCCGAATCGATCATCCACGCGGTTAATGTGCTTTCATCCATCTCCGGTACACGTTCGTATGGATTTCCGACATTACCGCAAAACTCATTAAAATCTATAAAATTATTAGCACAGAATCGATAAAATGCTCCCACCATCTCCATGATCGCAAGGTTATACTGGTTCACGGTCTGCGCATTATTATGAAGCTTCTCCACTTCCTTCCGCACCGACTGTTCAAGTGTCTCCGGTACTCCCAGATGAATAGCCTTGAACAGATCATGCATCTTTGTATCCTCCGGCTGGATCAGGATCTCCTGCTCCTTCGGTGCGATCTCACCAATATTGATCGCACGGCTCGTTCCATATAACACACGATAAGAAACTGCTTCTCTTGCTCCATCATAAGAAGAATTAACGCTGATCAGATTATCACAGACTCTTCCGATTCCTGCAGTCACAACAGCTCCCATAACACGATATGCCCATTTACAGAATCGGTCACAGGCATCTGTAAATGCAACTACCATTTCTTCCGTTTCCAGTTCTATGATCATAAGTGCATTTCCCAGATATGTGAACATATGATTCTTCCATTCCGGTGCTAAACGATCCTTGATCTCATGCTCGACTGACATGGCAAGCAGCAATGGATTCATACCATCCGGAACATGATGCTCCGAGGTATGAAAGATCGCGCAGCAATAATACGGTCCTTTCATATCAATCTGATACGCATTCAAAAACTTCTCGCAATATTCTTCATTTACACGACCCTCGATCAACGAAACAAACAGATTCGTCTGAAGCACCGGAAGGGAATCCTTCAGATAATTCTCAAGCTTTGTTACATTCAGACGCTCTTCTCTCTCCTTATCCAGAGTCTTTTTCAGTCGTTTCATACATTCCGTAAGCTCCAGAGCATTGATTGGCTTCAGCATGTATTCCTCTACTTCCAGATGAACAGCTTCCTTCGCATATTCAAACTCATCAAATCCTGTAAAAATGACGATATGGATATTCTGATATTCTTTATTCAATCTCCTGGCAAGCTCCAGTCCATCCATATATGGCATCTTGATATCGGTTATCACGACATCCGGCTGCTGCTTCTCCACGAGCTCCAGTGCTTTCACACCGTTTGTCGCACTTCCAACAACTTCAAATCCTAATATATCCCAATGAATTCTCTGTTCGATCGCATCGATTACTTCCACCTCGTCATCGACGAGTACCACTTTATAATTATCCATATCTCATTCCTCTTCTATTCTTTCTATCTGTTCCTTATTATAACAAATCTACGTTCAGAATGAACCCCAAAATCCCGTTTTACTATATATATCCAAATAAAATAACAGCGTACTCCTGATATTTTAAAAGCCGCTCCGTTCAGTCTGGAGCTTGCATCTGTCAGCCTGACAGAAAGCACATCAAAGACGAACGGAGCGGCTTTTGATTTATATCATTTTTTTGTGAGCGAGTATTACATTTCCTTACTTCTTCTGTACATACTTGAGACAGTCAAGAGTTACAGCCGCAAGGATGATGATACCTTCGAAAATGAACTGAAGGTTTGTATCAATACCAAGGATTGTCAGTGAGTATGTTAGTGATGTGAAGATAAGTACACCAGTTACAACACCGGAGATCTTACCGATACCACCTGTAAATGATACACCACCAACTACACAGGCTGCAATGGCATCCATATCCCAGCCCTGTCCATAAGCGGCACTACCGGAACCTACCATTCTGTTACATTCAAGCCATGAACCGAATCCGTAAAGGATACCTGCAAGGATGAATGCGCCAAGTGTTACTTTGAATACTGAGATACCTGAAACTGCTGCTGCTTCCGGGTTTCCACCTACAGCGTACAGATTCTTACCAAATGTTGTCTTGTTCCAGATGAACCATACAACAATGATTGCTACGATCGCCCAAAGAATAATCGATGGGAAGCTGCCAAATGTAGGGATGAACATGCTAGGGATTGAAGAATCAATCGCACCGAATGATACACCCTTTGTTGCGTATGTTACTAAACCAAAGATAATCAGCATGTTCGCCATGGTTGAGATGAATGGATGCATCTTGTACTTCGCCATGAAGAAACCTGCGATACTTGCAAATACTGTTGTAAGAATTATACAGGCTACCAGTGCAAGAATTGCTCTAGGAGCGGCCGAAATATTTGAGAAATCAAAGATATGTCCGAATACGCCACCTGTGTTAGGGCCGTTATGCATGATGATAGTTGCTGTAACCATACCCATACCTACCATACGTCCGATGGAAAGGTCAGTACCTGTAAGTAAGATCAGACCGGCAACACCGAGTGCAAGGAACATTCGAGGAGATGCCTGCTGTAAGATATTCAGGATATTGGTAACGGTTAATAACTGTGTATTCTTAACGATTGGTGTGATAATACAAAGTGCAATGAAGATCAGGATGATTACGATATACAGACCGTTCTTATAAAGGAACTGGGATGTATTAAATGTGTATTTGTAATTCTCGATCTTCTGAGCCTGCTTCTGACCAAATGTGTATTTGGACATCCGTAAGAGGTCGATCAGATGGAACTTATGTGCAAATGCATCATGCTTTTTGTCTTTGATCTCCTGTAATCTGGATTCATGAGACATCTGTGCATCAAATAATCTGTTCTTATATACATATTTCTCATCTTTGATCTCGTCTGCAGCGGACAGCTTGGCAAGTGTCTGTTCGTGTTCTGTCTTGATCGTTGCACGAACCTTCTCATAAGCTTCGTTTTCTGCTGCTTTTTCTGCCTCGCAGCTTGCAACTACTTTATCATAATATTTGCTGTTATAATTCTCTGAAAGGTACTTTTCTGCTTCTGCGATCAACTTGGATACCTTATCCTTGTTTGCTGCTTCCACGCTCTTTGCCTTTTCAAGTCCAGTCTTTGCTGCTGCAACTGCTTTTGCTTTCTCATCCTTTGATAAGTTCTTGTCTTCCTTCGCAATTGCGATCTGGTTCTTATAGCTCTGAACCTTGTCAGATCCGTCTACACGGAGTGCATCGATCTGTGACTGTATTTTTCCTACATATTCATCAATCGGCTTCAAAAGCGCTGCTTCTGCATCGGCCGAAAGGATCTTACTTTTATCTGCCATAACCAAAACTCCTCTCTATTACAAATATTTCGCACTAAGTCTTAATAATTCTTCCTGGTTGGTCTCTTTTGTATTTACGATTCCTGCAAGATGACCGTTCGACATAACACCGATACGGTTTGTGATACCAAGGATCTCAGGCATCTCTGAGGATACAACGATGATCGTTTTACCCTGCTTTGCCATATTGATGATCAGTTCATAGATCTCGTACTTGGCACCTACATCGATACCTCTTGTAGGATCATCCATCATAAATACATTAGGAGAACGCTCCAGCCATTTACCGAAGATAACCTTCTGCTGGTTACCACCGGAGAGGTTTGCGATCATATCATCCGGTCCCATACATTTTGTATGCATGACCTTGATCTCCTCTGCGGTTGCACGAACCATATCGTCATGGCTAAGTGCGATTCCGCTCTTATAGTGATTCATATTTGCAATTGTTGTATTAAATGTGATATCTGCTTTCAGGAAAAGTCCGTTTGCTTTTCTTTCCTCTGTGATCAGGGCAAAACCATGATCCATGGCATCCTTTGGTGATGAGAAGTTCATCATCTTGCCGTTATAAAGTACATTTCCTGCTGCTCTTGTACGCATACCAAATATGGTTTCAAGGAGCTCTGTACGACCTGCACCTACCAGACCATACAGTCCGAAAATCTCACCCTTCTTAACATCAAATGTGATGTTCTGGAGCTTTGGTGCATACTTTGTTGACAGGTTCTGTACGGAGAGAACTGTCTCACCGGGCTCATTGTCTACAGGTGGAAATCTATTGTCAAGAGAACGACCAACCATTGCGGAGATCAGTTCGTTCATGTTTGTGTCCTTACTGTCTTTTGTCATTACCAGACTACCATCTCGAAGAACGGATATCTGGTCACAGATCTCGAAGATCTCATCCATTTTATGTGATATATAAATCAGGGAAATTCCCTGCTCTTTTAACTGTCTCATCATCTTGAACAGCTTTGCAACCTCAGGTGCTGTCAGTGAGGATGTAGGCTCATCAAGTACAATTACTTTTGAGTTGTAAGAAATAGCCTTTGCGATCTCACACATCTGACGCTGTGATACTGACATTTTCTTCATCGGCTGTGTCAGATTTACGGTAATACCGAGCTTTCTGAACAGATCTGAAGCTTCTTTTTTCATTCTTCCCTCATCGATCACACCGAGGGAATTCTTTGGGTAACGTCCCAGGAACAGGTTGTCCACAACGCTTCTTTCAAGACACTGGTTAAGCTCCTGATAACCATTGCAACTCCGTTTTCAAGGGCATCCTTTGGACCTGAGAAGTTTACTTCTTTACCATCTAATATTATAGTTCCTTCGTCCTTCTGATAGGTTCCGAAGAGACATTTCATCATTGTCGATTTTCCGGCACCGTTCTCACCCATAAGGCCCATGATCGAGCCCGGTTTCACATTCAGGTTGATGTGATCCAGAACCTTGTTTCTACCGAATGACTTGCTCATGCCCTGAATCGATAAGATGTATTTATTCTTATCTTCTGCCATATCTCTACTTCCCTTTCTTAGTAAAAGAAGGGTATCAAATCTTGTATCTGACACCCCTCTGAGTTAAATCATTATTGCCTGCCGATCCGTTATCTTATTTGTTAAGAAGTGTTGTGTATGATGCTGCATTATCTGTCTTAACCATGTTGATCGCAAATGCGTCATATTCGCCCGGGTTACCAAGACGGTTTGTAATGTTAGACTCTGTCTGACCATCACCACCGATGTAATCTACTTTCAGGTTGAGCAGATCATCGTAATTCTCAAGAAGTGGCTGGTATGTTGAGCTTAAGAAGTTATCTGAAGCGTTGTAGATATCAAGCCATACTTTCTTTGTTGGGCTCTTGCTTGAATCAAGCTGTTTTGAAACCTTATCATAAACCTTTGTTGAATCTGTGAAATCCTGATAGTTTTCAGCAGTTACTGCTACGTTTAATGCGTAGTATGATCTTTCTTCTTCGCTGTATCTGTAATCTTCACCTTCTGTTAAGCAGTTACCAGCTTCATCTGCTGTGCCAATACCTGTATCAACGTCTACACCATCAAGTGCGTTACGAAGAACTCTGAGTGTTAAGTAAGCCTGAACATCTGCATGCTGTGAAATTGTTCCGCCGTAACCTTCTGCAATAGCTGCTACTGCATCGCTGTTAGCATCGTATCCAAATGTAGGAACCTTGTTATCCTTTGCCCATGCATTGAACATTGACATTCCCATACCATCGTTATTTGAAACAACTACATCAATCTGATCACCGAATGAAGCTGTCCATGTTCCGATAGCGTTTCCTGCTGTTGCTGCATCCCATGTAGCACCTGCTGAGTTCTTCATTTCCTGTGAAGCAAGCTCAG
>ERZ791624.1359-NODE-1359-length-11592-cov-4.996793_pt1 | contig 11592 bp, 11 predicted proteins | sample MGYA00510058_ERZ791624 | MGnify/ENA primary metagenome ERZ791624 (study PRJEB30046, sample SAMN00715158) | human gut metagenome | study: EMG produced TPA metagenomics assembly of the A metagenome-wide association study of gut microbiota in type 2... | reverse complement strand
TGGAAGCAGTGTGCACCGGCGGAAGCCATGATGGTGGTGTCGGAGATGGGGGACAGGTGGTCGCCGCACACGCCGCCGGCGCAGGAAGCGGCCAGACCGATGGACAGCAGGGTGGACTGATCGGTCCAGTCAAACACGGCGCAGACCAGGGGGACCATGATGCCGATGGTGCCCCAGGAGGTACCGGTGGCGAAGCCAATGAAGCAGGCCACGATGAAGATGACGGCGGGCAGGAACTTGGCCAGGGAGCCGGTGTTGGCCATGACGCCGCGAACGAACTCGCCGACCTGCAGACCATCGTCACGGCACAGGCCGCACAGGGTCCAGGCGAAGCAGAGGATCAGGATGGGGGAGATCATCTGGATGAAGCCGTTGGGGATGGACTCCATGGACTTCTCAAACTTGATCAGGCCCCGCAGCCAGTAGTACACGAAGGTGAACACCAGGGCCACGATGGAGCCCAGGCACAGGCCGGGACCGGCAGAAGCGTCGGAGAAGGCCATGACGAAGTTCTGATAGTTGTCGCTCTCGGTGTCGAACACACCGCCGGTCCAGATCAGGCCGATGATGCACAGGGCGATCAGGACGATAACAGGCAGAAGCAGGTCCAGCACGGAGGAGTGCTTGGTGCCTTCCTCGTAGTCGTCGGCGCCTTCAAAGGGACGCTCGGGGGTGGTGAACAGGTCGTTCTTCACCTGGGCGTTGTACTCATGGGTCAGCATGGGACCGTAGTCAATGTTCAGCACGGAGATGGTGATGACCATGATCAGGGTCAGGATGCAGTAGTAGTTCCAGGGGATCTGGCTCAGGAACATGCTGATGCGGGAGCCGGGGAAGCCATCGGGCACATAGGAGGCAACGGCGGCAGCCCAGGAGGACACGGGGGCCAGCATGCACACGGGGGCGGCGGTGGCGTCGATGATGTAGGCCAGCTTTGCCCGGGAGATCTTGTGGCTCTCGGTGACGGGACGCATAACGGCGCCCACGGTCAGGCAGTTGAAATAGTCGTCGATGAAGATCAGCACGCCCAGCAGCATGGTCAGCAGCTGCGCGCCGCGGCGGGTGGTGACGGCCTTGGAGGCCCAGCGACCGAAGGCGGCGGAGCCGCCGGCCTTGTTCATCAGGTCCACCATGATGCCCAGCATCACCAGGAAGATCAGGATGGAGATGTCGATGGCATTGATCATGCCCACGCCCTCACCGGCGCCGACAAAATTCACGACCATCTGCCAGGGCTGGAAATTCGCCAGCAGCAGGGCGCCGGCCAGGCAGCCCAGGAACAGGGAAGAATACACTTCCTTGCTGATCAGGGCCAGGGCAATGGCCACGACCGGGGGGAACAGGGCCCAACCGGTGGCGACGAAGCCGCTGCCATCGTTGGTAACCTTCGCGATGACCAGTGCGATTACAACAATCGCCAGCGCAATAAAATATGCTATCTTGGTACCTTTCTTTTCCATTAGAGTGATTTACCTCCTCAGATTTGGTGCCTTCATCTTACTCGCAAACAGCACGTTTTGTCAAGTTCTTAGCGATACTTTCCATTATTTTAACAAATTGTGAACTCGCCTTTTTACCTTTTTCACAAAGGATTGGCGCGAATTATGGAAAATCCTTGGAACGCAAAAAAATTCCGATACCGGGGCAGATGCCCCGGCATCGGAAATAGCGCTCATATCAGGAATATGTATTGCTTAGAAGAAGAACTCCTTGATCTGGCCGTACAGCACCAGCAGCATGGCCAGGGGGGTAATGTACTTGATGCAGATCCTGAACCAGCCGTAGGCTCCGAATTTCTGCCCCTCGCGGGTGGCCTCGGCGTGGACTACCTCGGGCCCGAGCTCCCAGCCGTACATAATGCTCATCAGCAGCGCGCCCAGAGGCATCAGAATGCCCTCGGCGATGCAGTCAAAGAAGTCCAGCCAGTCGGCGCTCCAGGTGGGCACCTCGTCGGAGGGATCCACACGCATGCCCAGAATGTCGGCCGGGGAGATACCGGCGTTGCCCAGAGCATCCAGGCAGACGATGACGCACAGGATGCCGGCGCCGATGGCGCCGATGAGGGAATAGAGCTTGCGCTTGTCGCCCTTGCCCTCGTCCCGGGCCTTATCCACAAAGTGGGCCACAACGGCCTCCAGCAGGGAGATGGAGGAGGAGACGGCGGCAAACACCACCAGCAGGTAGAACAGGATGCCGAAGATGGGGCCTGCAGCGCCCATGCGGTCGAACACGTTCTGCATGGTGACGAACAGCAGGGAGGGGCCGCCCAGCTTGCCGGTGGGGTCCAGGGCGAAACGGCCGGGGATCACGCACAGACCGGCCATCAGGGCCACCAGGGTATCCATCACCACGATGATGATGGCATTCTTCTGCAGGTTCTCCTTCTTATCCAGATAGGAGCCGTAGGTGATCATGGCCGCCATGCCCAGAGACAGGGAGAAGAACATCTGGCCGCCTGCTGTGGATACTACAGAGAAGAAGTCAGGCGCTTCCTTGATGACGCCGTTGGCCAGAGCCCAGCCGGGGACAAACATATACTTCAGGCCCTCTGACGCGCCCTCCAGTGTGCAGGAACGGATGATGCAGATCACCAGCATCACGAACAGAGCGGGCATACCCACGGAGCAGACCTTTTCGATACCGCCGCCGACGCCGCCCATCACGATGATCATGGTGATGGCCACGAAGATCAGACCGTAGACCACGGCCTCGCCCTGGTTGGCCATCAGGGCGCCGAACACACCGGCGCCGTCCAGAGTGCCGGTGCCGAAGCCGGCATGGAACAGGTTGCCCACGTTCAGGGTCACATACTTCAGGCAGTAGCCGCCCAGAGCGCAGTAGAAGCCCAGGATCAGGAACGCCGACAGAACGCCCAGCCAGCCCAGCCACTTGAACCTCTTGGACAGGACCTTGTAAGCGCCGATGGCGCCCCGGCCGGTCTTGCGGCCCAGGGCCAGCTCGCCCATCATAACGATGAAGCCGCAGCACGCCGCCAGGATCAGATAGATGATGAGGAATGTGAAGCCGCCGTTGGCACCCATCTTATTGGGGAAGCCCCAGATGTTGCCCAGGCCGACGGCTGAGCCGATGGCCGCCATGAGGAATCCAAAATTGGACCCAAAGCCTTTTCTTTCTTCCATTGCTTTCTCTCCTTACTCATATGGATGCCCCGCTTTGTCCGGAAGGGGACTATGGTCACTTTACCATGACTGTTTTCTTGTGTAAAGCAATATACAGGCTTCTTAACGCTATCTTGTCAACCGGCACAGCTTCCTTGATTGATTTCTTACGGATTTCCCCTCCTTTCCGGGCTGCGCCCTTTCGCCTCAGTCAAAATCACAGCCCCATTTTATGCAGAACTTTGTGAATTATGTCACAAAAATCAGGCTGATCCAGCGGCCTTTGTGGGTATTCATACGGCGGTTTCGGACGTTTTGTGCAAAATGTCTATACGATTCTGCGATATAAATTTATTGATGTGAAACTTTTTCATCAAAAGAAAAAGCCCGGCAATAGCTGGGTGTACGTAAGACAGTATTGCGCTAAGATTGACGAAGCGGCACGAAACCGCATGGAGCTGATCGTGCCGGAGCTGGCGAAGCGAAACGGCGTGACCGAGAAACTGAAAGCCGACACCAAATGGAATGGGTACGGCAGATGAACGCTTGCAAGGCACAGGCAGAGGAAATTGTGAAAATCGAATTGATTTACGATTGAGTGAGGAAGTCCGGGCAGAAAACTGTTCGGACTATTCTCATATATTCCAAAGTTGCGGTAGAATTGTTCACAAGTTTTATGGTATAATTTGAATACATAAATTGAGCAACAAATCGGAAGTTGTTTTATGGAAAGTGAATTTGAATTGACTCAACTATGGGAAACTGATATGATCGTCCAGTTTCCAAAGATATCAGCAATCTATTACGGGTTACTACAGGCTGGGTATGACTTTTATATCCCGGAACGTTCTGCTGAACACATCCGGCATATTATGAAGTATAGGAACCGGAAACATCAGGATACTTTCTTTTCCAGAGCCAAGCAGGACACCTGCGACGTATATCCTTACTGGCCACGTGCGTTCATGATGGAATCGGCGTCTTTTTTTCTCAACGACAACAATACCGGCTTTCAGGATTTTGAAACGCTACGCCGGAAGATCCTGACTGCGGGAAACATCTCGGAAAGCGAACGTGGCGAATCCCTTTGGTGCTGGCTGGAAGGTTTTCCCCGGGCGATTGTTGCGGTTCTATCAGACAACTCTTTTGCAGGATACCTGGAATGGGAGGGAGAATGGATCGCTGGACAGGAAAAGATTTACCGGGAAGAGATGCACTTGATTCAGGAATGTCTAGAAATCTGTACCAGCCGGTATCATTCCCCGGTACGGGAGATCCGGATCTGCCTCAATCCTGTTAAATGCGTTTATGCATCGGACTACCATCTGACGGAAGACTGCTTTGTTTTCTCCTCCGGGGCATTCCGGACAGATTCCGTTATCCATGAATTCCTGCATCATGTGGTACATCCGACTGTGGCGGAACAGAAGGATATGATTCTAAAGCATCGGCAGGTCAACGACCAACTGGATCAATCGTACTATTTGGCAGGAAACGATTCCGGAGTACTCAATGCTTTTGAGGAAACAGTTGTCAGATCACTGACTAAAGAGATTATGAATCATAAATTCCCCGATGATCTCTCCGTTTATATCGAACACTTTTTGAAGCAGCAATGAATCGAAAAACCGGAAGTTAATCAAACAAATTCCAGTTTATCTACTCAACCCTCTGAAAACTCTGTATTTTCAAGGCTTTTCGCTTGTGTAATTCTCAAATCTTATGTATTTTCCCTTGTTTTTTCCCTTATGAGCGAAAACAAGGGAAACTTTTTGTTATTCGCCGCCGACTACCTTATCCAGCAGCCTTGCGGAAGTACGCTTCGCTTCCCTTGTAGCGTGAGCGTAGATATTCATTGTGGTACTGACATCAGCGTGTCCGAGAAGCTCCTGCACATCCTTTGGTGCTGCTCCATTTGAGAGCAGATTGCTGGTGAATGTGTGTCTCAGCATGTGAAAATGAAAATCTTCAAAGCCTTCCAGCTTCTTCTTAGCCGCCCTGCACATAACCCCTACCGTACTCGGCGATTCAAACGCTCCGTCCGGCCTGAGGCAGACAAAGGATATTTCCTTGTATCCCTCCGGGACTTCCTCCGTTCTCGGCAGGCTGTAAACCTCGTAATAAGTACGGTCTTTTTCTTTGACCTCACTGTAATAGTTGAGGCTGTACAGCTCTCCGTATCGGAAGCGGTTTTTGTGCTGTTCGGCTTTGGCTGTTCTAAGGATTTCTACCAGCGTGTCGCAGAAGTCCACAGTACGGATTTTCTTTCGCTTGGTCGCTCCGATTTCCATCTTGTGCCTTGCCCCGTTGTAGCGCATACTGCGGCGTACTGTAAGGTACTGACCTTCAAGGTTAATATCCTGCCAGGTCAAGCCGCAGACTTCACCAATGCGAAGCCCCGTGTAGTAGGCAATCTGAATGGGCAGCAGAGCAGGATTGTCTTTCTTTTTCAGAAAGTCCTCCAGCTTCAGATACTGTTCGTGGCTGATCGTAGGTGCGGAAGTCACATCCCCGTCCTCGTCTGAGAACAGTTCGTATTCTTCCTTTTTGCCCCTCCACACTACATACTGCATCGGGTTAAAGGAAATCAGCCTTTTGGGGAACACCGCAAAGCGGAACGCCCCTTGCAGGACTGCCGAGAACAATCGCAGATACCCTTTGCTGAGCGCCTTTGCCTGTGTGCCGTCGGGATTTGTACCGCCGAAACTGAGGAAGTCAATATATGCCTGTAAATGGTCAGCAGTTACAGTTTTCAGCTTGCGTTCCCCAATCGGGTACTGCTTGATACGGTTTACCGTACCCTGATATGCCATTACTGTACCATTGCTCAGATTGCCGGGCTTCAGTTCTTCTTCCACCCATTGATCCAGCAACGTTCCCACCGTAACATTTTCGGACTTGGCTACGAATTTCTTTTCCTCGTAGTCCTCCATTGCCTTTCGGAGCAGTGCTTCGGTTTCTGCCTTGCTTTCTGTCCCGGGGAACTCCTTCTGCACACGGTTTCCGCTTTCATCTTCGATATAAAAGCGATAGTACCACTTTTTACCTTTCTTTCTTACAGAACCTTTTGCCATAAATAAAATATCTCCTTTCTATCCGTGGCAATCGGGCCTGTGACATATGGTGTGCGTAAAGTAATAGTGTCACTTGCCGGTTGTTGTTTCAGCCGGCATTTTCATTTGTCAAGGTGCCACGGAATTTTTCTTTTCGCTCAGCTTTTCTTCGGCTGCCGTCACTATCCCGAAGAGTTCGCTCATAGATACCTTTGTGCGACCCTCATCGTAGATATGTAAAATTCCATCAAGAAAACGCTTCATATCTTCAATCGGTGCTTCCATTTCGTTGTGATAGACCTTTTCTGTGATTGCGCCCGATTCAATGGCATAGCGCATCAGTGATTCTTTCAGCCCTTCGTCAGCAGCTACACGGTCAACCTCTGCCATAGCATCAGCAAAGTGATAACAGAGTACCGAGTACAGGTCTATCATCTTTCCAAGAAATGTGGTCAGAAGCTGTTGGTGCGGCTCTCCCTGAACAACGCTCACGCTGTCAAGGTATTTTGCAATGTGACTTTCAATGTCTCTCTGGCAGAGCGTTTTGGTGTCATATTCCTTTTCTTCGGAAAGACCTGTCAGCCATTCGGGAGTGGTCAGAAGTGCTTCTGCCAGTCCGTTGATAATCATGGTTCGCTTCGGGTCAACACCGTCTGCTTCATATCGCTGGATGGTGGATTTGTTCACACCTATGCGTTTTCCGAGTTCCGGCATTGTGAGATTCAGTTCCAATCTTCGTTCCTTCACTCGTTCACCGACCTGTTTTGCGGTGAATGTAATTTCTTCTTTCAAGGTTTTCACCTCCTTGCGAATATAAGTATAACACGAAAGAGCTCAACTTGCAACCATATTTTGCGTATTTCTCAAAAATATTTAATAACAGGTTGCAAAATAGGTTGACAAGAGATGGCAAAATAAATATAATTATGATTGCAGAGTTGCAAAACGAGTATTTCACAAAGGAGGAATGAATATGAGCACAACCAAAATGGGACTTACCATCGAAGAAGCCGCTGAATGTACGGGCATCGGGAGAAATACTATGCGCAAGTTGGTAGACTGGGGCAAGCTTCCTGTCCTAAAGGTAGGAAGAAAGACCATCATCCGAACTGATACGCTGGAGCACTTTATGACCGTCAATCAGGGGCGAAATTTGCTCAATGAAAAAGATGTACGAAAAGTCGAATAACCGTTCTCTAAAAGCCCTCGGCGTTTGAGAGCGAAATACACCCCTCGCACAAATCTGACGATTTGTACTCCGGGTATTTCGCCCTTGCAGGGAGCCTGTATCACAGCATCGGCGCACTCCCTCTGCTATGATACAGAGAAAATTGCATCGCAATTTTCTGTTGCTGTCCCTCTGTCAAATGCCATCGGAACAGCCGCAACCGACCAGTCGGTTGCAAAATGAGAACGCCCCAATACGGGAGAAAGGACACTGTGGCAAGACACAGCTTCATTCAGATGTCGAAGCTGCCAAATGTCAAAGGACGCATTTCGTATATCACAAGCAAGGCAAAACAGGAGAACCTGTATGCCACCTACCGCACCGCAGACAGCACCTTTTGGAGCAATCTTGCAAGGGAAAGTCAGCAGGAATTTAAGCGAAGCGGCACCACAGGAAAGTGTATCGAAGCAAGGGAGCTTATCATCGCCCTGCCGGAACTCTACACCAAATTTGACCCCGATAAGGTGCTGAAAGACTTCACAGACCTGTTTCGCAAGCGGTACGGCGTGGAATGTGTGTCGGCACTCCACCACAACAAACGAAAGACCAACTACCACATCCACCTGATTTTCAGCGAACGAAAGCTGCTCCCGGAGCCTGATGTAAAGGTAGCCACCCGAAGTGTTTTCTTTAATGAAGCAGGGCAAAGGGTACGCACCAAGAAAGAAATCACCGGGGAGGACGGACAGATACGAAATGGCTGTACGGTCATCAAAAAGGGCGAGATTTACGAAAGCCATCTCTTTACCACCAAAGACGAGCGTTTCAAAAGTGAAGCCTTTCTTGAAGAAGTCAAGCAGTTTTACACCGCCCATATCAACCGCCATATCGCAGACCCCGAACAGCAGCTAAAGGTCTTTGACAAAAACGGCGTGTATCTGCCCACCAAGAAAATCGGCAAGAACAATCCGAAAGAGGAAGAAATCAAAGCCGACAATGCCGCAAGGCAGGAATGGAATCGAACAGCGGATATGGCACTCATATCAGGGATTGAAGAAGCCAAGATACTGGAAATCAAGAAAGATGAGATCCACCAAAAAGCAAGTCAATCCATTAAAGCGAATGGATGGCTGCCAAATCTGTTCCGCAGTATTGTGGGCAAGGCAAAGGAATTTTTGCAGAACCTGATAAGGCAGACGGCACTACCGCCCAAACCGGTACTCAATATGGATATGGCAGAGTTCCGCACAATGCAGAAGCTGATGATACGGGTGCAGGACAGGACAAGAGAAATCCGCAGCTTGCAGGATGAAGTACCCAAGTTAAAGGCACAGCTTGCCGAAACAAAGGGTATATTCAAGGGCAAGGAGCGAAAGGCGTTGGAAACGCAGATACAGCAGAGGGAAGAAAAAATCTCCGATATGCTTGAAACAATACCCGATATTCTGAAAGATGACGGTTATCCCGACGTGCAAGCATTTATGGCAACCTACTGCAAGGCAGAAGTCATAGTTAATAACTACAACCGAGAGCTTGCAGAATGGGAACGCAAGGTCAAAGAAAAAAGCAGACCCGCCGAAAAAGAACGGTATGCACCGCCAGAAAAGCAAAGTGTCCGTGACCAGCTAAGATGGTTGCAGGCAGAGGGCAGACAGACCAAACCCAAGCTTCGATCCCACGACAGAGAAAGATAGCTTTAACACCGAAAACAACACCGCAGGGCAGTTTCCCTGCCTTGCGGGATTACATATTACGGGCGGCAAAGAGAAAGCCGCCCCTTTCAATTTGTATGAAAATCTTAGCGAACCTATTGACAATTATAGTCTCTATGCGTATAATATAATTAACAATTTGGTTAAATGTTAAGGGAGGGTGTCAAATGGGACTGCAACAGACATTAAAAGCTCTTGCTGACCCAATTCGCCGTGAAATACTAAATATGCTGAAAAAGGGGCGAATGTCTGCGGGAGAGATTACCAACCATTTCTCTGTAACAGCACCTTCGATTTCAAGACATCTATCGGTGTTGAAGGATGCTGACTTAATCAGAGATACAAGAGAAGGAAAGTTCATTTTCTATGAAATCAACACCTCTGTTTTGGAGGAAACTATGCTATGGATTGCAGATTTGAAAGGGGATAATGATAATGCTTAAAAAGAACAAGATTAAGGTTATAATATCGTCAATTATTATTTTACTTCCGGCTTTATTCGGGATCATTATGTGGAATGATTTGCCTGACATTATTACAACCCATTGGGGAGCTGACGGCAATGCGGACGGATTAAGCGGAAAGGTCTTTGCTGTCTTTGGTACACCTATCATACTTTTGATTTTCCATTTTGTTTGTTTGCTTTTTACTTCATTGGATAAAAAACAAAAAGACCAAAATCAAAAAGCATTGGGAATGTTTTTTTGGATTCTTCCGATTATATCCCTTTTCGCAAACGGAATAATGTATCGTGCAGCTTTTGGCAAAGAATTTGATTTAGCATTTTTTATGCCGGCTATGCTCGGAGTAATGTTCATCTTTATAGGCAATTACTTACCCAAAGTTAAACAAAACAGAACGCTGGGTATCAAGATTTCTTGGGCGTTGAATAACGAGGAGAATTGGAATAAAACGCATAGATTTGGCGGTAAGGTCTGGGTAGTTGGAGGACTTATTTTATTGCTCTCCATTTTTCTTCCTCTAAAAGTGATGGTATGGGTTGTAGTATGTGTGATTGCTGCTTTGGCGATTATTCCTATAGTTTACTCTTATTTCATTTACAAACAGCATCAAAAGGAAGGAATTGTATATGCTGAAGCGCCCAAAAGCGGTGCGGAAAAAATTGCGCTTAGAATAACCGCAGTTATAGTACCCATCATTTTATTAGGTGTTGCTCTTTTAATGTTTACTGGTAACATCGAGGTAAAGTGCGAAGATACAGCATTAACGATCAATGCAACCTATTGGACAGACCTGGAGATCGATTATTCCGAAATTGAGACCATTGAATACCGTAAGAATTTAGATGTAGGAGTGCGAACAAGCGGTTTTGGTTCTCCCAAACTATCTATGGGCATTTTCCAAAATGATGAATTTGGATCATACACCTTATATTCCTATACAGGTGCTAAAGAGCATATTATCTTGACTTCCGGCGAGAAAACTCTTGTCATTGGAATGAGCGATCCAAAAGAAACACAGGCAATTTATGATGCGATGTTAGAGAAAGTAGACAAGTAACGAAAATGGGATGAAAAGCCATATTTCAAGCTATTTTCTGACCGCAAAAACAGAGGGGTAAGGTGTTTGTACCTTACCCCTCGATTTTGTGTATTTTGGCGTTACAGTCTCATTTTGCGAACTTTATCATAACCTCGTCAACGGCATCCGTATATCTGCCTTGTGCTATCAGTCTGTTGCGGAAAGCAAGCAAAGCATTGAAGATATGCCGCCGCTCCTCTGCTGTGAGGTAAAGGTAATACTTCCGTTTTCTCATACGAAGATCACCTCGGCATTGACAGTTTCCGTAACCGCAGACCGCAGATTGCTCATTCTGCCAACCCATTCCATTTGGTTGTCTGCTTTCAGTTTTTCGGTAATGCCCTCACGCTCTGCCCGTTGTTTCATAAGATGGTCAAACAGTTCCTGTGCCTGTTCTTCAACATCGGCAAGGTGGGATTGCAGTTTGCCGCTTGTCAACAGCTTGATGTAGAACACTTTTCTATGCTCACGGATATACCGCAAATGCCGCTGTCCCCATACTCCGATATGCCTTTCTTCTTTTTCGGCAGGTAATACCAAACAGGGGATGTAATAATCTCCCTGTAATTCATACCATAAGCCGTTGCTGTTATCGTAAATGTACTTGTCCATTATAAAATCCTCCAGTATAATATATTCGCACATATGTCACAGTTTCCTGATTACCACATTTTGTTATATTGTGTTACGAGTTTTTTCTTCCCTTGATTTTTCCCTTATGAGGTCACGAGGGAAGCATAAACAATAGTGAAATCGTATAAAGGGATAAGGCGAGCACACAGCGAAAAATCCTTTATTTCCAAGGCTTTTGGAGGATTTTATTGATAACCTATAACCTCTGTTAAGAGGTCATAATTTATAGAAATTCAAATTCCAGTTTGTCGAACTGATAAAAACCCTTTAGGAACTAAAGGGCGCACTTCTATACTTTCCTAACGGGAGCATCGTGCGTCCTGCGGAGCTTCATTCTCCGTCAGCAGGAGGATACTGCATGACCG
>ERZ791624.1357-NODE-1357-length-11613-cov-1.560305_pt1 | contig 11613 bp, 5 predicted proteins | sample MGYA00510058_ERZ791624 | MGnify/ENA primary metagenome ERZ791624 (study PRJEB30046, sample SAMN00715158) | human gut metagenome | study: EMG produced TPA metagenomics assembly of the A metagenome-wide association study of gut microbiota in type 2... | reverse complement strand
GGCCCCACCGCCCGCCCCCCCCCCCGCCGTCACAATCCCCATCGAGACAAACAGCCAGATCACGCTGGTCTCCCGGTAGATCGCCGCCACGATGATGGATGGTGCCATGAAACCGGCCTCAAAGATCAGCATCCACCCCAGAATCCGGAACATCATTGCATAATTCATGAGATATCACTTTTCAAAAATATCATCGATATCACTGACCCCCTTGAGGGATGTGATGACCACTGCCATATCTCCCACCTCGATCCGGTCATCTCCTCTCGGAAGGATAACCTTCCCCTTTCTGGAGATACAGGCAACCAGCACCCCCTTCCGGAACTTCATATCCCTGAGCAGGATACTCTTGTGGGCAAATGAATCCTTGATCAGAAACTCCAGCGCCTCTGCCTGGTCATCCATCATCCGGTGAAGCGTCTCGATGTTGCTTCCGAAGGAATTCTGCATCGCCCGGACATAGGTCACAATGTGCTCCGCCGTTATGTTCTTCGGCGCAATCATCGTGTCCAAATCCAGCTGATCGAACACCTCCGCAAATGCACTTCTGTCGACCTTCGTGACAATTTTCCGAATGCCCATCGACCGCGCGAACAGCGAGAGGATGACATTCTCTTCATCAATTCCGGTCAGCGCGACAAAGCCCTCCGTCCGGGTGATTCCCTCCTCGACCAGAAGCTCCTTGTCAGAGGCGTCGCCGTGAATGATGATCGCCTTTGGAAGAAGATCCGCAAGCTGCTCGCAGCGCGCAAGCTCCTTCTCTATGATCTTGACCTGAATCCCGGAACGAATCAGAATCCGGGCCAGATAATACGCGATATCCCCTCCCCCGGCGATCATCACATTTCTGACCGCATGGGTATTGAGTCCGATTCTTCGGAAGAACTCGGTCTGCTCATCTCCGGGGGCTACAATCGAGATAACATCCCCAGATCTCAGCACCGTATTCCCCTGCGGGATAACCATCTCGTTGTCACGCTCCCGCGTGCATACGAGCACATGGCACTTGAGCCGTTCATGAAGCTCGTTCAGGTTCATTCCATCCAGCACAGAATCCTTCGGAATCCGGAAATGAAGCAGCTCTGCCTTTCCTTTTGCAAAGGTGTTGATCTCAATCGCGCTCGGGAACTTCAGAACCCGCGCCACCTCCTGTGCGGAGGCGAATTCCTGATTGATGACCAGCGCCAGGCCCAGCTCTTCTTTCAGGAACCCGGCCTCCTGGTTATACTCCGGGTTCTGAACCCTTGCGATGGTCTGGCAATGGCCTGCTTTTCGAGCAATCAGGCAGACAAGCAGATTCACCTCGTCCACGCCTGTCACCGCGATCACCAGATCGGCCTGTACAATCCCCGCTTCCTGCAGAACCTGGTAGCTTGCCCCATTGCCTGAAAACCCCATGACATCAAAACGATCGCAGATCTGATTCACGACAGAATCGCTCTTGTCCACGACTGTGACGTCATGCCCTTCCCGGCACAGATCGGCACAGAGCTTCGCTCCGACCTTCCCGCACCCTACAACTATGATATTCATGTCGTCCGCTGGAATCTGTTCAGATTCCGATTTTCCTGTTGCGCCTCAGTAGTTCGTCCGTCTTTCTGTATCCTGCCCTGAAGCCCGATGCAGGCTGTCTGCAGGTGCCGTCCCGGCCGCCTGTACAGAAGACAAAAATGCACAGTAACTATACCACGATTGTCGATGAGTGGCAATCTCAGGGAAACAGTGTGAACGGATGGTGCGTCCAGGTTGTATGTCCTGAATGCTGATGATAGACTAACGGCAGAAGGAGGATATGAACGATGCATTATCCAGATCAGCCGGATCAGAGAAACGAGGCAGAAAGTCAGGGCCATACGAAACCGGAGACCCCCTCCGGCAAACGGCTTCTGACGATACAGGACATCTCCTGTATCGGGAAATGCTCCCTGACCATTGCGCTCCCGGTCATCTCGTCGCTGGGTGTCGAGACGGCCGTTCTTCCGACCGCACTGCTCTCCACCCATACCCTGTTTGACGGCTTCACCTTTCTGGACCTGACGGACCAGATGATTCCCGTCACCGATCAATGGAAAAGACTGGGATTCACATTTGACACCATCTATTCCGGATATCTGGGATCTGTGAAACAGATGGAGATTGTCCAGGATATCATCCGGAAATTCCAGGGTTCTCAGAGTCCGCTCGTCATCATCGACCCTGTCATGGCGGATTACGGAAAGCTCTATACCGGTTTTGACGAAGCCTTTGCAAAACAGTACGCCGCCTTCTGCGGCTGTGCGGACATCATCCTGCCCAACCTGACAGAGGCACACTACCTGACAGGTCTTCCCTACCTCGAAAGATATGGGGAGAATTATATTCTCGACCTGCTGAAGGCGTTGTGCGCGCTTGGCCCGGAGTGGGCTGTGCTGACCGGTGTCTCCCTCAGGGAAGGCCAGACGGGTGCCATGGCAAAAAACAGCAGAACCGGGGAGGTTGTCTCCTGTTTTACAGACCGTATTCCGGGGAATTATCATGGCACGGGAGATCTGTTCGCCTCCGTCGTCGCCGGCGCCCTGACCAGGGGCCTTCCGCTGAAGAAAGCCCTGCGGCTCGCGGTCGACTATGTCCGGGAAACAATCCGTGTAACACAGGCATCCGGCAAACCGGACAGCTATGGAGTCGAATTCGAGGCAACGCTCCCGATGCTGATCCGGCAGGCAGAACAGCTCTCTTCTTCACCGCTGTGAATACCAGGACACCAGAAAAGGAGCCGGTGACTCATCTCACCGGCTCCGGAACGATTGACTTGAACGATCTACACTTCTAGTAGCTATTCAGTTGTGAACTATCTCACCTATGAATCGGAGGATTCTTCCCTGCTCTTCTATGACTCAAGATGCTGTGCTCTACAGCACCATCGCATAAAATAAATAATTGATATCGATCTTCGTTCCCTTTCTCGTCAGGAACGGATTCTGAAAATCATCTTCCCAACTTTCTACTGCAAGAATTCTTAACGATAGAATCTTTTTTCCGGCAGCTTGCTTTCAATATAACAAGTGAAAGGCGCTTCTGTCGGTTCTCTACTTTTCTTCTCCGATTCTCGCTCTATACTGCGATTCCAGAAAACCGATCATCAGAAATCTTTTTCGCAGGGACCTGTCACTCTGCCTCTGTTATATTGAACTGAACTGTACGGTGTTCCACTGTCGATTTCCATCGGTCCAGCCCTCCTTTCTGCGATCAGATCCATCGGCTATTGCAACCGGTGTTCTTTGTGTAACTACATACTAGCAAAGGTCCTCCTGATTGTCAATACGATTCGGTTATATTTTTATTATTTTTGCATTATGTCCGTCTTGATCTATTATTGTGTATATAATTTATACAATCCAGACAGTTCGGCCAGGCCCATCCTCTCAGCGCACGGCGGGACGCTGCTCAGCCCTGGCGCTCGTGCAGCTTCCGGTTGTAGTTGATCAGGCAGCCGTCCATGATGATTTCACGCTCATGATCGGTCAGCTCACCCAGTGTCATATAGAACTCTTTCATGGCGCCGTTCTTCACGACGAAGCCCATGATACGGTCGCGCTTCTCAGCGACAGCCGCCCGAATATCCGGAAGGAAGATCCAGTCTCCATTTGCAAATGGAAGATCGCCCTCCTCGATCACGAGCGGAAGCATGCCCCAGTTGATCAGGTTCGAGCGGTAGCGCTTTGTCGCATATGAAAATGCAATGTTCGCCCATCCGCCGAGCACCTTCTGGCAGGAAGCGGCCTGCTCTCTCGCGGAGCCGTCTCCCGGCTTCACAGCGAGGATGGCCGGATCGTCCCTATCACTGCGTGGATGGTCGAACCGACACCGAAGGCCTTCGGGTCCCTGAAGCTTTCAACGACACCAGGCAGCTTCTCCGCGATCAGACTGACTGCGTCCTGATAGGAATCCGCAAGCGGCTTCGAGCCTGCATCTTGTGTCTCCGCCGCGGAAAGCGCGGATGCAGGATCTTCCCCAGCCTCAATCGCCTTCTGCGCCAGCTGAACCTGCTTTGCCCGCGGCACATACGCCGGATCCTTTCGGGACAGTGTAAACTCCGCAAGTCCCAGCGGATTGGAACGGTAAGAGCTTGTCTCACCGGATGGAATCAGCTCATCGGTCGTGGTCACCGGATCATGGATCTCGGATACAACGCGCAGAAGAAGATTCTCCGGCAGCGGGCTCATCGCCGGCCAGTCCTTGATATTCGGCCCGAACACCAGCTCTTCCTCCGGCTCCGCCTTCCCCCAGGCATTGAACACGCGATTTTCGTAAATCGCCTTGTCAAAATGGTACTCCGGCTCACTGTACTTTACGTCCACCTCTGTCGCAGCTGTCAGGAAGCCCTTGTTTGCCGCTGTCGCCGCGATGGAACGCGCATCCATCAGCGCAACCGAAGCGATCTGGCCATTCTGCACCTTCGAGCCTTCCCGGTTCGGGAAGTTCCGTGTCGAATGGCGGATAGAGAAGGCCCCATTTGCAGGGGTATCACCCGCACCAAAGCAGGGTCCGCAGAAAGCGGTCTTGACAACGCACCCAGCCTCGATCAGATCAGCAAAGCGGCCATCCTTCACCAGCTCCATGTAGATCGGCATGGAAGCCGGGTAAACACTCATCGTGAACTCGTCGTTACCGATCGAATGGCCCCGGAGGATGTCCGCAGCCGCGCAGATGTTCTCAAACCCGCCGCCTGCGCAGCCGGCGATGATGCCCTGGTCGACATAAAGCCTCCCGTCCACAATCTTGTCCTGAAGCGAATAGTCAATCTTGCCGCCGAAGGAAACTTTCGCACGCTCCTCCACATCATGGAGCACGTCCTTCAGGTTCTTCTGCACATCCTCAATGGCGTAGACATTGCTCGGATGGAACGGCATCGCGATCATCGGCCGGATTTCAGAAAGATCAACGCGGATGCAGCCATCGTAAAAGGCAAGGCTGCCCGGGTTCATTTCCCTGTAGGCGGATCTCCTGCCGTGGATCTCATAGAAGTTCTTTGTTTTCTCATCTGTTCGCCAGATCGAACTCAGACAGGTCGTCTCCGTCGTCATCACATCGACACCGATTCGGAAGTCTTCGCTCAGGCGTCCGATACCCGGGCCGACGAACTCCATGACCTTGTTCTTGACATAGCCCTTGTCAAACACCGCGCCGATGATGGCCAGCGCGACGTCCTGCGGTCCAACCCCAACTGCCGGCTCTCCCTCCAGATAAACTGCGACGACGCCGGGCATGTCGATGTCGTAGGTCTGGCTGAGAAGCTGCTTGACCAGCTCGCCGCCGCCTTCTCCCATCGCCATTGTCCCGAGTGCCCCGTAGCGGGTGTGGGAGTCAGACCCCAGGATCATCGCGCCGCACTCGGCAAGCATCTCCCTTGCGAACTGGTGAATGACGGCCTGATGCGGCGGAACATAGATGCCGCCGTACTTCTTCGCCGCTGAGAGGCCGAACATGTGGTCATCCTCATTGATTGTGCCGCCGACAGCACAGAGCGAATTATGGCAGTTTGTCAGGACATAAGGGATCGGAAACTGTTCCAGTCCGGATGCCCTCGCCGTCTGGATGATGCCCACGTATGTGATGTCATGAGATGCCATCTTATCGAAGCGGATCTGGAGCTTCTCATCATCTCCGGACAGGTTATGGCTGTGAAGAATCGACCACGCCATCGTCTCCCTGCGCGCCTGCTGCCTGTCCGGTTCCTTTCCAGTCATCTGCCGGATCCGGGCCGAGGTCTCCTCCGTATCCGGCACGATATCGGTTCCATTGACCAGGTATACACCCTTCTCAGATAATTCCATATCTTCTCCTGTATTCGTACATGAGGACGCCATGATCTCCGGCATCCGCCGCTGGTTACATCATATCTCCGGATACAGCAAAAGGGGCATTCCCGGGATCTTCTCAGATCCTGAGGATACCCCCTCCGGTTATTCAGGCCTTCTTCATCAGGCAGCCTGATTCTTATCTCTTGGACAGCTCAGCAGCCTTGCCATCGGATCCAAGGACATCCTTGATCTTGTGTGCAACGATGTCATGGACGTTCTGGCGGCCGACCTTCAGATACTGACGCGGATCGAAGATGGACGGATCGTCAACAAAGGTCTTGCGGATACCAGCGGTCATGCCAAGACGAAGATCGGAGTCAATGTTGATCTTGCAGACAGCGCTGCGTGCAGCCTGACGAAGCTGATCTTCCGGAACACCAATGGCATCCTTCAGAGCACCGCCGTTTGCGTTGATGATCTTGACATACTCCTGCGGGACAGAGGAAGCTCCGTGCAGGACGATCGGGAAGCCCGGCAGTCTCTTGACAACCTCATCGAGGATATCAAAACGAAGCTGCGGCTTTGTGCCCGGCTTGAACTTGTATGCGCCATGGCTGGTTCCGATTGCGATTGCAAGGGAATCGACACCGGTCTCACCGACAAATTCCTCAACGTCGTCCGGATTGGTGTAGGAGGAATCCTCCGCCTTGACAGCGACAGCATCCTCGATGCCTGCCAGGGTGCCAAGCTCAGCCTCGACGACAACGCCATGCGCGTGTGCATACTCAACAACCTTCTTTGTCAGCTCGATGTTCTCCTTGAACGGCTTGGAGGAAGCATCGATCATGACAGAAGTAAAGCCGTTGTCTACGCAGTCCTTGCAGACCTCGAAGTCTGCACCGTGATCCAGATGAAGAACAACCGGCAGATCCGGATGAATCTCAAGAGCAGCCTCTACAAGCTTTACCAGATAGACGGAGTTTGCATACTTTCTTGCTCCCTGGGAAGCCTGAAGGATGACCGGAGAATTCAGCTCAGCAGCTGCCTCGGTGATTCCCTGGACAATCTCCATATTGTTGATGTTGAAAGCGCCAATTGCATATCCGCCCTTGTATGCCTTCTGGAACATCTCGGTAGATGTGACTAATGACATGATTTTTCCTCCCTTTTTGAGTTGATAAAATCTGTTAGCGGGCGGGCAGACGCTTTTCTGCCCGCATCCACCCGCATTATACCTGCTTTGAATCCGGTTCGCAATAGACACGAATCTGTTTTTCTCTCATGAGCCGGGTCAGCTTGAATGCCGACCCGGTCGGACAGCTCAAAGTTTTCTTCCTCTCAGGTGTCGAATCCTCAGCGCCTGCGTCTGCGAAGAACAAGATAAAGGCCCGCAGCCACGCCTGCACCGGCGATCACAAGCAGCAGCACATAGCGCATCAGCGGCGAATCATCGCCGGTCTTGCTGTTCAGATTCGAACTGGAGGCAAGCGCCTGCGCATCCGCGAGCGCTGCTGAATCACCTGCAAACCCGGAGTCCGGATCGGTCAGCCGCTCCGCTGCCCTGGAGCCGTCCAGAATCTCATTTGTAACGGTCACGCTTGCATTCATGTTCGACTGTGACAGCGTCACCTGTGGAGCACTGATTGAGATATCGTAACCGGTCTTCTTTCCGCTCTCGACCACCTTGCCGTTTCTGTCCGTCTCCGCAAAGTACAGGGTAATGGTCCTGCCCTTCTGAGAGTTGATGTTCACTTTCAGCGTATCGGACATCGAGCTGGCATCCCTCAGGCTCATCGCCTTCTTGAACAGCAGCTTTGTGTGCGCTGCATCCGCGAAGATTCCGATGTAATAGGTCGCATTGACCCTGATCGGCGTCTTTTTATACATCACCGACTTTGTCAGGGTCAGCGAAGCCTTCTCATTCGTCTCATTCTTTCTCAGAACGAAGACGACCGGTCCCTGATTCTCAGCGTCTGCGTTGATTGTAAATGTCCGTTCGCCGGTTCTGCTCCCAACCTTCGAGAAATTCAAGTTAATTAATTCCTTGAGCCGCGTGTAATCCGTGAGCCGTGTGTAGTCCGTCAGCAGCGTGTAGTCCTTCGCCAGGCTCACGCCTGCCGTCGTCCTGATCGACATCAGCGTGACTCCCATCGCCTGCTGTCCGGTATCAATTGGAACCGGGAAGGAGATATTCCTCCGTTCACCTACAGATGCATTCCTCAGTGTAATCTTCTGGTTGTTCTTCAGCGCCAGCTTCCCGTCCCTGGTCCGCACCCTGAATTCTGCCACCAGGTTGTCGACCGGAAGTTCATTGCCGGATGCATCGACCACTCTCAGCTGAATGTCAAACGTTCCGTTTGACATGAACTCGCTTCGGTGTGAATTGTAATACGAATCGGTATAAAGGTTCTGAATCCTGATGATCCTGTTCGCGACCACATAAGTCCTGCTGGCCCCGTTGCCGTATGGGTCCACCTCCATCGCCTTCATCGTGACAGCTGCACCATTTCCCCCGGCGCTGTCGCCGCCCTGAATCTGAATCTTCATATCACTGCTGTTTCTGACTGGCCTTCCGTCTGCATCGACCTCAAATACATAGTAGGTCGTCCCATGCAGCGCATCGACCGGGACGGTAAACCGCGCACTTCCGTTTGTCCCGGACGTCGAATTATTCTTCGGTACTGTCAGCGTCTGGGCATCCCCATACGGAAGAGTTCCCCCCGCATCCATGAAAACCCGCACCTGATACTGTTTCTGAGCCGTGACCGGAAGCCTCTTTCCTGTGGAGGCCCGGTACAGATCCATGTACACTACGATCGTCCCGACAGTTGACTGACTGATCAAATTCGCATTGATCGTCACTTCCCTTCCATCCGCAGCCTGGTTTACACCTGTGATGATGCCATTCATCGACTTGAATGCATAGCCATTCCAGTTCTGTGTTCCAACAATATCTGTCGTCTGGTTTCCGGAACCCGTCTGAAGCATCCCGGTGACCACATCATCCAGATTGAGATCGTTCAGAACAAATGCTGTTGGATTCGCCTTGATCTCTCCCTCTGTCCCCGCAACCTTTGCCTTGACGATTCCGGATGGTCCCGACAGATGTGCATTTCCGGCATCATCGACTGAACTGAGGTTTACAACTGCCTGGATGCGGCTCTTCAGCTTCAGGGCCGGGATCTCTCTGGAATAGGTTCCAGTATTTCCCTCAGATGGTGCTGTGAGCGTACCGGAAACCACCCCGGGGTTCTCATTACCGACTTTGATGAAATGGTAGGGGGAATCACTCTTCCATGTTCCGGTTACCCCGACTGATTTGCCACCTCCAGCCTTTCCACTGAGGAGAACAAGCTGAACCGGACTTTCCGGCATGAAAAAGCTTTCACTGTCATCGGAGACAGTCTGTTTCTGATCCACCTTCCCGTCTGCTACCGAATAAACCAGATAATCAGCACCGGCTTTCAGAGACGCACCATCCGCCTGAACTGTAATGGATGCCCCAGCCAGGTTCGGAACAAGCGTCTTTTCGTCGCTCTCTTTTGAATAATAGTTTACCTGACTGGAAGTCAGGGATACGAGATAGGCATCTGTGAAGGTGACGGAAGCCATCTTATCGCTGTCTGTAGGATCTGCTGCCCCATCTGCATATACACGTGTCCTGGAAGTCAGCTTCCATGCATCTGTCGCCTGATCCTTTTTATAGGTAAAGGTCAGCGTTGTGGATGCCTGCTCTGTTTTCTGGGCTTTACCCTCATTCCCGTAAGTCAGGGATGTCATCCCTGCCGGTGCGCTTTCAGTGATACGGAAGGTCGCAGTATCCTCATTACTTGGATGGCTGTCATCGATCTTCTTTGGCAGACCGCTTCCGAAGTCAAAGGCCACCGGATTCCCCTGCATGGTGAATGCCGCCACCTGCTCCCACTGGGCATTTCCGGACGCATCTGTCTCCGACGTCTTCCTTTCAATCGTAACCTGAGACCCCGGCACGCCTGCTCCGGAAGGATCCTTTGCCACGATGGTGACAAGATTCTGAGATGATTCAGGCGTCTGACTGGATTCATGCATGTAATCCAGCTCATAATCGCTGGCGCCTTCCTTCAGCAGCTTCAGAGTACCTCCGTTATTGTTTCCCGTTAGCTGAATTCCTGCTGCGGTCCCTGTACCTGCCGCCGTTACGGAAAACACCGTCTCCGCCAGTTTCGAATAGGCAGCCATACCTGTTCCGCCTTCAGGAACCGGCATCGCCTCCTCACGGACGACGTAGATCCCGCCTTCCTTCAGAAGGCCTGCCGGGATCTGCTTTGCCGCTTTGCCTGATGTCCAGCTGTATACGAGCTGATCCTTCTGTCCCTCTGTCCTTTCATAAAGGGAGAAGACAACGCCTTCCAGCTCCGTCTGTGTGCCGTCCGTGTTCTTACTGGCAGCGCTCACTTTCAGCGTTCCGGAGAATGCCTGCCGACTGTCATCTGCGCTGTCCTTATCCGCGGCATTCTGGCTGGCTTCCGCCGCTGTCTCTGCCATCAAAGCTGCCGTGCCCTTCTTTGCAGCGGCCTCATTTGCATCCTCTTTCGATTTTCCTGTCTGACCCGCCTCAGCGGCATGAGTCAGCTTCCCATCCACCGCTGCGTTTTTCGCATACACGGCTCCCGTCAGTGCGCCCGCAAAACGAATGGTTCCCGCCGGTGCCAGATACACCCCAATGCGCCGCCTCGGTCAGCCTTCCCCGTATAGGAAACGAAGCTAAAATCCTTCCCGTTCCTGCCGTTTCCCGCAGCGATATTGACGATCAGATGCTGAGCCAGCTCCGGATGCGCATCGGCTGTCACCGCCTGCTCCTTCCCGTTCTCTGCATACGTGACGGCAAAGTCCGGAATGTGGATGGTCTGATCCGCGCTTTTCGCAATAATATTGACGACAACATAGCCGGAAGTAACGTCGATTGTCCCGTCCGCTGCCTTCACGCCGTACATCGGGTCGGTGACGGCCTCAGCCGATGTATTCACATCACCGTTGTCATCCGCATACAGATTCACCACACGAACGCTGTCCGAGTCCTGCGCATCCGCAAGCGATGCCGAAAATGCCGCAAGCCCTCCCAGCAGGTTTTGCGCCTTCTTCAGGTGCTCCAACTTTTCCTTGTCATCTTTTCCAATGTTTCCCGCAAGAATCTGCGCTTTTTCGCTCTTCTCTCCATCGTACTGCTCTGCGGCAGCCGCATACGCACCCGCTCCGGCAAAGCCGTTCATATCGCCAGCTGACAGCTTTCCGCCATCGTTTCCCCTGTCCTGAAGACTCGCGGCTGCGTAGGTCAGGCTTCCCTTCTCTTCGCTGCCGAGGGTGACGGATGCAGAAACCAGCTTTGTCTGATCCTGGGATACTTTCAGCGATGCACCGGCATTCGATGCCTGATCTCCCACCTCCAGAAAATGAATCTCCCCTTCTCTTCTCTCTGCAATTCCGAGATCAAGTCCGTTTCCGAACGAAAAACTGAAGGTCGTTCCTTTTGGAAGCGTGACGGCATTTCCGTCCGCATCAACTGCTGTGAGGGTCAGAAGGCGAACTTTTTCGACCGTACGCTGCGCCTTTTCGAGCGCCTTTCGCACAAGCACTGTCTGCTTCTGCCCGCTCTTGGTATCTGATGGCTTCAGCGTAAGCTTTGTGTCAGACGGAAGTTTTTTTCCCTTTGGCAGTGTCAGCTTCAGCGAAACACCATCCGCCTTTGCCTCGAAGCTTCCCTTTTCTGCTCTTTTGCCCCTTTCGGTCTCTGTCTCGAACTGCACCTCAGATGCTCCGGAGGAATCCGTTTCCTGGGCAGCCGGGTCAGTATTTT
>ERZ791624.1356-NODE-1356-length-11614-cov-2.280734_pt1 | contig 11614 bp, 8 predicted proteins | sample MGYA00510058_ERZ791624 | MGnify/ENA primary metagenome ERZ791624 (study PRJEB30046, sample SAMN00715158) | human gut metagenome | study: EMG produced TPA metagenomics assembly of the A metagenome-wide association study of gut microbiota in type 2... | reverse complement strand
AGAACATCGACTTGACAGATGAGGTGTTGTCTTACTTCCAGCGTCAAGGTATTGGTGAGGAGCCTTGTAATCCTGGTGCTGCTTGGTATAGCGACTGGATGAACGTGCCTAAGGTATCAGAATTTCCTACTCTCGCTAAGTTGGCTGAGCAGGATGCTAACAATTATGACAACTCAGATTTTCTTGCACGTATGATGCGTCCATGCTTGAACATCGACTTTGAGATGCCTTCTTGCCCTGGTATTCTGATTACCTCTGCCGAGGTGAAATTCCTCATGGCCGAGGCTAAGACCAAGGGTTGGAATGTAAGTGGTGACGCTGAGACTCTCTATGAGGAAGGTGTTCGTGCTTCTATGGATATGCTCAACAACTATTATCTCACGTCCAACAAGATTTCTGAGGATGAGATCAATGAGTTCATTGCCAACAACAAATTGGGTGACAATCCTAAGGCGACCATCAACACCCAGGCTTGGATTCTCCACATGATGAACCCATCAGAGGGTTGGGCTAACTTGCGTCGCTCCGACTATCCTGCTATCCTGGACAGAAGCCGATTAGGCTCTTTACCAATGGTTTCACTTATACCGATTCTAACATGGCTATGCCTACTCGCTTGCGTTATCCAGAGTTGGAAGGTCAGTATAACAGCGTCAACTATAAGGCTGCCATTGAGCGTATGGGTGGTACTGATGATTGGCACAAGAAGCTTTGGTGGGATAAGGCTAACGTCAACCTTCAGCCAGAATTCGCTCCAGCTAATGGTAAAGGATACATTAAGTAATTAAGAATTTAGAATGAACAATTAAGAATTGGCTAACGCCATAACTATTAATAATTATCAAGATGAAAAAGATAATGAACCAATATAAAGGTAATGTCTTGAAGGCAATGATGATGCTTTTCGCTATGAGCTTTGCGCTCGCAGGCTCTGCTACACTGTCTTCTTGTTCCTCTGACGACGATCCTTTCTTCACCGTATCAGAAGATGACAATCCTCGTATCTTGAACACCGACTTGGCTGATTCCAAGATAGACCGCAAGACTAATTATAAGTTGGAAATCAAGGTGACTCCAGTTCACTACACCACTGTGACATGGTTGCTCGACGGCACTCAGATTGCCGAAGGTAATACTATCGACCAGACTTTGCCTGTAGGTAATCATGAACTGAAGATTGTGGCAACCACCACCAAGGGCAAGAGCACATCCCGCACCTTGAAAGTTACCGTGACTCCTGCTGCCGATGATCCAGCCTTGGGTACCAATGCCGTCGAGCTTTGGGTAGCTCCAGGTGCTGAGACCACTATCCATAAGTGCAAGAATCTCGGTACAGTTACTAAAGTAATGGTAGGTGGCAAGGAAGTAGCCTTCGAGATTCTCGAAGAGGGCACAGCCTTGAAGCTCACAGCTCCTACAGGTTTGGAGAATGGTGACTATGATATCACTTTGGTAGATGGTGAGGGCAACCAGTTCCCTTGCGGTACCATCAAGGTAACTACAGAGCCTCGCCCATCTATAGATCCTCGTCCATCTATGGAGACTACCCTCTGGGAAGGTGAGTTTGCCGTGACATGGGGTACACCATTCGATGCCTTGAAGGATACCTTCCTCTCAAAGGTGAAGGCTGGCACCATCCTCCGTGTCTATGTAGATGGAAATGGTCAGGGTACTGCTGCTACCTCTTGGTGGAATAACATCCTTACTGGTAAGGGCGACCCAGAGCGTGGCGACATCATGGTGAATGGACCTGCTAAATGGGAGTTTGAACTGACCGACTTGTCTATCCAACTCTTGACAGAGCAGAATGGTTTCCTCCTCGTGGGTGATGGTTATACCGTAAAAAAAGTAACTATTGAATAATATATTAGAAAGATTTCCGTTTTTAACATAAAACGTCAAACCTTTGAATTTATGAAGAAAATATTATTATCTATTTCAATGTTGGCATTGGCTTATACAGCCAGTGCTAATGTTCCGGTTATCAAGAGCGACCCTAAGATAGAGGCTCAGGTAGAACAAACCCTGAAGAAACTCACCTTGGAGGAAAAGATAGGTCAGATGATGGAATTGGTGACCGACCTCTTTGGTGCCAACGACAAGAACGGTGTGTTCTATATCGACGAGCACAAGACCGATTCTATCCTTTCCCGCTATAAGATTGGCTCAATCCTCAACGCTCCAAATACCTGTGCTCCTACAGCCAAGCAGTGGGAGAAGTACATCGCGCAAATCCAGAAGATTTCGATGAAGCGCATCGGCATCCCTTGTGTCTTCGGTCTCGACCAGAACCACGGTTCTACTTATACACAGGGCGGAACCCTCTTCCCGCAGAACATCAATGTGGCTGCCACCTTCAATCGTGAGATAGCTCGCCGTTCGGCTGAGGCTACCGCTTATGAGACTCGTGCGGTGAGCGTGCCTTGGACTTACAGTCCTACCGTTGACCTCGGTCGTGATGCCCGTTGGCCTCGCATCTGGGAGAACTTTGGCGAGGATTGCTACCTCAGTTCAGAGATGGGCAAGGCGATGGTCTATGGTTTCCAGGGCGAGGACCCAAACAACATCGACCAGTATCACATTGCCACTTCCATGAAGCACTTCATGGGCTATGGTGTGCCTTGGACCGGTAAAGACCGTACGCCAGCCTATATCTCTCCAGCCGACTTGCGAGAGAAGCACTTCGCTCCTTTCCTGGCGGGTCTGCAGGCTGGAGCCTTGACCGTGATGGTGAATTCCGCTTCCGTCAACGGTATGCCGATGCACGCCAACAAGGACATCCTGACAGGATGGCTGAAGGAAGAGACAGGATGGGATGGTGTGCTCATCACCGACTGGGCAGACATCAACAATCTCTATACTCGTGAGATGGTGGCAAAGGACAAGAAGGATGCGCTCCGCATTGCCATCAATGCCGGTATCGACATGATTATGGAACCTTATTCTTGCGATGCTTGTGGCTACCTTATCGAATTGGTGAAGGAAGGTAAGATTCCGATGAGTCGCATCGACGATGCCTGTCGCCGTGTGCTTCGCATGAAGTACCGTCTCGACCTCTTCAAGAACCCAACCCAGAAACTGAAGAATTATCCTAAGTTTGGTGGCGAGGAGTTTGCCAAGCTCGCCTTGGAGGGAGCTACCGAGAGTATGGTGCTCCTGAAGAACGAGGGTAATATCCTTCCTTTGCAGCATGGTAAGAAGATTCTCCTTACGGGTCCTAATGCCAATCAGATGCGTTGTCTGGACGGTGGATGGAGCTATACCTGGCAGGGTCATCGTGCCGATGAGTTTGCCGGCAAGTACAACACCATCTATGAGGCTTTCTGCAATGAGTATGGCAAGGAGAATGTCATCTTGAACCAGGGTGTTACCTATAATGAGAAGGGAAAATACTGGGAGGAGAACGAACCTCAGATTCAGGGCGCAGTTGATGCAGCAAAGAATGTTGATGTCATCGTTGCCTGCATCGGTGAGAACTCTTACACAGAGACTCCGGGCAATCTGACCGACCTTTGGCTTTCAGAGAACCAACGCAATCTCGTGAAGGAACTCGCCAAGACCGGTAAGCCTGTCGTTCTGGTATTGAATGAAGGTCGCCCTCGTCTCATCGCCGACATCGAACCATTGGCACAGGGCATCATCAACATCCTTATCCCTGGCAACATGGGCGGCGATGCCTTGGCAAACCTGGTATCGGGCAAGTCAAACTTCAGTGGCAAGATGCCTTACACCTATCCTAAGGAAATCAATTCGCTCGCCAACTATGACTTCAAGAAGAGTGAGGAAGTGGGTACGATGGAAGGTGCTTACGACTACAATGCGAAGATTACCCAGCAGTGGGGCTTCGGATATGGTTTGAGTTACACCTCTTACAAATATAGCAACCTGAAGGTTTCTCAGTCTGATTTCCGCCACGGCGACATCATCAAGGTGAGCGTGGATGTGAAGAATACGGGCAAGGTGGCAGGCAAGGAGAGTGTTCTCCTGTTCAGCAGCGATCTCATCGCTAGTATGGTGCCTGATGGCCGTCGTCTCCGTGCCTTCGACAAGGTGGAACTTCAGCCTGGTGAGACCAAGACCATGACATTTGAATTAAAGGCAGACGATTTGGCCTTCGTAGGTTGGAATGGCAAATGGAGATTGGAGGAAGGCGACTTCAAATTGATGATTGCCGACCTGAGTGCTGATATCCATTGCACTGATACTTATCAGTGGCCTACTGCCAACAGATAATGTATATTTAAGATGATTTAAAGAAAAGAGCGTGCCAATAGTGGTGCGCTCTTTTTGTTTGCATAGTTAAATGCTGAAGAGTTAAATATCTACAAGAATCCCCCATGATGTTTGGTGTTATGTCTTGAAATGATTACTTTTGCAAATCATAATTTTTGCAGATTTACAGAATCATTCAAAACAAGGATAAATGGAAATAGTAGTTGGAATCATCATAGGGCTTGCCATCGGATTCTTCGTGGGGAAACTGATGGAAGCAAAAAGTGCGGGAGAAGAGAAAACGCAGCTTATAGCGAAGGCTCAGGTGCTGGCGGCTAACATCGAACAGATAAAACTGCATCATGCTTCTGAGGTTCAATCCTTGAAACAATCTCATGCTGCTGAGGTTCAATCCTTGAAAGCGCAGATGGAGAACGAGCGGCTGTATGCGGCGAAACTCAGGGCGGAAAGCGACCAGCAGTGGGCACAGAAACTCGAGAGTCTGAAGCAGGAAATGCAGCGAATGACGATAGAACAGCAGAAGGTGGCGGCTGAGCAGCTGGCTGCCAAGCAGTCGGCTCTGCAGGAAAACAACCGTCTGCAGATGGATGAACTCCTGAAACCTATCAAGGAACAGTTTGCTGATTTCAAGAAATCGGTAGAGGAGAGCAAGACCCAGAACGAGGTGAACAAGAAGGAACTGCAGAATACCTTCGAGGCTACGATGAAACTCTTCCAGCAGGAACAGCAGCAGGCTGTACTGAACCTGAAGGAGCAGACCGAGAAGATTGGCTCCGATGCTGCCAACCTGACCAAGGCATTGAAGGGCGACAGCAAGATGCAGGGCGACTGGGGCGAGATGGTGCTGGAAACTATCCTGGAGAACAGCGGACTTCGTAAAGATGAGGAATTCTTCATTCAGGAGAATACGAAAGATGAAGAGGGAAAGAACTATCGTCCGGATGTCATCGTCAGATTCCCGGAAGGCAGAAGTGTGGTCATCGATTCCAAGGTTTCGCTTACTGCCTATTCCGATGCTCTGGCAGCTGAAGATGAGGCTGAACAGGAACGCCTGATGAAGGCACATGCGCTGAGCGTACGAAAGCACATCGATGAACTGGCAGCCAAAGACTATTCCAAGCTGGTGGATGATGCCATCGGCTTCGTACTGATGTTCATTCCTAACGAGACCAGCTATATCGCAGCCATGAAGCAGCAGCCCGACCTCAGCCGCTATGCTTACCAGAAGAAGATTATCATCATCTCACCAAGCAATCTGCTCATGGCACTCCAGCTTGCCTATAATCTCTGGCAGTATGACCGGCAGAACAAGAATGTGGAGAAAATCGTGAAGACGGCTGCTGACCTGTATGATAAGGTGGCTGGCTTCGAAGATACTTTCCTGGGCATCGGCGATTTGATAACCCGCCTTTCGGGAACCTTCGATAAGGCGAAGAAGCAACTCTATGACGGCACCGGCAATGTGATGAGAAGGGTAGAGAGCCTGAAGGGACTTGGCGTTACGCCGAAGAAGCAAATCAAATCGCTGGAAGAATAGGAAAATGAAATCTAAAGATAAAAAGAAGAGGATGTGGGGGCGAGAACTTACGTCCTCTTTTCTGTTTTTCTGATGTAACCCTTTTTTATTTGATGTAACATAATCGTTAAAAAACGGGTTCATCTGATCCGTGACGTTTGCTTTTTCGTTCAAATATATTTGCAAATCGTTCATTTTATGAAATTATAGCCTTTAAAATGAGCGGGTTTCGATTTTTCTTTGTATTTTTGCCACGCCTATTCGGAAAGATAGGCGAGTACATGAAACAATCAAAAAATACTGTATAATCATGAAACTGAACGAAATTCTTTCAGACAGCTTTAATGCTGCAGAATGGGAAGCTAAGGGTTATGAGCTTCCTAAGTATGACATCGCAGCCGTAGCTAAGAAGACTCACGACGAGCCTACTTGGGTTCACTTCGGCGCAGGTAACATCTTCCGTGCTTTCCCGGCAGCCATCCTCAACGATGCACTTAACACCGGCAAGTACGATCGTGGTGTAATCGTGGCAGAAAGCTTCGACTACGAAATTATCGATAAGGCTTATCGTCCTTACAATAATCTCTCGCTTCTCGTAAGCCTCCAGTCTAATGGTACTATCGAAAAGAAGGTTATCGCATCTATCACAGAAAGCCTCAAGGCGGATAAGCAGTTTGCTGACGACTGGGCGCGTCTGGTTCAGATTTTTCAGGCTCCTACTTTGCAGATGGTAACTTTCACCATCACAGAGAAGGGATATTCTTTCAATGATGCCGATTTGGCACGTGGTCTTGATGCAGTATTTGCTATGGGTAAGCTTACCGCTCTTCTCTATGAGCGTTATAAGGCTGGCAAGTTGCCACTTACTCTTCAGTCTACCGACAACTGTTCTCACAATGGCGACCATGTTAAGGCTGGCGTAAAGGCTTATGCTGAGCGTTGGGCACAGGATGGTATCGTAGAGGCTGGTTTCGTAGATTATATCAATGACAGCAGCAAGATTACCTATCCTTGGTCTATGATTGATAAGATTACTCCTCGTCCACACGAGAAGGTACAGGCGATGCTCGTTGAGGATGGTTTCGAGGATAACAATACGATTATCACCGAGAAGCATACTTTCACCGCTCCTTTCGTAAATGCCGAGGAAGTGCAGTATCTCGTTTGCGAGGATACTTATACCAATGGTCGTCCGCCATTGGAGTTGGGCGGTGCGCTCTATACCACCCGCAAGACTGTAGATGAGGTTGAGACCATGAAGGTAACCACCTGTCTGAACCCTCTCCATACTGCGATGTCAATCTATGGTTGCATGCTCGACTACACCCTGATTTCTGCCGAGATGGCTGATGAGGACCTTCGTGCCTTCATCCAGAAGATCGGTTATATCGAGGCAATGCCAGTAGTAACAGATCCAGGTGTATTGAACCCATACGAGTTTATCGGCACCGTTATCAACAAGCGTCTGCCTAACCCGTTCATGCCAGATGCTCCTCAGCGTATCGCTACCGATACCAGCCAGAAACTCTCTATCCGTTTCGGTGAGACTATCAAGAAGTATATCGACCGCGGTCTCGACAAGAACAACCTTGTGTTGATTCCTCTGGTATTGGCAGGTTATGCCCGTTATCTCAAGGCATTGGATGATAACCTGAAGCCATTCGAGCCATCTTCTGACCCATTGTTGGCAGAACTGCAGGCCATCGTAGCTCCTCTTGAGGTAGGCAAGGCAGATCAGGATTACTCATGCCTCAAGAACCTCTATAGTCGCAAGGATGTGTTCGGTCTCGATCTCTATGAGGCTGGCTTCGGCGAGCAGATTGAGTGCATGGTGAAGGAACTCTTTGCAGGTAAGGGTGCTGTAAGAGCGACATTGCATAAATATGTTTCTGCAAGATAATTCATTTTTAAACTTATACATTATATAATATATATGGAAAGAACATGGCGCTGGTTTGGCAAGAAAGATAAGATTACACTTGCACAGTTGAAACAGATTGGTGTTGAGGGCATTGTTACCGCATTGCACGATGTTCCTCTGGGTGAGGTTTGGACACGCGAGAAGATTCATGAACTCAAGGAGTACATCGAGTCTTACGGTATGAAATGGAGCGTGGTAGAGTCTTTGCCTGTAGTTGAAACCCTGAAATATGGCGGTCCTGACCGTGATCATCAGATTGAGGTCTATAAGCAGAGTCTCCGCAACCTGGGCGAGGAAGGCATCAAGTGCATCTGCTACAACTTTATGCCTGTTTTGGACTGGGCTCGTACCGATTTGTCACACGAGAATCCTAACGGAGCCAACAACCTCTATATGAACTGGGGCGAGTTTGCCTACTTGATATCTATATCCTGCAGCGTGAAGGCGCTCGTGAGGATTGGGCAGAGTTCTCTAAGGAGCACAAGTGGGGCAGAGACCTCGTGGCTGAGGCTGATGAAATCAAGAAGACTTCTACACCAGAGCAGGATCATGCCCTGGTAGAGAATATCATCATCAAGACCCAGGGTTTCGTATCGGGTAACTTCAGCGAGGGCGATTCAGCTCCTGTCCAGAAGTTCCGCGACCTGTTGAAGCTTTATGATGGTATCGACAAGAAGAAGTTGCAGGAGAACATGAAGTACTGGCTGGAGGCTATCATGCCTATCTGCGATGAGTACGACATCAACATGTGTGTTCATCCAGACGATCCTCCTTATCCTGTATTCGGCTTGCCAAGAATCATCGGTCGTGCCGAGGATATCCAGTGGATGTTGGATGCTGTGCCAAACAAGCACAATGGTCTGACTTTCTGTGCAGGTTCATTCTCTGCCGGCGAGCACAACGACTGTGTGGCAATGGCTAAGCAGTTTGCCGACCGCACTCACTTTGTTCATCTGCGCTCTTGCTACATCTTCCCTAACGGCAACTTTACAGAGGCTTCTCACTTGGGTGGTCGCGGCCATCTCATTGAACTTTGCCGCATCTTCGAGAAGGCAGAGCAGGAAGGCAAGTGCAATTCCGGCCGTCGATTGCCAATGCGAGTAGACCACGGTATGACCTTCACTGATGAGCCAGGTGGCGTATTCGATGAGAGCAATCATGGCCACAATGCCGGTTACACTCTCCTCGGCCGTATGTTTGCCATGGGTCAGATTCAGGGTGTCATCGCAACAGTAGATGATGAACTGGGCATTGAGTATAAGCAGCCGGGATTCTATGATTAGTTGATAGTTTATAGTTGATAGTTTATAGGCTATTAAGTGATTTGAAATTCAGGTTAGATAAAATACGAAAAAGGCTAGCGTTTCTGATAAGCGCTAGTTTTTTTTATGCTGATTTTATGGTTACTGGCTAAATATACTGCTTATTTTAGCCAATAATGCTTAAAAATAGGTGTTATTGGCTGAAAATTATATAAGAAATAGCCAATAATTACTTTTTTCTTGCTATTTTTGCAAATGGTTAGAAATTAAAGCAGGAGAATAAGAAATGAAGAATAATATTATCGGCAGAAAGAGTGAACAGGATACCTTGGCACGTATATACGAGTCAAGGCAGTCGGAATTTGTGGCAGTATGCGGACGCCGCAGAGTGGGGAAAACGTTTCTCGTGCGTGAATATTTTGAGCAGGAAATGGTGTTTCAGACATCAGGATTGGCGGGCGGAAACACACAGGAGCAGTTGAAAAACTTCTTTTATACGCTTCGACGTTATGATAGGAATGTAACCTCTGTTCCCCACGACTGGCTCGATGCTTTCGAGATGCTTATCACTTATCTTGATTCTTTAAACGGGATAGAACGTAAGGTGATTTTTCTTGATGAACTGCCTTGGATGGATACTGCAGGCTCTAATTTTATCTCTGCCCTGGAGCATTTCTGGAATGGATGGGCCTCTGCACGTCGCGACATCGTTCTCATTGTCTGCGGCTCTGCCACTTCCTGGATGATGGATAAACTTATCAATAACCATGGCGGACTTTATGGTCGTCTTACTCATCGTCTTTTCCTGCAGCCTTTTTCTCTTGGGGAGTCGGAAGCATTTCTGAATACTAAGGGGATGATGTTGTCCAGATATGAACTGGCTGAACTTTATATGATATTGGGAGGAATCCCATATTACCTGAATCTTTTGGACGAGCGGTTAAGTTTGGCTCAGAATATAGACCGTCTGCTGTTCAATCCCAATGGTCAGTTGTACAATGAGTTTACGATTCTCTATCGCTCTCTGTTTAAGGATTCAGAGGCATACGTCAAAGTGGTAGAATGCCTGAACGAGCGTGGTTATGGTATGATGCGCTCGGAAATAGCCGATGCCACAGGAATGAAGTCGGGCAAATCGTTGACCACGATTCTCGACAATCTGGAATCTTGCGGTTTCATCAGAAAGTATGTCAATTATGGCTGTTCTACCCGAAAGTCTCTCTATCAGTTGGTAGATTTCTTCACCTTGTTCTATTTCCGTTTTCTGCGCGATAGCTCTTTTCGTAATCTTCTGTATTGGAGCAAGTTGCAGCGCACGCCCCGTTTTTATGCCTGGGCTGGAGTCTCTTTCGAGATATTGGCGATGAATCATATCGACCAGGTGAAGCAGCGGTTGGGAATTTCTGGTGTGTCTACCCATTTGTATTCCTGGCGAAGCAAGAGTGATGCCGGAGCGGCGGAGCGGGCAGCCCAGATAGATATGGTGATAGAGCGTGGTGACAATACCATTAATCTTTGTGAAATGAAGTTTTCGGAAAGTGAGTTTGCCATCAATAAGGATTACGAGAAGATTCTGAGAAACAAGATTGTCCGCTTTAGGGAGGAAACAAAGACCCGAAAGTCGATACAGCTGACGTTTATCAGCAGTTATGGTCTTCAGCGGAATATGTATTCGGGCATAGCCCAGAATGAAGTGGTTCTCAATGATTTGTTTTGAGCTCCACTTCCTCCACATATTTCACCAGTGAATCCTTGCCATTGAGGAGATAGAAGTCTACACGAACCACGTGGTTGATGTCGGCATTGCCCTTCACCTTTATGTGTCGGGTCTTGCTGTACATCATCGTGTCGCGGCGTGAAGGATAGGATACGAGCTCGATGAGGTCTTTGGTAGAGTTGCTGCCCACATAATAGATGCCTACACTGTCTTTTCCGTTCTTGATGGCAGCAATCTTCGCCATCTTCTTGGCATGAGCCGCAGAGGTATCTATCGGGTAAAACTCGCTGGCGGCTACCGTGTCGCCGTCATGCTGGTCGGGTGCAAACTTGCAGCTGGTACCCGTCGTAGTGATAAAGGATGCAGCAGCCAGGGCTGCCACAAAGTATAATATTTTCTTCATTGTTATTTCCTTTCTTTTCTTTAAAGAATCCTGTTTTGTTCGCAAAATGCGTTATCGGCTGCAAAAGTACAAAAAATAACTCGAAAAGCCATACTTTTTTATCTTTTTCCTTTTAATACTTCGGATGGAGAGACGCGTGCGGAGCTGGGCGGAAGGAGTTGTGGGATAGTATGGAAGAAGTTATGGGGATGGCATGGAAGGAGCGGTATGGAAGGAGTTGGAAGGTATGGTAGAGATGGATGGAATGGAAGGAATGGATGGAATTCCGTGCAAAGATACAACTTTTCTCTGATACTGCCAAGTTTGGGGGCGTGATAAGGAAATGTTTGAAATGTGCTTTCAGATTGAAAGTAGTTAAACTTCCTTACTCATAGTTTTGCGGGTGACAACTCATAGTTTTACGGGGAGCAACTCATAGCTTTGCTCTCTTAAAGTATAGAGTTAAGCAGTAAATCAGGTGTTTACGAGGGTTATGATGTTTTTACTGCAATGACTCAGTTCCTCAATAACTCAGTTCCTCAGTTTTTCTCTGACCCTTCACTTTTGTCTTTATTTAGAAGTT
>ERZ791624.1355-NODE-1355-length-11621-cov-2.978385_pt1 | contig 11621 bp, 8 predicted proteins | sample MGYA00510058_ERZ791624 | MGnify/ENA primary metagenome ERZ791624 (study PRJEB30046, sample SAMN00715158) | human gut metagenome | study: EMG produced TPA metagenomics assembly of the A metagenome-wide association study of gut microbiota in type 2... | reverse complement strand
AACGCCCTGCTCCTGCGGCGGGGATCGGGCCTTACCCCTTATCAAAACAAATTCCATAGAACCTGGGAGGCAGCAGCATGAAAAGAGCAACACGAATATTAGCGGCACTTCTTTGCGTGCTGCTTCTGCTTCCGACTTTGGCCCTTGCGGAAAGCGCTCCCTCGCTGAAAAAACAGATCGCACAGAGTGCGGAGGGAATGTCCGCTCTGGGCGGCAAGAAGGGTGAATTGCTGAAAGACCGGGAACTGTTTCCTGCAGGCGATTCCGTCTGCGATTGGCTGGCCATAGCTATGGCACTGTCCGGCACAAGGGAGAGCTATTCCGACTATTTGGCGGAACTGAAGGCCCATGTGGAGGACGCATACGCCAAAAACGGATGCCTGGACCGCAACAAGGCCACGGAATACCACCGGATTTCTTTAACGGTGCTGGCACTGGGGGGCAACCCCACCAACTTCGGCACGAAGCCCGACGGCTCGGCCATTGACCTGATCGCAGAGGGTACTTACAACTATGCCCGTGATCCGGGCGCTCAGGGCTTAAATGGCTGGATATGGGCGCTGCTGACCTTGGATGCCGGGGACACAGAGGTCCCGGCAGACGCCCTGTATTCCCGGGAGGACATGGTAAATGCCATTTCCGTTGCTCAGGAGCCGGACGGCGGCTTCGGCCTGATCCCCGGAAAATCGGATGTGGACATCACCGCTATGGCGGTGCAGGCCCTAGCTCCCTATCGGGATCAGATGGAGACCGAGATCGACGCGGCACTTTCCTATCTTTCCGGCCAGCTGACGGACACTTGCGGGTATATCGCCTACGGCGATGAAAACGCGGAAAGCACCGCCCAGGTCATCCTGGCCCTGTGTGCGCTGGGCATTGACCCGGAGACGGATAGCTGTTTTGTTAAGGGCGAGCACACCCTGCTGACGGAGCTTTCCCAGTTCCGAGAAGCGGACGGCACCTACCGCCATGTGCTGGAGGGGGCCGGCGACGGCCTGGCAACGGCCCAATCCGTCCTGGCCTTAGTGGCTGGGCAGCGGGGGCGGGCGGGGCAGCCGTGGGTGCTGCATTTTGACGGCACTCAAGCGCCCCGTGAGGCATTCGGCACAAACGGAATCATCATCTGCGCCGTGATCGGTGCGGTAGTCGTAATCGCCGCCGGTGCGATCTACATCATCGGCAGAAAGAGGAAAAAAGCATGAACAAGCTGACAGATCAAATTCAGGCAGAGGTCAACAAGGTCGTTTTGGGCAAGGGGGACATCGTCCGCAAGGTGCTGCTGGCCATCCTGGCACAGGGCCATGTGCTGCTGGAGGATGTCCCCGGCGTAGGCAAGACGACGCTGGCCAAGGCATTTTCCAAAACGCTAGGTCTGGACTCCAAGCGTGTCCAGTTCACCTCCGACACCCTGCCATCGGATATTATCGGGTTTTCCGTATTCGATAAGGCAGACGGCAAGCTGAAATATCAGTCTGGAGCCATTATGACCAATCTGTTGCTGGCGGACGAGATCAACCGTACCTCCAGCAAGACCCAATCCGCTCTGCTGGAGGCTATGGAGGAGTTGCAGGTCACCGTGGACGGCGTGACCCGGCCCCTGCCGAAGCCCTTTATCGTGCTGGCAACGGAAAACCCGGTGGGTTCTGCGGGTACGCAGATGCTGCCCGCATCCCAGCTGGATCGTTTCATGCTCCAACTGAGCATGGGCTATCCCAATCGGGCCAGCACGGCGGCACTGCTGAAGGATCGCCATCATGTGGACCCGCTCTCTGCCTGCCAGACAGTGACTTCCCCTGCCGAGCTGGAAAAGCTCATTGCAGAGGTCAGCAATATCCATGTGGCAGACCGAATTTATGACTATATTGCAGAGCTGGTGGATCTGACCCGCTCCAACGCCTATGTGACCCTGGGTGTCAGTCCCCGTGGCGCTTTGGCTGTGACCCGTGCGGCCAAGGCCAACGCCTACTTAGAGGGCCGGGACTATGTGATCCCTGACGATGTGTGCGCCGTGTTCCCGGATGTGTGCGTCCACCGTCTGATCCTCAACTCCAAGGCGCGGCTCCAGGACTATACAGCGGCACTGATCCTGCAAAATGTACTTACCTCCGTCCAGAAGCCGGATGTCCGGGAATTTTCCAGCAAATGAGAAAAACGATCTTAGGCAGCGCCCTGTGTTATCTGATCCTGCTGCTGGCGTTGGCGGCGCTGCTTCTTACAAGCGGCTCCTTCTGGGCGCTGGCCGGACTCTGCTTGCTGCTCCTGCTGCCCCTGGCCTCCTGGGCGGTCAATTTCTATGTCCGCAGGCACCTGCAGGCGGACATTCTGACCCCGGCCACAGCGGCAAAACGCACGGCAGTCAGCTGTCGGGTGCGTATCCGCAACGGAGCGTTTCTGCCCGTAATGCGCTATGGCTGTCAGGTCTCTATCCGCAATGATCTCACTGAGGAAGATCAGACAGTGACGCTGACCGGCAGCATCGGAGCCAAGGGTGAAAGCAGCCAAACCATCCTGCTGCAAAGCAGCTTCTGCGGCAGAGTGTATGTGCAGATCAGCCGGTTTACCCTGCTGGACTATCTGGGCCTGCTTCCCATGAAGGCCCTCGTGAAAGCGGATGCCCGTCTGACCATCCTCCCGGACCTGTATCCAATGGAGGCGGACATGACCGCCCGACCGGCCTATGCCGACGACGGCACTTCCAATCGACGGGGTGAGGACCGCAGCGAGGTGTACCAGCTCCGGGAGTATCGCCCCGGCGATGACATCCGGCAAATTCACTGGAAGCTGTCCTCCAAGTTAGATGAGCTGATTCTGAAAGAGGCCAGCCAGCCGGAGAGCCGTTCCCTTTTGGTATTCTGGGATAAGCGCACCGGCGGTAACCCCCAGCAGATGGACGCACTGGCGGAGGTCGTGTCCTCCGCAGGCACGGCACTGCTGCAAAGTGGTGTACCCTATACCCTGTGCTGGACGGACCGGGACGATCTGCAGGTCCAGGACATTTCAGAGGAAAACCAGCTTTTGCAGGCTATCCCGGCTCTGGTAAAGACCAGGGGCAGCGCTGAGTGCCGCCTGCCCAAAACTGACGGTTACAGCCGAATTCTCTGTTTCGGCACAGCGCCGGAAGAACAGCTGCTCACGGACGGACGGGTGCATTTCATCCTCTGTACCGAAGAACAGTACCCCGGTGCGACCACCTTTGCCCCGCAGAATTATTCCGAGGCCATGCAGCGACTGGAGGTTTAACCCATCATGCGAAAAAATGAAAACGGACTCCAGTGGATTGTCACCGAAACGGCACAGAAAAAGCTGCACTTTCCCTGGGGCGCTTGGGTGGTCTGTGCCGTTCTGACGGTGGGCTTCTGCTTGCTTTTAACCGCTGCATTTCCCTCTGTTCCCTACCCATGGTGGGCCATGACAGCAGCTGCGATTTTGGTGCAGGCGGCGTTGCTGATAGTATACCAAACCAGAATCGGGAACTGGCTCGTTCCAGCGGGCATCGGCGTGTTGCTTCTTCTGAGCTTGGCACTGAACAAGTTTGTCCTACCCGGTTTTGGAACACTGGCAAATGATTTCCTGACCCTGCTGACGAAAAAGACCGGGAAGATCTATCTGGACCTTGCGGCAGCGGATGCCCAATTTCTGCCTCTGGCGGTAACGGTTCTGCTACTGGCAGTGTCGCTGCTTCTCAGCCGCAGCGCATGGAGCGGACGGATGCTGCTGGCCTTGCCGATTCTGCTGCCCTGCTATGCAGCCCTGTTGCTGGGCTTGTTTCCCATAGGCATCGGCGGTGGGCTGCTGATTATTGGCACGGTGCTGCTGATGGTGCAGCACACGGCAGAGGGAGAAGCCCTTGCAGGCGTTCCGGCGCAGCTGATCTTGCCGGTCCTGTGTGCAGCGCTGTGTCTGTTGATTGGCCTGTCCTGCCAAGACAAGCTGAATACAGACATGGTCGAGACGATGCAAACCCAGCTTCACCAGCGGCACTACGACAGCGATACCAATTCCATGCCGGAAGGAAACCTCAAGAACTTACCCGCCTGGAATAAAAGCGACACCCCGGCGCTGGAAGTCACAATGGAGCAGCCGGAAAAGGTGTATCTGCGTGGGCAGGTCTACGACACCTACACCGGCGCCAACTGGAAAGCAGCCGATAACGAAGAAACCGCCCAATATGAAGACCTCTTCTATTGGCTCCATGAGGCGGGTTTCTACGGCCAGAGTCAAATTGCACTGGCGGATGGCTATACGGAGACGGCCACACCGCTGTCCATGACTATACGAAATCTCTCCGCCTGTTCCGCCCACGGCTACTACCCCTACGCCGTCTACGGCAGCGAAACGCTGGCAGCGGACCGCATCGGGGACACGAATCTGCCCCCGGCAGAGAGCCTGTATTATCTGAAAGGCAGCGTCCCGGACTGGTATCAGATCCAGCGGAACCTCTCCACAGCCCAGGGCCGGGAAAACATCGAGACCTATCTATCCAAGGAGCAGGCCTATGCCGACTATCTCCGGGCCGTGGACCTGCAAATGACCCAGGACAGCTGGGCCGTCCTCCAGCGGCAATTGAAGCTGGACACCCAGACCCGGACCATCAGCGACATCCGCACCATCATCTTTGACTATCTACGGGAAGCCATGACCTACGATGAGACTGCCCGGACCATGAACGGCAGCGGCGACTTCCTACAATATACGCTGGAGCGCAGCGGACACGGCTACAGCGTCCATTACGCCACGGCAGCGGTGCTGATGCTGCGCTACATGGGCGTTCCGGCCCGCTATGTGGAGGGATATTACCTCTCGGCAGAGGATGCCGCCCGCTACAAGGCCGGTGAGACCATTACCCTGACGGAAGAAAACGCCCACGCCTGGGCGGAATACTATGTCAGCGGTGTCGGCTTTGTGCCGTTCGAGGTGACTCCCGGCTACATAGACGACGAGGAACTGTCCCTGGGCGGCGACAGCCCGGATGAGAATACCTATGAGAACAACACCCAGCAATTTGTAGAGGTGGAGCAGCCAGAGGAGGTCAACGAGCACAAGCAGGACCGATTTACCTTCTCACTGAATGCCCACTACCTACTGCTTCTTCCCTTGCTGCTGATCCTGCTGCTGGCCGGGTGCATTTTCCATCGCCGCAGGGTGTTTCGGAAGAAGATGGCCGCTATCGACGCCGCAAACGACCGGGAGGCCATTGCCATGCGCTATGGCTATGCCGTTTGCCTGCTGCGCCACAGTACGGTGCAGTTCTCGGAGGATGCTGCGGAGTCCGCAGAACTGAATCAAAAGGCGCTGTTCAGCACCCAGGAGATGACCCCGGAGCAGCGCAAGCAGGTTGACTCATTTGCCGTGCGTGTACTGGATGCCTGCAAGGGCAGCTGGACAACCTGGGAGAAAATACGGTACCGGCTATGGAACTGCCTGTATTGAAAAAAAGGAGGAAGGAAAATGCACAAAAGAGTAATGGCTCTGCTGCTGAGTCTGGTGCTTCTGCTCTCTGCCGCCATGCCGGTCACGGCGATGGCCGCAGAGGGGTACGCCGGTAGCTTTGTGCTTGTGGCTATGAACGCCAACAGCACCATCGTGGAGCCGACCCGTATCCAGTATAAATCTGGGCAAACCATTCAACAGGCGCTGGCGGATTCAGATATTGACTTTGTCGGCCTGGAAAACGGATTCGTCTATGAGATCAACGGCGTTTCCGCCAATTACCTGCTCTATTATGACAAGGGTGGCTATAAGCTGGACGCTCCGGCTTCTTCCGTCAAGGCCCTTTGCTTCCATGTATCTTCGACTTATTCGGACGCAGCTATCCAGCTGATTATCCAAATGGCGGATTACCTGGACATGACCAACCATGTGCAGAATTATCCGGCAGCGGCCAGTGCCTACGCAGCGGCGCTGAAGGGCCTGCGGACGGCAACTGCCGACTCGGCAGGACCATTGCTGAAAAACCTGAAAGACGCCATTGCCGAATATGCGGCCCTTCTGGACGGGACCAAATACACCGTCTCCGCCACAGCAACCCAAAACGGCAATGCGGTGGAGGCACCGATCCTCTCCCTTACGGATGTCTATGGCAATGTTACCACCGGCACCGGCAGCGTCCAGGTCATCGCCGGTGACTATAAGTTCCGTGTGTCCGACGGCGGATATAACCGCACAGAGGGAACGCTGACGGTTTCCGCCGACGCCCAGGTCTCTGCGACCCTGCCCTACGGCGAGTGGTTCGGCAATATCCGGCTGCTGGATGCCGATCAGGAACCCTACCGCGCTGCACAAAACCGTGAAAACCACACGGCGCAGTATTGGATCGAGGATACAGCCAATGCTCTGAGCAGCGTGTATCTGAATGCGGCGATGGGCAATGTCCCGAATACCAAGACCACCAAGCTCCGCACCATCTATACCGGCACCAACGGCAAGGATATGTCGGGCATATCCCGCAGCTGGAACAGCACAGCCACATCCCTTACTTATCTGCTGACCTCTGGCATGGAGGGCAAGACCTTCGCGCTGGAAGCACAGTATACAGGCTCGGACGGCTACACGCAGATTCAGTCCTACGATGTCACCGTGACCCGTGTGCCCACGCTGAAGGCTCTGGCAGCCACGGCGGAGGGGACCAAGCTGCCCCTGGAGTTTGCGCCCAACACCCGGGAGTACAGCCTAAAAACCGTGTCCTCCACTGTGGATATTGACGCCGCACCATTTGGTGAGGATTATACCGTCACCGGAACCGGGGCGGTGCAGCTGACCGGAGACACGCAGGATCACATGATTCAGGTAGCAGCGCCCAACGGGGAGCAGAGCACCTATACCCTCCACATTCAGAAGGTAGCTTCCGTACCGGTGACGCTGGCTGTGCCTTCCGGAACAACGGTGCAGGTGATCAATGGAGCAGGCTCCGAGATTGCCCCGGTGGACGGGATCTATCACCTGGTCCCCGGCGAGAGCTATACCTGCATCGCCACGAAGAACACCTGGTATCATACGCAGATCACCTTCACGGCCTCCAGCGGACTGAATGTGTCCGTCCCGGAGCCTGTCACCACCGACTGGCTGACCGATCTGGCATTCTACAACGGCACCTATGCTTCCAGCCGGATCGCCTACGCCGCCGACAAGACCTTCACGGCGGCAGACCACACCTACAACTATACGGTGTCCGACTGCAACAGCTCCGTTGCCATGCAGGCCACGGCAACCGGAACCGTGACGGCGCTGTATCGGACCCAAAGCACCGTGCCGGGGATTCATAATCTCGCACGGATGGAGACGATCACAACGCCTGTCAGCAAAACGGGTCTTGCTCAGAGCCTGACCTACGCCGTGGCCAAGGCCGGTTACGGCCAGACGGTGACGATCCGCATTTCCAAGACAGAAAACGGCACTACCTACTATCAGGACTACGATATTCAGCTGCTGCGGCAGCTGCACCTGTCCAGCCTGACTATTGCCACAAAGGATGAGACACTGCCCTTTGTAACTCCAAAGGGCGCAACGGCCCGCTTTGATCGAGATACCACGGATTATTATGTTAAGGTAGACCGGGAGACCGCCGCTCTCTACCTCTCCGGCACCTATCCCAACAGCAGAACAGACACCGCCTGCTGCGGCGGGTACTATGCCAAGGTCAACGGCGTACGCTATGACACGCTGGCCGGCGCGGAAGCGGTCCTGAACACAGACCTTTATAATGAGGATATTTCGGTACAGGTCTGCCACGCAGATACCGGCAGCATTGAGCTGACCTATACCGTCCATGTTCAGAAAAGTGACCCCATCCAACTGACCATCCAAACGACCCCGGCGGATGCCACGGTGTTCCTGACCAACGATCTGAACGGCAAGCGCATCGTGGAGAAAAACGGCACCTACAGCCTGACCCCCGGTGCCAGCTATTCCTACACTACCACCTGCGCCGGGTACATCGGTCAAACGGTGGAGCACTATACCGCCCCCGACAAGGACGGTACACTGACCATTACGCTAAAGAAGGCTCCAGCCAACGACAAGCTCATCAATTTCGATTCTGCGTGGCCCCACTTACGCCAAAACAATGAGAATAACGGTGTGGTGGACTACAAGACGCCGGTCTACGCCAAGGATGCCGAGCTGTACTGGGCTACCTCCATTGGATCCGGCTACGATGTGAACGCCTGCGGCTGCCCCATTTTGGTGGACGGTGCCATCTACACCTACTCCGGCTCCCGCATTTACAAGGTGGATGCTATCTCCGGCGAAATTCTCATTGATAAGCCCATGGATCACAACTCCAGCTTCGCCATCAACCCGCCCACCTACGCCAACGGCATGATTTTCGTGGGCCTGTCTGACGGCACGATCCAGGCGTTCGACGCCAATACCCTGGACTCCCTGTGGATCTACCGGGACTCCATCGGCGGTCAGCCCAACAGCTCTATTGTCTATCACGATGGCTACATCTACACCGGTTTTTGGGTGGGTGAGATCAACGAGGCCCACTATGTGTGCCTGAGCGCCACCGACGAGGACCCCACGCAGACGATGGAAGAAAAGCTCCCCACTTGGTACTACACCAGCAAGGGCGGCTTCTATTGGGCCGGTGCCTATGTGTGCGACGACTTCCTGCTGATCGGCACGGATGACGGCGCTTCCGGCTACACCACCGGCAAGCCCAGTCTGCTGTCCTTTAACCCCAAGACCGGCGAACTGCTGTCCTCCTACAAGATGAATGTGACCGGCGACATCCGCAGCTCTATCACCCATTACAACGGCAAGTATTACTTCACCAGCAAGGGCGGCTACTTCTACGAGGCCACTGTGGACGAAAAAGGTACCATTGAGGATGTCCGCACCTTGAAGCTCTACAACTATGCGGACGATCCCGCCAATCCCGCCATGTCCACCTGCACACCCACCATTTACAATGGTCGGGCCTATATCGGCATCTCCGGCACGGCACAGTTCGGCGCATACAGTGGCCATAACCTTACGGTCATCGACATCCCCAACTGGGAGATTGCCTATACGGTACGCACCCACGGCTATCCCCAGACCAGCGGTGTTCTGACCACTGCCTATATGGAGGAGACAGGCTGCGTCTATGTGTATTTCTTCGATAACTTCACCCCCGGCAAGCTCCGGGTGCTGGAGGACAAGCCCGGTCAGACCGAGGTTTCTCTGAAAACCATGGAGACCTATACCGCCAGCGGAAAAACGGAGACCTATACGACGCCCTACAACATCTTCACCCCCAGCGGCGCACAGGCGCAGTACGCCATCTGTAGCCCCATCATGGATGAGTACGGCACCATCTACTTTAAAAACGACTCCGCCTACCTGATGGCCGTGGGCAGCACCATTGAACGCATCGAGGTCACGAAGCTGCCGGACAAGACGACCTACAATGTAAAAGACACCTTCGACCCCACCGGTATGCAGGTAACGGCCTACTACGCCAACGGCATGACCCGCGATGTGACAAAGTATGTCACCTGGTCCGATAAGCCGCTGAAGGCCAGTGATACCGACTTCCAGATCACCTTCCCCTACGCCATGTACCAAAACCGAGAAAACAGCGACACCCTGGAGATGGAATACGGCGTCCACTGCGATAAGCCCATGACTACCCTGACCCTGACCATTGGGGACCAGACCGAGGTCAAATACGGTGATGTAAATGGGAATGGTAAAGTCGATTCCACGGATGCCGCCATTGTCTACCGTTATGCAAATGGAAAATATCAGTTGTCTGCGGATCAACTTTTGGCAGCTGATGTAAATGGTGATGGTGTCGTGAATACGACGGATGCTGCATTGATCTACCGTGTAGCAAACGGAAAGCTGTCAAAGTTCCCGGTGGAACAATAAATCATAGTGGTACACGGAAATAACCCGGATATGAAATGACCTCCCCAGCTTGCCCACCGTGCGCATTGTACGGTGGGTAAGTCGCACTGACGGCAAAAAAACATTTCTGCAAGGAGAAGACGCCTATGAAAAAACATTCCATTGCGCTGCTGCTCCTGCTGGTGCTGCTGACCGGCTGCGGCGCAAAGACAGAGGAGGCACCATGGCAGACCGCCTACCGTGAAACGGGTAAATATCTACAAGAGCAAGATGCGCTTTCCGCAGGCTCTGTTGGCGGCGAGTGGGCGGTGATCGGCCTGAGCCGTGCCGGACTTCTCAGTGATGAGACTGCGCAGAGCTATGAGCAGACGGTAGAGGACTATGTCAAGCAAGCAGGTTCCGTGCGGCTGCACCACGCGAAATCCACTGAGAACTCCCGCGCCATCTTGGGCCTGACGGCTGCCGGATATAATGCCGCCAACATGGCGGGCGTTGATCTGACGGCGGCCTAACCGACATGGCCTATCTGCGGGCACAGGGTACCAACGGCCCCATCTGGGCGCTGATCGCGCTGGACTGCCATGGCTACGATATTCCCCAGTGCGCCGATGGCGAGGAGCAGACCACCTGCGAGGGACTGGTGGCGGAGATTCTCTCCTATCAGTGCAGCGACGGCGGCTGGGCGTTGATGGGCGACGAATCCGATGTGGACATGACCGCCATGGCCCTGACATCTCTGGCCCCTTATCAGGAGGAGACAGACATCAAGGCGGCAGTTGACGCGCCGCTGACCTATCTGTCCGATGCCCAGCAGGCCGATGGCGGCTTCATGAGCTGGGGCGCGGCCAACAGCGAGTCCTGCGCACAGGTCATCGTGGCTCTGACGGCGCTGGGCATTGATTCCGCAGCGGACAGCCGCTTCGTAAAAAACGGCGCGTCCCCGCTGGACGGCCTGTGCGCCTTTGCCTGCGAGGGCGGCGGCTTCCGTCACAGCGATGAGGTATGGCTACCGAGCAGGGCTTCTACGCACTGGCCGCCTGCGACCGCTTCCGGCAGGGCCAGACACGCCTGTTCGACATGACGGATATTGAGGTGAAGTGATATGCGGCGATCCAAACCTCTGTGCACATTGCTTCTGGCACTGCTCCTGCTGACCTGTGCCGGAGGGAAAACCGGCTCCTGTAGAGCCACAGGACAGCGATGTGGATGCGGACACAAAGTATACCTGCATCATATCCATCTCTTGCGAGACGATCTTGGACAATATTGATAAGTGCGTTGAGAGCAAGAAAGCCCTTGTGCCGGAGGACGGTATCATCCTTCCAGCCACAGAGGTAACGTTCAGCGACGGCGAAAGTGTCTACGATGTACTGCAGCGTGTCTGCAAGGCAAATAAGATACACATGGAGTCCAGCTTTACGCCGGTGTATAACAGTGCCTATATCGAGGGTATTCACAATCTGTACGAGTTCGATGTAGGGAAGCTCTCCGGCTGAATGTATGCCGTCAACGGATGGTTTCCTAACTACGGCTGCTCCCGCTACCAACTGAATAACGGCGATGTGGTGGAGTGGTGCTATGCCTGCGATCTGGGAGAAGATCTCGGCAGTGGTATGGGAGGATAATGGAGGCACCAGAATATAGAGAACGCTGATATAGGAAGCGGAGTTCCCGGAACACATTGGCCTCTGGAGATATTCGAGAGGCCGCCTAACCATGCGACCAGACAACACAACAAAACGGACAAAAAGCCAAGGATGGCCCTTTGCGGCCATCCTTGGCTTTTT
>ERZ791624.1354-NODE-1354-length-11627-cov-1.977273_pt1 | contig 11627 bp, 18 predicted proteins | sample MGYA00510058_ERZ791624 | MGnify/ENA primary metagenome ERZ791624 (study PRJEB30046, sample SAMN00715158) | human gut metagenome | study: EMG produced TPA metagenomics assembly of the A metagenome-wide association study of gut microbiota in type 2... | reverse complement strand
CTCCAGACAATCTTTGAACATCTTCTTTCTCCTTTCTCCCTGCCCCTTTACTTGTGCTATCCTCCTCTTACAGGGCGTTGCAGCGCCTGAGTCTGTGGAAAGGAGGTAACCCTTATATGCACGGTGAAATATCACGTGCTTTGCTGGCATGCATCAATGACGACGGGGACTTAGATCAAGCGCTTTTCCTTTCTATCCGTCCAATGTCCCGTTCTCTTGCTGATGCATTGTTTGAATTGGAACGACTCGGATATGTGTCTATTGACCACAATTCAATGTCACCATTTGGCATCGCTGATTTTGATGTCAATCTGAGTTTCATTGAGCGATTTAAGGCAGATCATTGATTGTCTTCGGGTGAAGCCGGCCTTCTTGTATTGCTATGGTTTTTTTTGCCTTTGTAATGCTCTTTGGCGGCTTCTCCCAGTATTGGTTCGCTCTATTACAGGCACCATGGTTAAAATTCAATGCGTGTTCCGGATCGATTGTGTGCATACAGGCGTATATGTTTCCTGTTTTGTAAAAGCATCGATCCTGCTGGCATCCTTGTACTTTTCCGTCACAAACAAAATTGAACTGCTTCCTTTTTTCCATTTCTTACTCACTTCCCGCTTAATTACTCAACGCGATTGGTAAACTTAAAGACGGCGTGTAACAGCTCCTTATGGTCAATGGCATCTGTGTACTCCTTGATTTCCGTTTTTGTCGGCGGCGTATACTGATGCCTTTTTATGTACTCCCTGAACACCAGGATCGACTGTTCCAAAGCTATCTTGTAAAGAAAGGCTTTTATTGTGATGAATACGATGATCGCTATGAAAATGACTGTCATTCTGATATGTCTCCTCTTTGTTTTCCGAACCATTTCCTGATCCAATCCTTCTCGAAGTCTTCTCTATAAGCCGCTATCTCCTCATTTGATGGCGGCTCTATTCCTTTTCTCAGCAGAACATATAGCAACATTTTCAAAGCCACCTTCCACTTCATCCATCCAATCGTTGCTATAGCTGCCCAGATTATCAGCAGCACTGTTGGCATTCGTCCCTCCTTGTTTCATAATTTCCCTTTACCGATAACTGCTGTAAGTCCAAGTACTCTGAGTGCTTTGTCCGCATTTTCCAGCTTTATTCTCCCGCCTCTGAACCAGTAATTAGCGTTTGAGGTGGACACACCAACGCGCCGAGCAAATTCGCTGACACTCATCCCTTGCTTTATCCTTTCCTGATTGATCAGATCTGTAATTTCCTTGGCTTCCATCTCTTGACCTCCTTCTATGTGCGGACTATATTTAGTATGAAACAAATGTTCTCCATCAACATTTATTCTTGAAAGGAAGTGATAACATGCCGAAAATCATCAAACCCGGAACGGATAACCAAGCGCCAGGGAAATATACAGAAGTAGGCCCGCGCGGTGGTCAAGTTCCTAATGGCCATCGCGCTACTATCGAAAGCGGCGACCGATTGCCTCCGACATCCAAGCCCGGAAACGGATGGAAGAAGGATAAATAAAGCCTTCGTCTTGGGATCACTAGTTGCTGCTCTGTGATCCCATTTAAATTTCATGAATAGTTATCCTCCTTCGGCTAAAGCAGAAGCACTTACCGAAAAGGTTGATCTGTATCCAAGACTCAGCAAAATGTTTTCCATCTTCGAGATACTGTGTTATGTAATGGTGGATCATCCGCGATTCTCCTTTTCTTCTGGACACGGTTACCTGATTCCCGCCAGGATGTCTCTCATCAGCGCTATCCCTGAATCCGCTGTCATGTCGATCTTCTTCGTCTTCCCGTAATAGTTTTCGATGATGACATACTCGTCATCTCCGTCGCCCTTCTTATACTCAATTGCCTTTACAGCGATTCCGGCTCTTGTCTGCTTGATCAGCTTTTTCAATTCCTTGACAAGCTGTTTCTTGTTCTCGCCCTCCATGAGCTGCTGATCCGCTCTTCTACGGGCTTCAATCTCAATTTGTGGATCCATGGCCGCTCCTCTCAGTGATAACCTCCTCCTTCATCCCTCTGTATCTCTCCTGTAACTGTCCCGGCGAAACTCCCAGACAGCTGCAGACAGCGAAATATTCACTCACCCGGAGTTGCCTGCTCCGGGAGGAATTGAACAGGCTGTCATACAGCGCCATGTACGGGATTCCTGTCTCCCTTGCGATGCTCGCCAGGTTGTAATTGTTTTTCCTGATGTAATTTGCCAGCTCTTCTGTATGCTGATCCATCATTGTTTCCTTTCTGGCGCTTCCGCCCGTTTACCCTATTGACGCTGTTTAACATGGTGCTAAAATGTTTCTATGCCTCTTTGGCAAGGAAAGGAGTGATGTCTATTGACAAAACTTTTGACTTTGCCTGCTCCCTTATGGGTTGGTCGCTATGTGGCACCATCACACGTTAAACTGGGTTAAGTAACAACTGGTACGGCGCAGTGTGCACTCACACATAAAAATGAGGGGTTTGCACATTCCATTTGCTAGCGAAAATATGTGCGCACCGTATCGTGTATTCCATTCACACGTCAGCGTTCAGGCATTCGCAGAATCGAAACTGCAAAAGTGACGTGACGTCCCATAGACGCGGTTTACGACATCTGCCGCGGTGAAAACCTGCAAGGCGTATAGGGTAAACAAATTCGGCGAAAGGCTGGTGGGGTGTCGTACCCACCGGTCTTTTGGTTTTCTCATCCTTTCATCCCTTCTATCTCACGGAACTTGTCCGCGTTTATGATGTACACATACCGCTGCGGCGCCCGGACCGCGTACCCCCATGGGAATACGTTCTGCCGGAGCCCTCTCCGGATCACTTCCCCGGATACATGCATCAGCTTTGCAGCATCATCGACCTTCATCCGGTGGAAGTCCTCCCGCGGTTCTCCGATTCCGCGGTCATATCCGGGGTTCGGCAGCTCTACGCCCAGCGCCGTCTCCAGCTTCCGGATCCGCTCCGCAGACGGGGCGTTTTTCCCTTTGAGATACTGGCTGATGCTCGGTTTGCTGATCCCGGTCATTTTTGAGAGCTCGGTAGCTGTTAATCCTTTTTCTCTCATTGCCTCTGCCAGACAATCTTTGAACATCTTCTTTCTCCTTTCTCCCTGGATCCGAAATACTTCCCTGCCAATCCTTCTCATGCTATGATTTCTGTAAATTGATTGGAGGTGTACCGTATGCAAGTACTTGTCAATGTTCTTGCCGTTCTTTCTTTCTTGATGTCTGCAATAACCTGGATCGTTTCCGCCATACGTCATTCCGTAAAACTTGACTTTGCTGTCCTTGACTATTCCTATTTCAGCCGTTCCTGCAATTTTTATATTCGTTTCACCAACAACTCTTCCCTTCCCCTTGTTATCCATTCTGTTTCTGTCTCTGATGAATCAGCCACAAGCTTCTGCCGTTTGCAGGAAGTAATAGTTAGAAAAAATGAGGGGACTAATCTTGTGTATCTTTCTCCTTTGTTTCCTCTGAACTTAGCTGCCTTTCAAGGTCGTCAAGAATACCTTGTATTTCGGGATTTCCCAGACCAGAAAGCCATTTCTTTAGCTCCGGGTAAAATGATTCGCTTTGAAATCTGTACCAATCGTGGGGTTCTAGTACAACCTGTACTCCTAAATTCCACATCTTGTTATCTTCATACTCGATCTCATAATTGACCGATGGCGGCGCTTGCAGGAATACCCTTCCTATCGGAATGACCTCCTGCTGGCGTTTCTTCTTCCATAACACCACTCTGCTTCTCCCTCCTTCTTTGCGTCCGGCTTCATGTTTCTCCTTTCTCCTGGCACCCGGTTACTTGAATCCGCCTGCTCCTCAGGTGTTGTGATATCCCATGCCGTCCTCGCCTCGTTCTCTGAGAACGTGGCGGCAGGCATCAACGCTAATGCTCCCCGGAAGCGGCTGGCCTTGTCTGACTTCCTCCCAGATCCAGTTCTTTAAGGTTCCGTTTCCCTCTCTTCTTGCTCTCTGGAGTTCCCAGGATTCAACTGAATGTTCGTTTATCATGGCCGTTTCTCCTTTCTCCAGCTGCCAATATTAACTTTTGGTTTACTGTTATGGTTTAAAAAAAAGCCACTCTACTGACACCCCGTAATGTCTAGCAATTTTTACTTTTGTGTCATCGCTTGGCACTGACAACCCATTTTCATATTTTGACACGGCCATCACAGAAACACCTATCGCTTCTGCTAATTCCTTCTGGGTCTCATCTTTAGACATTCGCAGCTGCTTTATTCTCGCTGCTGTACATCCCATTACTTTGCCCTCCTATTCATATAAACCTTTGGTTTACGTTGAACATTGTAAACTTATGGTTTATACTTGTCAATAGGAAAAATGATTCTTTCAAAAATATAATCTGAAGGTTTAAATATGGGTGAATACGCAGATATCAAAGATCGAATTAAAGAATTGCGATTGTCTAACGGTTGGTCCCAACAGGAGCTCGCCGATAAGCTCGGGGTGACTAATGTTGCCGTTTCTCAATGGGAGCGTGGCGTAAAACAGCCTAAAATGGAAATGCGGGAAGCGCTTTGTGATTTATTTAACGTAAACATGGAGTACCTCAATGGGAATTGGGACAAAATATCCCGATTGCTGACAGAAGATGAGGCCAAACTCCTTGATGCCAGAAGGCACAATAAACTTGGCAATGATAATCGTAGGCTTCAGTTATCTTCTCCACGCACTGTCAAGGTCTATGGCCGCATCGCTGGCGGCGTCCCGATCGAGATGATTGAGGATGTCATCGATGAGGTCGATCTCACCACCGTCCCGGTCAAACCTGGTCAAAAATATTTCGGACTAAAGATCTCTGGACACTCCATGGAGCCGGATATCAAGGACGGAGATTACATCATCTGTCTGCAGACAGACGATGCGGAGTCCGGATCCATTGTAGCCGCTACCGTCAACGGCAACGATGCCACCTGCAAGAGGCTCATGAAGTATCAGGACGGAATCCGGCTGCTGCCGATCAACCCGTCTTATGACGTGCAATACTATACAAACAAAGAGGTTGAGGAGCTGCCTGTGAGGGTGATCGGCGTTGTTGTCGAGAGCCGACACAGGTATATATAAGGAGGGATACTATGAAAAAGCACAAGTCGCTACTCGTTGTCTTCCTGGCTTTTATCATGATGTTCATGATAGCCAGCAGTGTTTCCGCCGCATCTGCGAAGAAGGAGGAAAAACAGGTGCGAAAAACCATGAATGGTTTTATATCGGTTGTGAAGAATTACAATCCATCAAAAATCCGGTCTTACTTTGTTCGCCCTTCGTATGCAAAGGTTTTCTTGCAAAAGCGATACACTGCAAAGGTTATAAGGACAATCAACAAAAGATATTTCACTGCCCATATCGATTCCATCCGAGTTAAGAAGAAAACTGCTACAGTTGTTATTTCTGGCCAGCATTTCTCTGACATGGATGCTTGTGAAAAGGCATTAGACGACATGTTTCTTGATATTCTGTCTCATCCACATGCGTCCAGCTTAAAGCTAGACAAACGTTTTGCTCAGAACTATTCGACATATATCAAAAAGGATCTTGCTTTCTATACTGATGATGCTGAAGGTTTTAATTACGTTTTTATCTCAAATTACAGGTTGAAAATAAGTCTTAAGAAAGTCGGTAGAAAATGGAAGATCAGCAAAAAGATGAATGTTGATTTCCTTGATGCGATTCACGCAGACTATGAAAGTGCATACCTTGATTACTTTGATTGAAGATTAAGAAACGCAGTGCGGAAACGTCAAAAGCTCTCATTGAGTCGCTGGAAAGTATCGTAAATCCCAGCTGATCTGGCAAAATATTTGCTTGTGGATTGGGCACACAATAATTGATATTTGTTTCTGTTCAGCCTATAATGCTCCCATAGCGAATGACTGCTGTACGGTCAGAGAAGAGCCTTGGGACTGTGTCCCGGGGCTCTTCTTGGTTCATCAGCTTATAGCCATGCATTAATTCGGCACTATAACGTGACCTGGATGCTGGTTATAAACATCTTTTAATTGACATCATTCACCTAGCAGTGCTATTTATAGTCACATAAACAAGCCCTAGGTGCTAGACATCCCACTGATATGGGAGCTGCCGATACCTAGGGCTTTACTTTTTTCAGAAAGCATTTGGGATATACCTTTTGGATTTGATACTTGTCAAAAATTAAACCGCCCTGTGCGGCAACACCAGGCGGTGAATGGATGAACAACCGATCACACCAACCATGAAAGGTTGAACAATAAGATAGTTGCCAGTTAAAGTTGTTGGCCAGGAGGGAAATACTTATGAGGGCAAATGAAATTGAACGTTATTCAGATGAAACTTTTGAAAGTATAAAACATATCAATGAATATGGACAGGAAGTATGGTATGCGAGAGAACTGTCTAAAGCCCTTGAATACAAAGACTTTCGTAATTTTGAATTGACAATCTTTAAGGCTATGGAGGCTTGCCAAAAAAGTGGAAATAAAATTGAAAACCATTTCGGTGAGTTCACCGAGATGGTTTCTATTGGTTCAAATGCAAAGCGCGGCTTTAGAAGCTATCAATTGTCTCGATATGCTTGTTACCTGATTGTAATGAACGGTGATCCTTCAAAAGATATCATAGCACTTGGGCAATCTTACTTCGCCATCAAGACCCGTCAGCAGGAATTAATTGAGAATTATGATGAACTTTCTGAGAATGAAAAGCGTGTTGCCATTCGAGCTGAAATGCGCCGTCATAATAAACGGCTTGCAGACGCTGCTCACGATGCGGGAGTAGTAACTCCACTTGAATATGCTTGCTTCCAGAATTATGGATATCGTGGGTTGTATGGAGGTCTCAACGCAGGCGACATTAAACGTCGGAAAGGATTAAAAAAGAACGAGGATATACTCGATCATATGGGGAGCACGGAACTGGCGGCCAATCTGTTCCGTGCCACTCAAACGGAAGAAAAGTTAAAACGAGATCATGTTGACAATAAGCAGGATGCCAACGATACCCATTATCAAGTAGGGAAAAAGGTGCGGAAAACAATACAGGAGTTAGGCGGTACAATGCCTGAAGATCTCCCTACTCCGGAAAAGAGTATAAAGCAGATTGAACACGAACAAAAGAAACTACTTAAACAAGAAAATAAAAAGACAGCCCCTGGCGCATGAGAATGTTCAGCTATTGCTTACCCCATTATGGGACTCAGTGTTAATCCGCTAGGCTGTTTTATAGTAGTATAACATAAAAAAACCGCCCGGTGCGGCAACACCAGGCGGTGAATGGATGAACAACCGATCACACCAACAATGAAAGGCTGAACAATAAGATTATAGCCTGTTCGGCCTTTCTCTTCAATCCGGAGGTGGAGCTATGAAAGGCGGGACGCGCAAGCGCGGAAAGACATGGTCATACTACTTTGATATGGGATCCGTGAATGGCAAACGTCAGAAGAAGGAAAAAGGCGGGTTCGCCACAAAGAAAGAAGCTGAATCGGCACTGGCCTCCGCCATCGATGAATACAATAATGCCGGCATGGTGTTACGCCATCTGATATTACCGTGTCAGATTATCTTGACCAGTGGTTTGACCAGTATGTCAAAATGCACTGCAAATATAATACCCAGGTTGATTACATCCAGATCATAGAAAAACACCTGAAGCCGCGCTTCGGGTCATACCGGCTGAAAGCATTGACGGCTGCTCCTATCCAGGAATATGCAAACAATTTGAAGCGGCAGGGCTTCGCAAAATCAACCCTGAAGAATATCATCCTCACACTATCGGCGGCATTGAACTATGCCGTTGAGCCCCTGCACTATATCCAGTTTAACCCGGCTGACCGTGTGAAGTGTCCGAAATACGAAAAAGGCGAAGGAAGGCAGGAAATACACCACTACATTCCCTATGAAGACATGAAGCGGATCCTTGAGAGGTTCCCGCCGTCATCACCCTTCTACGTTCCGATCATGATCGGCTACTATACCGGCGTCCGGATTTCAGAATGCTTCGGCCTGACCTGGGACAGGATCGACCTGAAGAACCAGACCATAACCATCGACAGGCAGATCGTGAAGCGTAATTTCGGGGATGTCCGGGAATCGCTGGACAGGGGACGGAAGCGGATGGATAAATCCGAATGGTATTTCCAGACGCCAAAATCCGATTCGTCCAACCGGGTCATCCGATATGGCGCAACACTCCAAAAGGTACTGCAGGCCGCATACAAGGATAAGCGGAAGACCGTCTCGAATTGGGATCGCATTTCACTGAATACTATATGAAACCTGAAAAGGATGAGAAAGGCGGAATTGCTTACCGGCTGTTTGGAGCGCCGCGGGACATTCCCGTTGATCTCCAGCCTGTTGACCTGGTATGTGTCCGCTCTGACGGATCCATGATCTCCACAGACTCATTCAAGTATGTCAACCGGGTGGTGCTGCATGAACTGCACATCGAATTCAATTACCACAGTCTGCGACATACGCACGCAACCATGCTGATTCAGGCCGGTGCGCCGATCAAGGATGTGCAGATCCGGCTCGGCCATGCAGATATAAAGACGACCATCAACAAGTATGTCCATGACACCAAACAGATGCAGGATCAGACAGTTGAAATATTCGAGCGTTCCGCACATCTTGCCTGAATCGCAAATTCAATGCCGCTGAACAGATTGAACAGTTCAGCGGCATTTTTGCGCCATTTTAAAATTTATGGTGGCAAATCGGTGGCAAATCGTTCGTTTTGGTGGCTGGTTTGCCTCAGAAATCCTTATTTTATGCGGATCAGGAGGCACACAGTTTCGACATGCACCCCCTGGGGAAACATATCAACTGGCTGAATTTTCCGTGTCATATACCCTTTTTGAGCAAATACCGCCAGGTCTCTGGCGAGCGTCGCGCTGTTGCAACTGATGTAGACGACGCGCTCCGGCGCCATGGCCGCGATGGTATCGATGACGCTTCCATCCAGCCCCTTGCGGGGCGGGTCCACGACCAGGACATCTGCGTGAATCTGATGCTCCTGGTACTCGCGCGGAAGCACTTCCTCCGCTTTTCCCGTCAGGAACTGCGCGTTATTGATATGATTCAGCTTCGCATTCTCTCTGGCATTGACAATGGCGTCCGGAACGACTTCCACACCGTACACCTGCTTTGCGTATGGCGCCAGATACAGGGATATGGTTCCTGTCCCGCAGTATAAATCCCAGACGGTCTCCTTTCCTGTCAGCCCGGCATATGCCCGTGCCGTCTCATACAGCGTCCGGGTCTGATAAGGATTGACCTGATAGAAGGACAACGGTGAAATCCGATACCGAATGTTTCCGATGGCATCCTCGATGGCATCGCTTCCCCAGAGCGTCCGATTCTTCCGCCCGAGGATGACGTTGGTCCGCTCCTTGTTGGTGTTCAGCACAATCCCGGTAATGGCACGTCTCACTCCGCATGAATCCACCGCCGGATCCGCTTCTCCTATAAGGGACTCTGCCCCAGGCAAGGCACCGCAGATTTCCTTCACGAGTTCCGCTTCATGAGGCAGGCGGTCCGCATTCGCGACGATGACGACCATGATCTGGCCTGTTGCAAACCCGCAGCGGATCATGATGTTGCGAACCAGCCCTTTCCCTGTTGCCTCCTGATATTCCGGGATGTGAAAAGTCTCCATCCAGCCAAGAACAGCATTCAGGATCGGCTGATTCTCCTCTATTCCGATCACGCACTGTGCTCCACTGACAATCGTGTGTGTTCTTCCAGCATAGAATCCGGCGACCAGTTTGCCATTCTTATCCCGCCCGACCGGATATTCAGATTTATTGCGGTAGTGAAAGGGTGCCCTGGAGCCGATGATTGGGTAAAACAGCGCACACTGGTCCTTCCCTGTTTTCCGGACCAGCCCTGCTTTCTGGCATTCGATTCCGCCGATCCGCCGGATATTGCCGAGAACCTTATTCTCCTTGAAATGAAGCTGTGCAGGGTAGGACATTTCCTGAATCTGGCAGCCGCCGCAGGATCGCGCAACGGGGCATCTGGGCATGACCCGGTCTGGGGAAGAGGTCAGAATCTCCACGGCACGGCCAAAAGCATACGTTTTTTTGACTTTTGTGATGGATACACGGACACTGTCGCCGATGACTGTGTCCTTGACGAAGACCGCAATGCCGTCATCCGTATGGCCGATTCCGAGTCCCTCGTCCGACATGTCCTCGATCTGGAGTATCACAATTTCATTCTTTCTCAGCATACATATGCTCCTCTTGTCTGCCTGCTTCCCCGCCTCGGCCTGTCGGCTGGAATTTTCCGCTGCCTGTCTGCGCAGCCGGCTTTCAGCACGCTCTCTGCCGTCCTCTTTCCAGCCTGCCTCGATACGCCATGACACCTGCTGTCCTCAGCCTGTCTGCGCAGCGATCTGTCAGTACCCCCTCTGCCGTCCTCTCTCCAGTCTGCCCGGAAGCAGCATGACGTTGCTGCTTCCATACTGTGCCTTCAGCTTCTGTAGCAGACTTCTGGTGATATACATCCGGGCGGTGAAACGCAGATTCCTGACGCGCTTCTGATCCTTTGCATAGACAGCAATTCTGGAAAGCGCCACCGGTGCGTCATGGGACTGTGGGACATCTTCACCGGATCCGGATAAAAATCTTTCCGGACGATCGGAACCGCCGGCATCTGGTTTCTGCCCCTCGATCAGCAGGCTGTTCAGCTCGTCTGCACGCCCTGCGTAGGTCTCCTCGTCTTTGAACTGAAACCACAGCTCATACGGAACATCCTCAAACCGCCAGATTTTTTCGGCAAGAAGCTTGCTGGGCTTGTCATCCTCCACCGAAACCCTGCCCTCGATGAACAGTTTCTCATCCGCGTTCAGGAGCTCGGAATACTGGTCATACAGCTTTGGGAAGACCAGTACTTCGACACTTCCGACCAGATCCTCCAGCGTGATGAAGGCCATGGTCTGGCCTTTTTTTGTATACTTGATGGTTTTCTCCTGCAGGATGCCGCCGATCACCTGATCGGAGGAATCCTGCAGCCGGTCCGCCTGTCCCGTCTCATCGTTGATCGCAAAGTCATGGGATTTCGCGGTGATGTTCTTCTCCCACACGCTGATGTCAGACTCCAGCGGATGGCCGCTGACATAGATGCCCAGGACCTCCTTCTCCATCTTCAGGCGCTGATCCCTGCTGAACTCGCCGACATCCGGCATCGGAATCTGCCCTGCGCCGGCATCCTTCTCCCCGTCCTCAGGCTTCAGGAAATCGAACAGGGACAGCTGACCGCTCACCTGGTTCTTCCGTTCTCTCGCCGCCGCATCAAAGATCTGCGCATAGGTCATCATCATCTGCTTCCGGGTCGCACCGAAGCAGTCGAAAGCCCCGGCCTTGATGAAGTTCTCGGCGGCACGCTTATTCACATCCCCGCCGACGCGCTCCGCAAATGAGCGAAGCGAGGCGTACGGTCCGCCTTTCTGCCGTTCCTTCAGGATGGCATCGATCACCGGACGGCCGATCGACTTGATGGCATCCAGTGCGTAGCGGATCGCCCCGCCGGACACAGAGAAGGATGCTTCCCCCTCATTGATATCAGGCGGCAGAATCTGAATCTTCATCGAGCGGCAGACCATGATGTAGTCCGCCACCTTGCCCGGATTGTCGATGA
>ERZ791624.1352-NODE-1352-length-11635-cov-1.482297_pt1 | contig 11635 bp, 17 predicted proteins | sample MGYA00510058_ERZ791624 | MGnify/ENA primary metagenome ERZ791624 (study PRJEB30046, sample SAMN00715158) | human gut metagenome | study: EMG produced TPA metagenomics assembly of the A metagenome-wide association study of gut microbiota in type 2... | reverse complement strand
GATCCTTTGGTGTGGACAGATTGGTTGAAACAGCCAGCAGAGGAGGACTAGCATGAACTACAAAGACTTGATTAAGCGTCTCCAAAGCGAAACTATTGGCTTGGTAGCGGTCAGACTTACAGTCGTGATGTTCACCCTGTAATTGCGACGAAGCCGTGACTGCTATCACCGATCTGCTTGCCCGCGCAGAGGCGGCAGAAAAACAATTTTATACATATAAAGATGTAATTGACCGCATGGGAAGTTTCGGTAGATTGTTCGTGCCTTACAAAGGTGATCCAAGAGGGCCGATTGGTCGGGCTGGTTCGTCAACTTTGGAAGAAGAGGCGGTAATTATGTCTGTTTTAACCCATGTCGACGGAGGAAAATGGAGACCGGTCAAAGAAGATGTTTTGCGTGATTTGTTTTCTCATATATATGCCGCAAAACGCGACATGGCCGAATATAAGGCCAGGGCTGAAAAGGCGGAGAGTATCGCAAGCGACCTATGCGACGATTTCACAGACTTTGTTACCGGAGGAGTACCAAATCCGTCACCGTATTGCGCAAACCGACGGCCTGAGTGCGTTGACGTGCGTGGGTGGTGCAAAGGAGACAGTAAAGTTTGCAAGGGCTTTTTACCAAGAGCAGCAATAGAAAAGGAGGAATAAGTGTGGAATTAACTGTTAAAATCAGCGGGTTTTATCCCCAGCAATATTGCTACCAATGCATGTTTTGTCGGGTTAACCAGTATGCAGAAAGCGAGTGCATGTTGCATGGATTAGATCAAATCAAATATCCTGATTATGAAAAGCCAGAATGGTGCCCGTTTAATGATGCAAAGGAGGAATAATTGTGGAGCGGCTGACTGCGAGAAATAAAGACAAAAAATGGTTAAATGCAAAATGCTATGTAGAATGTGATGTAAAATTATGCCTAATTGAATGCTGTGTTTTAGATAATCCCTGTGTTTCCGTGCAAAAAATATTGGACAGATTGTTCGAAATCGAAAACATCCTTTGTGATGACGAATACGAGAAAGAATATGATTTGGATCGGCTTCGTGTCATGATGAATCAATGCATGAGCATGAGGGAGGAAGTAAAGGAGCGGTTTCGTATCACAGCAAATATCCCAATTGACCGGTTGAAAGAACTTGTAGAACAATACAATTACGACCAGGAGGACCAAGAGTGAAATCAAAAACAGATATCCTTAGCATCGTGGGGAGCTGGCAGGAAGTCGTAGATGATTGCCGGTCATCCGTAAATAAACCACCGCTCGGAAAAGAGCCAAGCAAAGAATTCAAGCTCGGCCTGCTGATTGCAGAGCACACCCCTATCCGTTTGATCCGCATACGATGGCGGTGGACAAACCTCCCTTCTTGGGTTGCTACACATTGGGTGAGAAACACTTTTTACAAAGTGGTATCTACCCAAAGAAGCGACAGAACTGGCGTTCCTCGAAATAAGTTGCCGCAGGACGTTCCTGTGACCTATACAGGGGCAGCAAACCCGCAGCACCTTATAGATACAGCCAGAAAGAGATTATGCTTTCAGGCTTCACCAGAAACGCGCAGGCAGGCGGAGGATTTGAAAGCCACTTTAAAGCCATTGCAGCCGGAAATCTCTTTTGTGATGGTTCCAAATTGTATTTACCGGTGCGGTTGCCCAGAAATAGATGGCGGTTGCGGATGGTATCAAAAAACGATGGAACGATATCAAAATTTGGAGATTGATTCCACAGATATTCAAAAAAGATACTATACATACAACGAATTGTTCTATGCGACAAGAAATGGAGAACTAAATGACAATACTATCCATTGATCCAGGAGATAAAGAATCTGGATATGTGTTTATAGACTCTGAGACATATAAACCTACCATATTCGGAAAGGAAGACAATAATTCAATCCTTATAATACTTAAAATATCTTATTATGACATTGTTGTGATAGAGAGAATATCGAGTTACGGAATGGCTGTTGGAAGAAATGTGTTCGAGACATGCGAGTGGGTTGGTAGATTTACGCAAGCAGCTACTGTTTTCCCTGAATACGTATACCGAAGAGACGAAAAGATAAATATATGTGGAAATCCTACTGCGAATGACTCGAACATAAAAAGAGCGTTAATAGATCGTTTTGCAGAACACGACTTCAAAAGAGGGAAGGGAACCAAAAACAATCCTGACTTTTTCTACGGATTTAAAGCGGATGTATGGCAGGCATTTGCAGTTGGTGTTACATACTTAGACAAAAAAGAGCAAGAAAAAAGGACCGGTTAACCGGTCCTTTTTTTCATTTAAGAAGGATATCCGCCATTTGCAACCATTTGCGCCCAGGAGGCCTTCCAAGGACTTGTTCGCTGCGCGTTGATATAGTTATAATATGCTTCTCTCTCTACGTTTGTTGCGCCGCTAACGGACATAATAGCTTGATAAGCCTTGTATCTCGAACTTGTTCCGTATTTCTTGACAGAAGCATCAAAAGCAGAAATATTCTCTTTCGAAATAGAAGACTCAACTTTTTTTCTTGCGGATTCTGTTCTCTGATAAATAGAACCATAGTCCTTTTCTATATCGGACCAAGATTTTGTTTGATTGCTTGGCTTAAAAGCATTCCACAGTTTTTCACGTTCGGTGGGATCCTCTGTCGCTTCGATAATACCGGAATACAGCTCAAAATTGCTGTAGTTTCCATTCCCGTTTAGATCCATGTTTTTCTTCATGGCGAGAACATCTTCATCTCATCATCAGAGAATCCGGCGTCTTTTGCCTTTTGATAGGAAGAAGAATCTGCAGGAACCGCATTCCAGAATTTCACGTTTTCCTTAACATATTCCTTTTGTTCATCCGTAAGGTCTGTCCTGGAATCGACATAAGATTCCCAACGGCCTTGCTTTACGCTGTTATTCGCATCTGGATCATCGTTGTCTATTGCGCTCTTATAGGAATACAACTCAACAAATTTCCCGGGATCCATGCCAACCGCTTCTTTTGCCTTACTTGCGTTCCTGATCCAAGAGTCAAACTCTTCTGTGTCCGCTCCAACAGATGCTTTCCCCATTTCTGCGGAGTAGTCATAGACTCGTTCGATAAACTTTGCCTTCTGTTCATCGGACATATTATTGTATGCATCCGTTCCAACAAAGCTCGAAAGAATATCATATGCCGTCTGACCTCTCGTTGTCTGCAACGCATTGTATTGTTCGCCAGACAAATACTGACCGTTGACTTTTGTATTGGTCTGCGCTCTCGAAGGAATAACGCCTTCAAACCCTTCTCCAAGGTCATACAGCCTTTGCAACTCTTCTTCCATGGGAGAAGTTTGCTTTTTGGAAACATAAGAAGGATTGAGGAAATTATTTAGAGCACGAATCAATATATTGTCTCCTGTGCTTTCCGTTCTTCCCCAAGCGTCAACATAGTCTTGCTGATGGAATTCAAAGCCCGGTATTTTATTGCCCCATTGGCCAAGAAGAATTTGCAGGGAAGTGGGGATAGGGGAATCCCTGTCAATATAAGTAGATTGTCTCGTGTCTTCTAAGAACGTCCTTTCTATCTGTCCGCCAATCGTGGGGAGAAACTGGCTGAGATAAGAAGTCAGCGCGTTTACAGCCAAAGACGCGAAACCGTTTCCGCTATACTTGATGTTGTCTATCATATCATTGAGAGATTGCAGCATAGACATTTCAAGCATAGGGTCAGCAATCCGACCCAGGGCATCCATAGCAGAATCAAATGCTCTAACATCGTCTCCTTCTTTCTTTCCGTCCGCAATGTTGTTAAACAGTTCTACACCGACAAAGAACGGCATGCTTCTGGTGCCATCCAATCCAAGGTAAAAGAATAGTCTCCAATGTTTAAAGCATAATCCTGCCCGCCTTGCAGATCATTAAATTCGTCCTGCTTATCGTCTCCGGTTCCTCCTCCAGAAACGAGGCCCATAGATGCCATAAGGACACCAAGCGCAGTCAATCCAGTCCCGACAAGACCGGCCGAAATGTTGTCAATCGCTTCCGCAGCGGTTTTGTTCCCATTTCTCACCTGAGAAAGATCATAGGTAAGACTTTTCGCAAGCCCAACAGGGGAATACTCTACCGCTCTAACTGCAATATTCGCGGGCTTTTCTTGAACGGAAGAACACCCTCGATTAAGTAACTGCCAACTTTTGCCGCCTTGTTCTTACTGTTCCTCGCCTTTCCGAATCCAGAAACAAGCTCAGAAAAAGCGTTTATATCCCGGTAGGTTGCTTGCTGCGCTTCTAAAATCGCGAACTCCTGTGCCCTCTGCTTCACATCATTCCTGAGAGAACCAGAAAGAAATTCATCCGCTGAAATATCGTTTGCTTTCATATACTGAGCAAGCGCTTCCGCATAAGCGGGTCGAGAAAACCACATATCTTCCGTATCTAAAGCGGAAGAATTGAATTTCCTTGCTTTTTCAATCGGCTCCGTTTTGAATATTGTTCTGTACTGATCTATAAAATTCTCGATGTCGTCATACTTTCCGCTTTGTTTAACAATCGGTTCGACGTTAGAAAAATCAGACCATCCAGCTTGCAATCTTGCTCTATCTTCTTTGTTCGCAACATTCAAAACGGACCTTGTTTTCCCATCTACATTGAGAGCGCTTTGCAATGCACCAGAAATAAAGTTTTTTGTCATTCTAACAGGCATAAACCCCATATTCCCGAGAATGTTTCTGATGTGTGTTCTCGGGTTTCCGAGCATAGCAAGATATTCCAAGCATTTACTTTGTCTTTCCATGTCGCAGGGACCTGGCTTGCAATATCACGATATATTTCCTGGCGAATATATTCCCGTTCTTCCGTTGTCTCTGCATCCAAAAATTTTTGCGCAAGATCAGAATCAACTTCAATCCCATCGTATTCAGGTAGACCAGTCTCTTTGTTTATCTTAGCGTTTTTACGGATCTGATCTTCTAAATTTTCAGCAGTTTTTGTAATAGTATAGAGTTGACCAGAAGGAGTCATCTTGTTGATGATATTAAACGCCTGCAAAGATTGTCCGAGAGATTTCCCATAGCTTATCATTTCGGAAGCTATGTCCATAGCAGCTATTGCATCGCCACTATTTACCGCATTGTTGTAAAGAGTAATCCCAGTAGCCGTTAAATCCTTGCTGAATTTTCCACTTCTGATATCTGCAAGCCAATCTTCCTTTGTCCTCTGAAAACCTTTTTCACGGATAGCCATTTCAGCCCGTCTTTCCGCCTTTTGGTCAGAGTAAGACATCCTGGAAAAGTCGCCGTTTGCAAGAGAATCTTCTAATTCAACAGCAAACTGATTTGGAGTAATGTTTGCATTTAAAAGAGTGGACGCAGTTTTGCTTGTTAGCATACCATACCGATTGATTTTAGGGACTTCGATAGGCGCTCTTCCTCTTTCTTCGGCAGTTGCAGAAGCGGCCTGTTCGTTGATCGGATGAAAACCGCCCTCTGGCGTACTTGCCTGCCAAGCGTCAAAAGCGCCGGCACCTCCGGCAGACATAGCGCCCATTCCCTCAGGGAGAGAATTTTCGCTTTGTCCTTGCATGGCTTCCCATTCTTGACGAAGCTGATCTTCTGTCACTTCTCCAAGATCCAAAGCAAGTTCAGATTTATTTTTATATGCCTCAAAGGAATCTTGACGGACAGAGCCAGGAATTTGTTCTTTCGCAGAAATGTAATCTTGGTTCGCCGGAACCCTTGTGTCAGGATCACCAAGGGAAGAATTTGGAATGTACCCGTTGGATAACATATCATCAAGTATTATTTCGACACGTTTTGCAGCGGCATAGTTTTCCTGTCCCTTGTCCGCAATGATGTTTTCGCATGCCTGGATGATATCTTGACGAGTAAGACCCATTTCAGTTGCTTTTTTCAGCGGTTCAGAATACCGCACAACGGTCCCTTTTCCTTTTTGGTTGCTCTGTGTGTCAAGACTGAAATTTGCATCATCAATCAAAGATTGTGCCGCTTCAGCATAATATTGATGAAGTTGGGGGTGGTCAAACTGGAATGCTTTCACATTCTTTTTCCCGACGTCGGAAGCCGTTCTGTTATCTATATGATTTTCCGGCAAATTATAAGACGAAGAAACCTGACCACCGCTGACTCTTTCCTCGGAAAGCATGTCAATGTATTCCGATTGAATATCGAACAGTTCTTCCTGCAATCTTTGATAGTTCTCTGTTGTTTGCAAAGAAGGATCATTCGCGGCAGCCTGCGCTCTTTCCATGAAATCCTGATATTTTCTTTGGTATCTCGCGCGTCTGCTGCTATCTGTTTCTGTGTTGGAAGAAGTACTTTTTACATTCTCAACGTTTTGCGTTTCTACGGGAACAGAAGAATTTCTGGACGGAGTGACAGAGGATACGGCGGGAATTCTGTTAATCTGCTGTTCAGCCTCTTGTGTGACCTTTTCCTGAGCGCGTTCAAATCCGCGCTGCACTTCGCTATTTTTTTCCTGCTTCGCGTTCCGAATTGCTTGATTCAGCGGGTTTTGAATTTCGACAGAAGAAGTATTATTTCTTGGAGTATATACGCTGCCAAGCATAGAAGCGCCGCCGCCAAGACCGCCGCCAACAAGAGCGCCTACGGCGGCAGATTCTAACATTTCCTGCAAGGAAAATTCAGCATTAGGATCCTGCGCGGCAAGGTCAGCGGCATAATTCAAAGCATAGGAAGCACTCTCTTCCGTTGCTTCCATACCAGCCTGCTTTGCCATGTTTTTTAGCAAAGAAGCTCCGCCAGATCCACGGAACATGCGAACCAAATTTTTAATAGGGATTCTTTCCGTCGCGATCTCTATTGCACCGGAGAGAAGGCCCCTCGAAAGAGATTCTCCCGCAGAAACTCCTTGAGATCCCAGCTCACCAGCTTTTGCACCTGCTGCCTGAGCGCCTAAGATGGCTAACGTCCCTGCTCCTCCTGTAAATGGGGCCGCAATAAGCGCAGGGGCCATTTCCAAGGCAGACATACTCGCCTAAGAAAGAAGTCGCTCAAACGGGTTGCTTGCGGCATCCAAAACTTTTTGCCGGTCTTTTGCTGCTTCCTTCAAATAGAATTGGCCTTTGCTGTACGGGGAAACAGGAGCAGTGTCTTTATTTTGACGCATGCTTTCCAGAGCGGCAGCAGCAAGTTTTTCATACTTTTCTCTTTCTTCTTGCGTCTTTGCCTCTCTCGCTTTTTTGTCGTAAAATTCCTTGTTTACTTTTGCGCTTCGATAAGCATTTCCGGTAGTTGTTTGGTTATAGCGATTGTCAATATAATTTGACATCGCTTTATTGCCGGCTTCCAATAAAGAAAGGAAAGAACCAGCGATTTGTTTTCCTACAGCAGGAAGAAAAGACTGCTGCGCTATTGTTTCAAGTTTTGTTGGAGTATATATTTCTCTCCCGTGGGCATCCGTCCTTTTTTCTTTCGGTTCTTTAGACTGATATTCAATTCTTTTCTGCTTGTCCCAGCTCCCGCCGTCAAATCGAACGGCCTAACCGTATTCTTTTGCGATGTTCTTTAATTCTTCATTTCCCGTCTCATCGCCGAGTTCATACATTCTCTTTGCAACACGAAGAGCCTTTTTGCCCTCGTCCGTCATGAGAAGTTCTTCCATTTCGTCAAGTTCCGGGAAAATAGAAAGATCACCAGAGCTGCCGCCAGAGTAACCGGAAAGCATACGGGCGTACTCTGCCTGCAGGTGTGCATCCGCCTGCAAAGCTCTGCCTTCCTCTTCCCTTCCCTGCTTAATGAGTTCTGTTCCTCTGTCATACTGCCTTTTGGCTTCTCTGATGGTGTAACGGGAATTTCTGTCGAGGGTCCAGTCTGCGGAACTGATAGGATTCTTTAAATTCTCTTCCGCTTCCTGCAATTCTTGGCTGTAAGCAGAGACAGAACGTCTGTCAATACCTTTTTCTGGATCAAAATTCGATCTGGCTCTACTTAGCTTTCTCTTTGCTTGTGTGACACGGGATTTTGCGTCTTTTTCCTGCTCCTGTTTGTTGTACTCTTCCATCCCTTTTAGGCCACCAGGAAGGGTTGCATTTGCTTTGTCTCTCAGGGATTGAAGCTGGTTCCGGTATTTTTCCCTCGCGCTTTCGTTTTTTTCTTCCTTGATCTTCTTTTTGAGTTTTTCTTCCTGCTTATCATAATACTGCTTGCTGACTTGAGCGCCCCAGGAACTTTGTGCTTTTTTCTGTTCTGTTCTTCTCTGGTACTCTCCATAAAAGGAATTGCTTTTCGTGCCGCTGCTTTTCCCGCTGCTGCTGGAAGAAGAATTCTTCTTACTGCTGGTGTTCTTAGAAGAATTTTGTGTGGAAGAAGTCGGCAGTTTCAAAAGCTCTTCCGGTGTCAAAATGCTGGGTTTAAAAGTAAGCGGCATAAAAGAACCATCCTTTCTTTCGAGATATTAAGCCGTTGCCCAAGAAATGTTAGGATTCATTGCCTGCCAAGTCTTTTTCATCTGGTTAACCTGATCCTGACTGTACCCAAGGCTTAAATAACCGGAGAAATCGCCAAAAGCGGCCAACGTCTCAGCGCGTTCAAGCAATTTTTGATAGTTCCGATAATTCTCGTCATTGTTAAACCCTGCGATTTCGTTGTCAAGATACGCCTGATTGAGCCATCTATCGGTATCAAGCTGCGCTTGCTGCTGTGCAACGCTGACAATGCTCTGTGCCTGTGCTCGATATTCTTCGAGTAGTGCGGCAGCTCTCTCATACTCGTTGTTTGCGACTGCTTCCGCAATGGAATCCTGATAAGCAGTGTGCAGCTTTGTAAGCTCAAACTGCGCATCCGCCAAAGCATTTGCTTGTTCTTTCCCAAGTGCCCCAAGAATGTTCTGCAAAGTATTGGAAAAGTTAAGCCGGGCCTGTGCCGCCGTACCAGTTCCGAGGCCATTCGCAAGGGCATATTCATTCCATTGCCTTCTCTGGATTTCAGACTGTGCAGCAGCCTGGTTCTTTTGGTCTCTATAATACTCTGGAATCTTAGACATGGCATATTCCGCTTCCATCTTAGATTGATTGTAAGAGCTTTCGAGCTGTGCAAGAACCTTATCCATGGCTGCATCATACACATCGTTCGTTGCTCCCACTTGTGCTTCATAAGTAGGGAGGGTAACACTGGGCAGCCCAACACTTGGAATGTTGCCTTCTGGAAGTTCGATCGGAAGATACTGAGAGCCGTCACCTCCGCCAGAATATCCGTACTTTTCCCGGATAGACTGCGCAGCGGCATGGAGCTGTTGCTTTAACGCTTCGTCGCCCCTCATGTTTGCCTGCTCCCAAGCAGCTTGAATAGACTCTATTTTTGCTTTGTCACTTTCGGAAAGCCCCTGGTCATTCCACGTGCCAAGAGGGATATAGTTTCCGTTAGAATCCACAGTTCCACTTGTCGCCTGAGAGGGGACCTTAACACTCCACAAACCGCTGGAAGGGTTATATGTAGCGCCAGGTGTGTTCGGTTCAACAACAAGATAATTCCCGCCGGCTGTAATGACAGTGTCGCCTATTTTTGTTCCGCTGGGAGCATTGCCTCCAGAAGCAACATTGACATATTTCCCTGTTGTGTAGTAGTCGTTTGTGCTTGTCTGGCCATTCCCGCTTGTCCCTGTGCCGGAAGAACCGTTAGATGGAGTAGACAAATCAACGGAAGTGTTGTTTGCAGAAGAACTCCCGTTTTGATTATTTGTATTGTTTGTTGTGCCTGTTGTTTTTACCTATGTTCCCGTAACATCTAATACAGAATTGTTTTTCTGAGGCATAGTATATCCCCCTTGCAAAATAGATTTTGTACGCTGTTATATCAATGAGGAGACATGGGCTTTGTTCTCAAATTAGAGACGCTTTCCCGAATTTCTCTCGCCCAAGCGGAAGAAATTTCTGTTAAGGCATTCCATGCGTCAGAACAACCGTGACACTCTTCCGGGTTTGATTTTACAGCATTTTCAAGCAGTTTCGAACCGCTTCTATGTATCATATCGTAATGGCCAAGCTCCTGATCTGCCAAGCCAAGAAACATATCTCTGCTTTCCTGGTCCTTCGCTTCGCTTGCCATACGAAGATACTTCTTCGCATCGTGAAGTTCCTCTGTGCCCATTTTGTATCTAAGAACAAGAGTCTTCATAACATTGCCTTCCATGCTCAAGCCTCCTTAATGTATTCGTAGAGTTTGTCTAAATCAGACTCACTCATTTTCAAATTGAAAATTTCAACAGGCCATTTTCCTTGCGCTTTTGTTTTCAAAGCTGAGTAAATTTTGTCTACATCAACCTGGTCTCCTTCAAGAACACCCATTGCTTTTACAATAGGGCTTTCGGGAAGTTCCTTTGCCTTAGATTCTATGACAAGCGGAGCGCCGGCAGCAAACAGGATGCCCTTCCACTTCGGCATCACAGGGACAACCTCCCTGTCAATGAAGTTTGCAACGCCTCTCTTAAACTGGTCAATCGTTACCATTTTTCATTCCTCCAAGATAAAACGATAGGGGGAAGCGGGAGAACCGCTCCCCCCTATGCTTGGCAGCGTTAAGCCGCCGGGGTGGTGGTGGTTGTAGTGGCGGGGGGGGTGGGCACATTACCCCACCCAGGGCACACAGAAGCATTGGGAACAACCAGCTTGGTCAAAGACTGGAGCTGCGCAATCTGCTGCTGCATACAGGTCAGAGTGCCGTTAACAGTAGCGTTGTATACTGCCTGCTGTGCAATCTGCTGCTGGAGGTTGTTGATCTGAGAATTCAGGTCCTTGTAAACCTCCGTCAACTTCTGGTCGGTGTACTTGTCTGCACGAAGCAGAGCAATTTCGCCGTCCTTCGCGGCCAGCTCCTGGGCCATGGTCATCTCATAGCGGTTGACATACTGGTCCTGATAGCAACACTAAGACGTGTTCATCCGGTTGCCCAGACCCAGCATACCAAGACCTCCATTCAGCAGGCCCAGGGAGGCACCGGCAATACCAAGACCGAGGCCAGCTCCAGCAACACCTTTACTCGCATATTCCATGAGAATATAAGTTCATTTCTGTTTAGATTTACATTCCTATGCGCGCCTAAGAATGTATACCTATAGTATAACATATACTTTTCGTATTGCAATGTGTTTTTGAAAATTTTTTCAATTTCTTCAAAAACATTTTTGAGTAGATACATGATGTGGTCCATGGGGTGTTAATAAGTTATGCTGGCGTTACCTGTTACCAAAATAAGGGAGTAAATAATTTTCTTCATCGAATCCATAAAACCAAGTACCCCTTCCGCGTCCCCGTTTATTTCCGGCCCGGATAAAGATTTAGTTTTTGCTAAAACAAGCGACGGTATCGGGATAGTATGCTGTCCTACGTTTGTCCAGTTTTCAGAAGTAATAAGTTCCCCATCCGCGTTGACAAAATAACAAGCGGTACCACTTTCTCCGGCGTAACCAACCGTGAGTGTCGCAGTCTCTCCACCCGTCTCAATCGCGGTTACATTAGCGGCAATTTGTTCGTAGGATGCATCTGCTGCGGTTTGTACGCCCTTTCCAGTGACCGCAGCAGCGACAAGGGCTTTACCCTCACTGGCAGACGTAAAAAGCTCAGTTATAGCAGACTGGACATCTGTGGCGGTCATACCTGTGGCCACATTGTTGTAACTTACCTGGCGGCTGAGAGCCCGCCTGTTT